>BCSF01000594.1_pt1 | contig 13544 bp, 21 predicted proteins | sample 1016431 | NCBI WGS metagenome assembly BCSF01 (sample SAMD00045685;SAMD00045686;SAMD00045687;SAMD00045688;SAMD00045689;SAMD00045690;SAMD00045691;SAMD00045692;SAMD00045684;SAMD00045690;SAMD00045691;SAMD00045692;SAMD00045684;SAMD00045685;SAMD00045686;SAMD00045687;SAMD00045688;SAMD00045689, study...
GCGGCACTAATTCTATCGCTATGCTTCGGGACATCAATCAGGCCCGCAATCTTAATGTTTTTCGAGGCGGCGAGCCTCATGAGTTTTTAAGCCGGATAGACCCACAAACTGGCCTTAGCTCAAACGAGAAATTTCGCGCTGTCCACGATTATGCGGGACACGGCATTTTGGGAAATAAGTTTGATGCGCTTGGTGAAGAGCGCGCTTTTGGCGTTCACTCTCAGATGTATTCGCCTCTCGCTCGATTTGCTATGGCGTCGGAAACGCGCGGGCAGAATAGTTTTGTTAATTACAGCCCGTTAAATGTTGATCTGGAGGCCAAGATCGCGGCGAAAACTGATGATCTGAGAGCCGCGAAAACAGACGCTGACAGACAGGCTATTTCTTCTGAAATAGAAGAGTTAAACAACCAAAGGCTTTACGGAGATCAAAAGGCTGTTCTTTTGCCGCCTGAGATGGTTGACCTTTCGTATCAGGGCGGAATGCCGGAATATATGAGAGGCGTAAACGTCCCAAGCCCCGGCACTACGGTTGATGACCTGCCATTCTATCACTTTTCCAAAACGGGCGGCATTTTAGAGCTTGACCCCTCTTTTGCAGGTTCCCGTATGGGTAGGGGCGGAGACAATTATGCCGCTAAAGAGGCGGAATCTCTGATTGCGTATGACAGGCCAAACAGGGTTTACACATTTGCCGACAAAATGCCTGACAAAGAGGTTGACCCGGCTATGAAGGGCGCTGATTTTGTTTATCAAGGACAGGCGTCTGGTTTGTATGACAAAGAAGCCGACCTCCTTGGGTTAAGCAAACTAGCAGCCCAAAGGAATGTGGGCGCGTCGGACCCTTACCTTTACGCAAAGGATTTCGAGAACATAGTCAAAGACTACGGATACAGTGGTTATGTGGCTCCGTTTGCCGGTCAAAGGGCCGCTCTTTTATACGAGCCTGTGCCAGTCACCCCATACGAAGGATTGTTAAAGTGAGTAAGGCCGATTTGTGTTATTTTCCAACGAACAAAATGTGTTCTTTGGATAAAATTTTAGATGATGAGTATTTTCCTGAAAACAAAAACAATGTTTTTCGGCAAGAGACTGTCACCTATGAATATGTAGATGAGGGCGTCAAAGTCACTCGACACGTCAGGAATTTTAGCGGCGACAGCCATTATGACAGCCGCTCGTCCGAAATAATTGTCACAAAGGACCGCTGGAATGCCCCCAAGCGCACCTAAAGACCCCCGCCTAGCGAAATATGGCGTTAAGGGTTACAATATGCCCAAGCGCACACCCAATCACCCGACCAAGTCGCATGTGGTTGTGGCGAAGGTGGGTGACACGGTCAAGGTCATTCGCTTTGGCCAGCAGGGCGTAAAGACAAATCAGACGGTTGGCCAGCGCAAGGCGTTTGAGAGCCGTCACCGCAAGAACATAGCCAAGGGCAAGCTGTCTGCGGCGTATTGGGCGGCGAAGGTCAAGTGGAACCCACAAAAGACCAAGTCACCGTCGAAGAAGTGGAAGAAGGGATCGTAATGGCCGCAGGACTTCACTATTTCAGAGATGGCCAGAAATATCGCGGTGCGATACACAAGCACAATGATGGCGTCATAATGACCGGCGCGCGCATGACGCCAAAAAGCAAGCGCGTCTATCATTTTGGCGATTTGTCCGAAACAGCAAAGAAGAAAGCGAGAAAGAAAAATGCCGGGTAAACACTACGGAAAAGGTAAGGGCGGGAAGAAAAAGTAATGTCGAGGCGCTTTCCCAATGTTCCGAAAGACAAAAAGACGGGCCTTCCGAAGAAGTATCTTCAGGGCGCTAAGTCTAAAACACGCAAGGCGGCTGAGATCAAAAAAACTGCTAAGGCGTACAAGGAAGGCAAGAAGATAGACGTGAAGGCCGTCAGCAAATCCAGAACGAAGCAGGGGAGGCGAGGCCGTGCCTAAAGCAAAACCGCTATCCGAGGCGACAAAGAAAACGCTCCGCTCCAAGGCGGAGAAGAGCAAATTTACATACGGCGAACTCGCCAGCGTCTACCGGCGCGGTCAGGGCGCCTACCTATCGAGCGGCTCCAGAAACGTGCCAATGGCGGCGTGGGCGATGGGCCGGGTTAACAGTTACATGCGGGGCGACAAGGCGCGCACCGCCGACAAAGACATCTATAAGAAAGCAAGAGGCAAGAAATGATTGTTTGTGATGACTGCCCGTATCGCGGGCGCTGCGAGAATATGGGGCGCTGCATACAGGGCAAGAACGCCCACATTGCGGCTGAGACCATTGTCCCGCCCGTTCTGGACATTAACACCACCAAAGGCCCGGCCAAGACTGCCAAGCCTGAGAAATCCTCAACCCTCAAGAAACTAGCCAAGAAGGTGAAAAAGTAATGTACGGCAACAAGAAAAAAGTCACCCCGCCTATGCCTAAGCCGCGCCGCGGCACAATGAACGAGATGATGGGCAGCGGCATGATCATGCGCGCAGCGCCCGTCACTCCACCGGCTCGCTCACCGCGTCGCCGCAAGTCACCCGGCCACAACACCACGCTAGGCAAATACGCAAAATAGAGGGCATTATGGCCGACAAAATGGACGACTACCAGCTATCGAGCATTGTCTCCTCAGAGATCGAGGACTCGCTCAATCACTTCGACAGCGAGTACACGCAAGAGCGTCTGCGCGCTATCGACTTTTACCTCGGCGAGCCTCTGGGTAACGAGCAGGCTGGAAAGTCATCCGTTGTTGACACTACCTTCGCGGACACGGTGGAGCAGATCATGCCATCGCTGATGCGGGTGTTCACGGCCAATGATCAGTATGTGCGCTTCGCACCGCGCACCGCCGAGGACGTTAAGGGTGCGGAGCAGGCCACAGATATGGCCAACTTCGTCATCAATCACGACAACCCCGGCTATCGCCTGATGCACGATTGGTTCAAGGACGGGCTGATGTTCCGTCTCGGCGTCGTCAAGTATTTCTGGGACGAGACGGAAGATGTCACCGAAGAGGAATACAACGGGCTGAACGAGGACGAGCTTGTGATGCTGCTCAACGATCCCGACGTTGAGGTTGTTTCGCAGGAAGAAACCGTCACCGAGACGATGATGGCTGATGACGGCATGATGGTGCCGCTCGCCAGCAGCTACGACCTCAGCGTCAAAGTGACGCGGCGCTCCGGCAAGATCAAAGTCATCAACGTGCCGCCAGAGGAGTTTCTTGTTTCTCGCCGGGCCGAGAGCCTTGAGGAGGCGCACTTCGTCGCGCACCGCACGACGATGACTGTGTCCGACCTTGTCGCTATGGGATACGATCAGGACGAGATCGAGGCGCATGCCGGCTCCGGCGAGCTTGACGTTGACCGCGAGCGCACCAGCCGTTTCCAAGACCTAGAGGCAGCGACAGGCACCGACGCAGCCGACCCGGCGCTGCGCGAGGTTCTCTATTACGAGTGCATCATGAACGTGGACTTTGACGGCGACGGCATTGCCGAGCGTCGCCGCATCTGCGCTATCGGTGATGGCGGCTCACATATCCTGCACAATGAGCCTTTCGATCACATCCCGTTTGCTGTTGTCACGCCGATCCTGATGCCGCACCGGCTTGTGGGTCGCTCGATCTATGACATGACCGAAGATTTGCAGGTCATCAAGACCACGCTGATGCGTCAGTATCTGGACAGCGTCTACTCGTCCAGTATGCCGCGCGTGGCTGCCGTCGAGGGTCAGGTGAACCTCGATGACCTGCTTTCGGCATCTCCGGGCGGGGTAATCCGGGTTCGCCAGCCGGGCATGTTGCAGTCAATCACTGGCGCGCCTGTCGGCAACGAAGTGCGCCCGCTGATGGATTATGTGGACGGCATAAAAGAGAGCCGCACCGGCATCTCAGCCGCGTCTCAGGGTCTATCGCCTGACGCCTTGCAGTCAACCACCGCGTCGGCTGTTGCCGCCACGGTTCGCGGCGCGCAGGTCAAGCTGGAGAGCATCGCCAGAACCTACGCCGAAACCGGCGTCAAGCAACTGTTCAAGGGCATCCTGCACCTGCTGACCAAATACGACAGCAAGCCCCGCACGGTGCGCCTGCGTAACAGCTTCGTTCCGATCAACCCGGCGGAGTGGGATAGCGAGTTTGACGTTGTCGTGCAGGTCGGCCTTGGCACGACAGACGACGAGACCAAGATCGCATTCCTGACGCAGATTGCTGCCAAGCAAGAGCAAATCCTGATGCAGCTTGGTCCGCAGAACCCGGTTGTCACGATGTCACAGTATGTCAACACGCTGCGCTCGATTGCCGAGATCGGCGGCTTCAAGGACGCCGACTTGTTCTTTAGCTCGCCCGAAATGATCGAGCAGCAGAGGATGATGCAGCAGCAACAGCCTGCCGGCCTGACCCAGAGGTGATGAAGGCGCAGCAGGACATGCAGATTGCCCAGCAGAAGCTGGCAATGGACATCGAGTTGCAGCGCGAAAAGATGAACGCTGAGATCGCTCTAAAGCGTGAAGAAATGCAGCTAAACGCTGAACTGCGCCGGCAAGAGTTACAGGCCGAGGCAGAGCTTCGCGTGGCCAAGGCCGTGACCGACGCCGAGATATCAACTAACTTGCCGAGGGTTTAGATATGCCAGTAACTATGGGCGGCAGAGACGCCAGAAGCAGAACAAGCCAGCGCGGCAACTTTAGCCAAGGCTTTGGCCGGCCATCTGGAGAAGATAGGCCAAGTGATAATGCAGCGTATGTTGACCCCGGCCTTGCCGCTGCGGTAGCCGCGCAACAAGCCGCTGCCGCTCAGGCACAGAGGCAAGCGGCGCACCGCAGACAATACGCCGAGGCTCAAAAGCAAACAGCCGCTGCATTCCGCGCTCAAGAAGCAGAGCGCGCCCGCGTTCAGGGGCTTGGCGGCTCAGTCGGCGGATACGATCTTTATCAGGGCGCTTTGCAGGACGCACTAATGTCCGCGCAGCAAAAGCTCGCCGCGTCTCAGGCTCGCACCCCTGCGTCTTTTAGTTTGCTCGATACTGGCGCAAACCTTGGCAACCAGTTTATGCAGCAGAGGTTCATTGACGTTCTTAGCTCTCGCATTGGCCCAAGGGACAGCGAGGCCTATCAGGCATACCTCAGCGCACCAAAACTAGCCCGCCCGGTGTTTGGGCCTCAAGGTATTGTCGGCGTCTATGACGAGCGCGGAAGGCTGACAGGCCGCGACCCAGAGCGAGAAGAAGAAGGGCGCCTCGCACAGCGCGGTCAGGGCGGTATGGATGCCCGCCCAATGTACACCGCGCCGGACCCGCAGACGGGCGAGTGTGATCCGGGCTACATATTTGACGAGGATTTGCAGGCTTGCCGGTTGGACACCGGCGTCAGCGCGTCCGTTGACTTTGGAGCCGACGTTCCTACATACGCGCGGATGGGCTTGCTTGACGTTGCGCCCACCGGCCTGCTTGAGTTTGGCCAGCGCTTTGGCACTTCGCCCGGAGACTTCGGCGCAGCAAATCTGGCGTTCCGCCGTGCGACAGGCACCCGCCCGTCGTACTTTCAGGCGGCGCCGAAACTAGACGGATACACACTACTATCATAAGGGAAAGACATGAATGAGGGACAGGCTCGACAAAAGATTGAGCGATCTGCGAAGGCTGAGGCGCTACTGCGTAACGAGATTTTGCAGGACGGTTTTAAATATCTGGAGGGGCAGTTTATCGAGGCTTGGCGTAATTCGTCAGTCGGTGACACAGAGAGCCGAGAGCGCCTATATCAGCTTTTGCAAAATCTGGATGCCCTAAAGGGTTATTTCCAAAGCGTAATAGAGGATGGTAAGTTAGCACAAATGCAGCTTGATGAAGTCAAGAGGCAAACTGATTTTAACAATAGACAGAGGTAATTTTCATGTCCGATAACTCGACAGAGACCGGCGCAATTTCAGTATCAGACGCATTAAGCCTTCTAAGCACCCCGCAAGTGGACAATGCAACGGAAGAGCAGCCCGAGGCGGAAGCGCCTCAACCGCAAGAGACAGAGACGCTCGAGGCATCAGAGGACACGGCGCAAGCTCCCGAAGATGACTACGATGACGAGGACGTTGATGACGGCGAAGATGTCTACGAAGAGGACGACGAGGAAGAAGAGGAAGAGGAACAGCTATACACTGTCAAGATTGACGGTGAGGAACATGCTGTCACCCTTGACGAGCTTCAAAATGGTTATTCTCGGCAGCAGGCATTCACGAAGCGCTCAATGGAATTGGCGGAGCAGCGCAAGGCCTTCGAGGCCGAGGCTGAAGAAACCAAGGCACTGAGAGACGCATACAAGCAGCAACTTGATATGTTGCAAAGTCAAATCCAGCAGACAACTCAGCAAGAGCCTGACTGGAGAGCATTGGCCGAGACAATGAGCGAGCGCGAATTGTTTTTGTACAAGACCGAATGGGATCAGCAGAAAGAGTATTCCAAGAAGGTCGAGGCAGAGCAGCAGCGCATATCCGCCGAGCAAGCCCAAGAGCAGCAGGCCCACATGCAGAAGCATCTGGAGACGCAGCGCGAGGACATGCTCAATCGGATACCGGCTTGGCAGAACGAAGAGACCCGCAATGCCGAGAGGCAAGAGGTTATCAAGTACGCCCAGCGGCGGATCGGGTTCAGTGAGGAGGAGATTGCAAACGCATCTGATGCGCGCGCCATCGAACTGCTCTACAAGGCGTGGCAATGGGACAACCTTCAAGAGAAGAAACCCACGGCCAAGAAGCGCACCCGCAAAGCCCCAAAGATGGCCAAGGCAGGCAAGCCAACAACCAAGAGGCAGGCTGCATCCAAGCAACGGCAGCAATCGTTTGACAAGCTCTCGAAAGAGGGCAGCATTGATGCCGCAGTCAACTACTTGATGGGCAGATGACCCGGAAGGAACAAAAATCATGACTACATTCGCAACAGCGGCAGCAGTAGGTGAGCGCGAGCAGCTTGCTGATGTCATTTACCGCATCGACCCTGCGGAAACACCTTTCTTCTCAAACGTGAAGAAAGAGACATCAAACGGTATCTTTACCGAGTGGCAGACACAGGAACTCGCTTCCGCCGCCACTAACAACCACGTCAATGAAGGCGCAGCGATTTCGACGGCTGCGGCTACACCGACGGTGCGTCTGGGCAACTACCACCAGATCAGCGTCAAGTCCTTTGCAACATCCGGCACTCTGGATGAGGTGGACACGGCCGGACGAGAACGTGAACATAACTAACAAAAAGTCCTAAAAGCACTTGAGCTTCGGCGTGACATAGAAAAGAGCATCACGGACACTAACGTGGCCCGTTCTGGCTCTGAGCCACGCAAGTCAGCTTCACTGATGACTTGGATCACTAACGGTTCTGTTGGTGCAGGTTCAGGCGCATTCTCAGCCGGTACAGGCACAGACACCGTGGTCGACGGAGATGACCGTGCGTTGACGCTCGCCCTCATCGAGGACGGCATGCAGGATGCGTGGACAGACGGCGGAAACCCATCAATGATGTTGGCTTCTGCTACTAACCGCGCGAACTTCTCTGATCTGTCAGCGTCTGGAAACCTCGTTTCCAACGACGTGAACATGACAGCCGCCAAGGAAGTTGCCTATGTGGGTTCAACTTCAATTTTCTTAACGGATTTCGGCAGCGTTTCTGCGACCCCGTCTCGGTTCATGTCCAACGACAAGATATTCCTCCTCGACCCTGAGTTTGCATCACTCTGCACACTCAATGGTCGTAACTTCCAAGAGAAGGATATGGGCGACACAGGTGACTCACAGGCCACAATGCTCATCACCGAATGGGCGCTGAAGGTTCTGGCACCAAAGGCACATGCAGGTATTTTCGACCTGTCAGGTTCCTAAGACTAACGAGGGGGCGGGCAACTGCCCCCTCTCTTTTTAAGGGGAAAGCATGAAACGCTATCTTTACACCGACCCGCACACAAAAAAGGAAGTGTCGATGGAGCAGGCCAGCGACGGCTCGACCATCATCCACCAGAAGCAGCGGTTTGACGATCTACTGAAAATCAACAAGCAGATGGCCGGCGAGTCCAAAAAGGGCGAGATGATCGGCAATACGCAGCGCCACATGCAGCATGTGGCTGAAATACCGAATGTCGTGTATAATCACCTCCTACAGACGCTAGGCCCGCCGCGTGAAAATCCAAAGGCGTGGAAGGCTTGGCTGAACGACCACCAGAACCGAGACTTTAGGACAGGCGGCGGACGGATATGAGCATAAGCACCTACAGCGAGCTAAAGACGGCCATCGCCAACTTTTTGGCGCGCGATGACCTGACCGCTCAGATACCTGACTTTATCCGCGTGCTGAGGCGCGCAGCCGCGATCTTGGGACGCGAGCCAAGAGAAACGATCAACCGCCGCTTGACATTGGCGACGAGTACATCGCCCTGCCGACGGATATGCGCGAGGTGCGTCAGGTTAAGCTGACCACCGACCCGGTCACAGTCCTGGAGTACCAAAGCCCGCACGGCTTGGACAAAAGCTACAGTAACACCGGCAATGGCAGGCCAAGAGCATACAGCGTTGTCGGGCTTGAAATGAAGATGCGCCCCGTGCCGGATACGGCATACACGGCTGAGATTGTATATGTTGGCAGTCTGGGCGCACTGTCTGACACAAACACGCCAATCACGTTCACGCGCCACCCAGACCTGTATCTTTATGGCGCACTGACGGAGGCGTACACATATCTGCTCGATGAGGCGCGTGCAACGCAGTATGACGCGAAGTTCTCGCGCATCATCGAAGAGATTAAGGTTGACGAGGAGCGGTCTCATTACGGCGTTGGATCGCTCGCCATTCGGTCCGATTATCAACGCCAACAAGCATCGGCGGAGAGCTAAACTATGTCTGCAATGTCCGACTATCTTGAGAACGAGATTCTCGACCACATCCTTGGGACCGGCTCGTACACTATGCCATCGGCAGTCTACATCGGCCTGTCTACCGGCTCATTCGGCGACGGCAACACCGGCACCGAACTGAGCGGCTCAGGCTACGCGCGGGTCGCAGCCACGTTTAATGCCGCATCATCAGGAACCGCCGATAACGCCTCAGCCATCCAGTTTGCGGCGGCAACAGGTTCTTGGGGCAGCGTCTCCCACTTTGGTATTTTTGACGCATCTTCGTCGGGCAATCTATTGATGCACGGCGCGTTTACTGCGGCGAAAACAATCGCCTCTGGCGACATTCTCAAGATTGATGCGGGTGACCTCGACATCAGCGCAGACTAACGGGGCGCACTGTGGCAACGCTTGAGCAGCTAGATAATTGGGGGACGATGGACAACATCGACTCCTTTGGCACGTTGGAGCAGTTAGATAGCCTAGCGCTTCAGCAGCCGGCTGCTGCTGTCTCTTTTGTCGCGACAACTTCAGCCTCTGTTAAGCGCATATTAGCCTTCGCCGCCGCCGCAACCGGCGCGGCCTCTGTTGCTGCCTACGCGTCCTTTATTGCACGCTTTGCGGCGTCTGTGTCAGCCGCCGTCACAACGTCAGCGGCTGCCCTGCGTATTCAGCCATTCGATGCAAGCGCGGCAATTGCGGCTACAACATCAGCCGCACTTTATCGCATGCGAACCGCCGCCTCATCTGTTGCGGCGGCCATAACGGCGGCCAGTGGAAACGCGGTTACGTTTGTTATGTCTTCAGAAGTCAGCGCGTCTGTGACGCAATCAACACGCGCCAAGGTGCTTGGCAAAGAGTGGACGGAGACAGCCGCTGGATCGGAGACTTGGTCAGATATTGCGCGTGGCAGTGAGGTATGGGCAACAGCCATATCCGGTAGTGAAAGGTGGGCAGTAAAATGATCCCTTTTGGAGAATGGCTCCCAGATCAGGCTGACTTGGCACCAGGTAATGGAGATTTTACAATAGAAACTTTCCTTTATGCAAGATCTTTTGATAACTATCCAGTTATATGGGATACAAGAACTGCTAGTAATGATACCACTGGTTTCTTTTTTGGTCTGGATAGTACTGGTAAAATTTATCTCTTTGATAATTCTGGAACCAGAATTGAATATAATTCTTTATCACTAAAACGCTGGCATCACGTTGCTCTTGTGAGAAAGAGTAATGTTTTTAAGATGTATGTTGATGGTTATCAAAGAGGTACTACATACACGAGAAATCATGATTTTACAAACAGAGTAGAACGTATTGGTGATACAACTAATTCAGAAAGTCAAACCTGGGAGTTTGATGGATTCTTCTCAAATTATAGGTTTACAAAAGGACAAGCATTATATGATGGAAACTTTAGTGTACCAATATCAGCATTAATTATTTTTACAAAATCTTTTTCAGCTCCTCTTAAATAGTAGTCTTTAAAATTAAAACTAGAAGTATTTATACCGTGAATTACATTTAAAGCTGTATTGTTTGAAGTAAAAGAAACATTGCTAGTTATAGAAAAGTCTAATGACTCTTTAGCATATAATTTTGTGTCTTTACCTATTTTGTCATAGAAGTTTACTTTTAACGAGTCTCCTAACCACTGTTTAACACCAGGATTCCATCCGCTATCTTTGTATTCGTGAAAAGCAGAAGAAGTCGATACAGCGATAGTAGCATCGTTTAAAAACTTAGAAGATATTACGCCTGAGCTCCTACCTTTTTTGTCTTTCAAAACAATACCTGCTTGATATGTTCTGTTTTGTTTTATAGTATGGTTTTTATATGCAACCTGTTCTGGTTCTAAACCTGATTTTTCTTCTATAGTTACACCGAAGTTTATTTGTTTAGGTGCATCTACTTTAGTAACAAAATTACCATACACAACTCTATTTGATACTATAGCTTGTGCTTTAGCTGAAATAGGCGTTTGATCAGATACTCTAATAAAATCTTGTTGAGTAACAGATTGGTATGGCTTAGACGATGCGTACTCATATAAAAAGTACACTCCTTCTTGAGCGGTTTCATCTGTAGTAGTTAATAAAGCATCGTCAATTGTAATGGTTTCTGCAATCATAGCTGAGGTTAAATCAGCTTCTGTATATATAATTTCAATCTCTTTTATCTTATAATCAGTAACAGGTTGACCTGATGGTAAAGGAACATAAAACTTTACGTTATTAATGTCGTTTTCCATAAAATCAACTATAGTACTTTTATAAGTTTTAGCTTCGTCTCCTTCTAAAAAGTGACCACCTTGCTTAGGTTTAAAAATAGGCTGAGTATAAGGAGCAATAAGCGAATATGTATTGTCCTCATACTTGTATCTATAGCTAAATCTAGCAAATTTATCTTCTAAAAAGTCTGGGTCACCTTCCCATGATCCGTTTTGTGATTGATTTGATGTGTTTTCTTTGTATATTGTTATATTTTCACCTGTAGTAAGTGTTACGCTTGGTGATCTATCTAAAACAATAGTAGTTGTATCAGGTGCTGTAGTAATTTCTTCTACAATACCTAAAAACTGATTAGTATCAGGGCTTATAACGTAATCACCTAAGCTAACGTTTAAATCTACACCAATACTAGGATTGTCTAGGACAGCTGTGTCGCCTGATAAACTATTTAAAGTGCATTTTATTACAGTACTAACTAAAAGTGGCTTATATGGCGCGTATTTAGCTATACTAGCTGTATCTGGACCTGTATAATAAGGAGTACCAGAAACAGATGATTCTCTGGCTAAATCTATGTTTATAACCTTAGGCTCTAGAATACCATCCGTCCAAAATAAATAGTTTTCAAGTATATTTGCTTCTATAAAATTTGTTTTGAAACTAAATACCCATGGTCCCTCACATAAAAGTGTTTGCGACCAACTACCTCCTGAAAAAAAGTTTGGCTCATTGTAACGAAACTCATATAATCTATTCCCGCCTGGTTCTTCAATCCAAATATATATTCTTTTATTAATATCGTCAGCAATTATTTTCTTAAACTCATAATCGCTAGTAGCAAAAGGGTTACTACTTCTTTCAAAATCAGAAATTAAGGTGTTACCCTTAACGTTTTGAACAGTACCAACGTTATCTCCTTCAGATGATGATACAGATACGTTTAAAGCATCTCGATACTCGCCATTAGGCAATACTCGGTCGTCTAGATCTTTGTTCATCTTCCCTTTTAGGAAGTTATTTTTAATTTCTTGCATAGATTAGTGTTTAATCCACTTAGACTGATTTCTAAGCACTTGTGTGATTTCTTCTAGTTTGATATTAGATAAACGTATTTTAGCGTTTCTAAGAGCCGCTCTGCGTTCTTTCTTATACCTATTAATCACGTATTCTGGTACATTTGCACGAGTAGATAGTATTGCATGAAGCATGTGCATGTACATAGCTTGTTCAGCTAGCTTAGGTATTTTTATGTCTTCTTCAAATGCTAAACCATCTGAAATATATTCAAATACTATAATAACGCCAGCTAAATCTGCTGAAAAGTTTATTTGTCCGGTTCTATCATTTATAGAATAGTAACCGTTTACATTCATTCTTTCAGGAGCACCACCGAACCTTTGACCGTGTCCTTGGTACATCATTCCACCACCGCCACCGTAGATATTATAACCTTGGTTTGCTGCAGTGTCAAAAGCTGAATTACCTTGAGAAAGCTTCTGATCTGTTTCAGAATATCTTTGCTCAGTTATAGAATCACCTTCAATGTTTTCATTCCAGTAATCCTGTACTCTCTGTCCGTTTTCGTCTTGTAATGGTGATGAACCTGGATTGTGAGTTAATCGGTTTGATGGTAATAAGGGGTGTTTTGCTCCGTAAGAATCTATTCTGCTAACTTTTACATAGTTAACATAATCTTGAGGTAATGCTATAGCTAAATGTGGTGGAACAGTAAGTTCCTCAGACTTTATAGCTTTAAGTGTGTCATAACTAAACTCTTGCATACCTCGTTTAGCATGAAATATAGCGTCTGCTCTGTTACATCTTTGTATAAGTTTACCATTACCTACATAGGCAACCATAAAGTTATCTATAATGTCATCAAGCTCAATGTAAGCATAGTTACCGTAATTATCTTCTAAATCAGTACCGTAAGCTGTTCTATTTCCAAATGAACCACCTGTTAATGATTTTAATTGTACTGCAAAAGCAGTTATTCCTATTTGTAAAGGTGTTATTATATTGCTTCCTGAAACGGTCCATAATGTAAACTCTGTCCAGTTAACACCGTCTGTAGTACTATATACTACAAAATTGTTTTGAGAATAGTTTATATCACTTGAATCAGATGTAGCTACATACATTTCAGGTTCAAACGCCCAGGGTATTGTTATACTTATAGTATCTGTGTCTAATACTTCTCTAATTATATGACCAGCGTTGTATTCTGTATTATTATTTGTTATTAATGCCATAATTTATTTTTATTGTTGAGCTTCCTTTGCTTGTTCTTGTAATGCGACTTGTATTACACTAGGATCACGTACAACAACACCAAATTTAAGAAGTATGTTATTCATTAATCTGTTTGTTTCAGATGCATCTAATTGAAACTCTTTACACCACGTACTATTATATCACTAAGCTCCTTTGTTAGGATCACTTGCAAAATCCCATTTAATTCCAATTGTTTT
>BCSF01000595.1_pt1 | contig 13544 bp, 23 predicted proteins | sample 1016431 | NCBI WGS metagenome assembly BCSF01 (sample SAMD00045685;SAMD00045686;SAMD00045687;SAMD00045688;SAMD00045689;SAMD00045690;SAMD00045691;SAMD00045692;SAMD00045684;SAMD00045690;SAMD00045691;SAMD00045692;SAMD00045684;SAMD00045685;SAMD00045686;SAMD00045687;SAMD00045688;SAMD00045689, study...
AAGTAATATGTACGAAAGTATGCTTATGAGTGCATTAAGCGAAAATGCGCTCACCAGTAAATCTGGAGACATCCTGTTTGGGGATTTGGAAATGCGCTGGGATAGTGCGATTATTAAAAACTCCAAAGGAGATTCTATCACAATCGCAAATGTGCTATTTAAGATGAGTTTAGATGCATCTGTAAGCCCATACTCTGGCAAAATATCTAATAATTTTAATGTAGAGGTTACGCATTCTAATGGGCGTTTAATGTACACACATTTGCACAACGCCGATGAGCGTAAGGAATTGTTCACAATTCTTGAGGAGTGTATGGAAAGGTTTTCTGAAGCAAACAAAAGCGTTAACGAAAAGGTATGGGACATACTGGATAAAGTATAGCAAAAAAAAATATGTGTCGGATGACTTGACATTCCGAGTTATCCGACATACCTTTGTAATCGACATTAATTTTTTCATATAAATCACATAACAATGCAGTTTTTAGTAAATATCGGATTACTTAACAATCCATATGCAAATAAAATAGAGCGCACTATCAGAAAAATGGACGGTGTGCGAATTCTAAAATCATTCTACTCTGTAGGTCACTTCGAAGGCAGCGAGCCCACATTTATAGGCTTACTCGAATTCGACTACAAAGGTAGGTATGACAAGTATGGTAGCCACGAAGCGACTTTTGACCTTAGGGAATTTATGAATTTGTTGTGTTTGATTTTCAATCAAAGATGCATACCTGCCAGATGTGCTGACGGATATCAGAAAATGTACGGCCATGATGCAGCATCATATCCATTCGATAACAAGTACTTCTTGACATTTGCTCACAGAGGTCAATTCAACGACTACTCCCTATGGGAGGGAATCGAAATCAGATGCCCATTTGCATTCTGGAAGGCTGCTGATTGGACGGCGATATTTGGCGAAGCCACTAAAAAATAATCAAATCACATACTGGGCAGCAAGTAATTGCTGTCCGGTACAAATCAAGTCTTATGCTTTTAGCAATCACTTTTTTCGCTACATTTGTGGCGTACACTATAACACATTCACTAAAACAAATAAAGAATATTATATGAGACATTCTCTCTACAACTGCAATGCAGTTGAAAACTTAATCAATCGTTACTCACAAGTGGAAGGTAACACATTCACACAATTGTACGAAGGTGTGCTCGGATATGGCAAATTGGTGTTGAAAGCGCCACAAAAGAAAACTGCCGTTATCACAGAAGTGCCACTCAATGAGTGGTCAAGCGCACACAAGATCCGTATGTATAATAATTGTCCTAAAAAATATCAAAATCTGTAATTATGGAAATTCCAGAAAAAATGTCTCTTAAAGAGGCGAAAGTAATTATCCAGAAAATGCTCAATAAGGAGCAGGATATACTTTCATTGGCTCAATTGATGAAATATTCAGAGCAATCCGAAATGATAGAATTGGCTATGCGATGTGTATGCATCGATAAGGATATTGAAAGGCTAAAAGGTTATGCCACTGCATTAGAACAATTAAGTGAAATGAATCAAATGTATCAAATCGCAGAAAGCGAGATAGACGAAATGAGAGAAGAAGTAGCAAAACTAAAAATCGCATACGATATCAATAATACTCATTGTGTATTGGAAACGGATGATGAAATCAGAATATTCTGGTCAGCATTGCATCCAAATGATTTGCTTGTACATGCTTATATTAATCAAAACGATGTAGGGTATGAAAATTAAAATAGAAAAAACCATAACATATTTCAAGCAGGCATCTACACTGATAGATGTACCTGCTGAATTCCAAAAAAATGAGGAAACGATAATGGATTATATCGAGTCCCAAAAGGAACGAATTAATTCAGAATTAAATAACTCTTTGGACGAATGTACATTAGGTTTTAGCGATGAGACAGACGAAATCACTTTCTATGAAAGTGGACTTATTGTTCCATCAGCAAGAGACCCATTAGCATAAAAAATATATGTCGGATAGCTTGACATTCCGAGTTATCCGACATACCTTTGTAATCGACATCAATTTTTTCACATAAACAATCCGATATATGGCACGAAGTGTAATGACATATGGTGAGTCATCTTTGTTCTTATCAAATGACTTCCAAGAATCAACAGATTATAACGACTTCAAGTACGACTTGGCAGCGCTGATATGTAGCAAGTATAAAAGCTTTGACAATATAGCGCAAGAAGGCAGGTATTACGATAGGGAGGGAGGCATAATTGCTGAAAACCAATACTGCTACATTGTGACATCAGTTTACTTCGATATTGTTTCTGTAAACTTTTGCGTAAAATACGAAGCATTTGCCAGAGGCAAAGACGGAATCGCTGAGGCATTTATCCATAAGATACAGAGCAATGTAATCAAGCTTATTAAGGAAGCAGGATACAATGTGCTTATGCGAACTGCTACATTCAGCAATGGCGAATCAATTTTTTCACAGGCTTAATCGACATCAATTTTTTCACATAACATCGAGACTAATGGAATTACTATCAGTAACCAAAATGACCAATCGCATCATTAAAATGTACAATCTGGGCGATAAGGCTGACGCAAGTTGGTACACAGAGGCGTACAAGCTATCCTGCGAATTGGCGCAGAAGTACAACACACAGACAGAGCGTGTAGCCGGTGTGATTGCTGCATTATCGCCAATGAAAAATTGGAATATGAACATCCGATTAGCTGATGACTTTTTTGCAGGTCGCAAAGTTGGTCACACCAAAGCTATGGTCAGCAAAGCAGAAGCAATTGGAACTGCTGACATCAAAGACATACCTGCCATACTGAATGGCAATAAAATCACTAACTTCTATAGCAACATCATCAATCCGGCGTGTAACACTCGTGTTACGATCGATAGGCACGCAATTATGATTGCTATGGGAGGTGTTAACCTATCGCAGCAGGAACTTTCCTTACTGGCTAACACAGACAAGAAATATAAAGCGATTGCAGATGCATATAGGAGAGCAGCAAAGAAACTTGGTGTTCGTCCTTTAGAAGTGCAAGCAGTCACTTGGGTTGTATGGCGTAAGATTAAGTCATACAGATAAGGTATGTTTGTTATGTGAATGTTTGGACATTGCAGCCTATACCTGCCTACCTTAATCGGTATGGGCTGCATTTCTTTTACAATCAAAATCAAGTGCAAAATGGTAGAAATCATAAACATAGTAAAGGCGATTTATTTTATCAGCTTATTGTTCACCGGTATTTGTATTGTAGCAGCAGTACAAATGCATCGCAAGAATAAAGACAATGAATAGGTTAACCAAAACAAAAGCGCCTACTCCAGAGGAGCAGGTATTGTACGATAGGTTCTGTGAACTATGTGCAGAAATATCGCATTACACCCAAATGGTACCTATAGGTAGCAAGTTTGGGTATGGTGGCAAAGTTGTATGGATTACATACAAGTCATCGCAAGTGAACACTAAATGGATTTATGTGTATCCACAAGAAAGGCTATTAAATAGCTGGCACAATATGTATTTTTGGTCTGTGACCATTGAATCGCAGAACAAGATTTTAGACATCCTTACGGATAAACTACAGGAATACGAGCTGTCACCACATTGGCAGCAGGTTAAAGAAAATAGCATTAAGAAGCAAAAAGAGCTTCAAGAAAAATTAAAAAAGTTTAGAAATAATGAGTAATATAACTTACATTGTGGTACCTGCGCCTTACCACATTAATGAGAAAACAGGTGGCAAAGTTTATGATTTATCTTTTATGCGTTCTTACTATGAGCGCAGTATTAAGATGCTGACCAATGGGAGCACACCTGCTCCATTTGGAATTCCTTCGGATGAGTATATAGTGATACCTACAATGGGTTACTTTGATGATAGCAGCCAAATAGTGTATGACCTAAAAGCTATGCAGGTAGAATACGGCGCCAGAGTTAAAGAGCTCACAATTGGCGAAAAATACGGACGCAAATGTGACATCACCGGTGAAGGTATGCTTGACGGATTTTATTTGGAGTATTCAGCGCCGGACTCACCTTCATACATTGCTAATGAAAGCGATTTGATTGCGTTCATCCGTAAGGTGGAAATCCAAGAGGCAAAAGATGATAATGATGAGCAGCGTGCTGAAGATATGCTTATGGCAAAAGCTGAAGAACTTAAGACCCTGTGGTACGAGCAGGAGTTATACTACTGGACTGAGTGGACAGATGAGGATGATATGCAGTACCAGATGATTAACGGCGAACTGGTTAAAATCCAATAATTATGAAACATTATTTCAGTATAGCAATTCTAATGACTCTTGTTGCTTGTGCACGAGAGCCATTAGAGTTTGGCTACGAATCATACAGAGAAGTCAGAACATATGACATTGACTTAGGTCAATCATTGCGAACAAGCACAAAGGATTGGGTGCAGAATAATCTACCTAATCTGGAGTCATACCAGTATGAATTCTTGAACAAAGTTTTAGTGCCATCACTCGCAGAGGAAATGAAGTGGGGTCTACCTTTAGAGGTAATGACTGCACAAGCTATTCTTGAAAGTGGTTGGGGCAGGAGCGAATTGGCTGCAAAGTACAATAATTATTTCGGTATAAAAGAATACCGGAAGAATAGAGGTGGTGTTAAATTACATAGCGACGAGTATGTGAACGGCAATAAAGTATCAATAAGATCAAAATTTAGGGTGTACGACACACCTGCCCATTGCTTCGCAGATAGAAGTGAGTGGTTCTTAGGGAATAGTCGTTACCAAGATTTAGACTTTGAAAAAGTAGATTGCTTTCAGTTTACAACAGAGTTGCAGAAGCGTGGATATGCCACAGACATAAACTACACTATTAGATTAAATAGGATAATAAAAAAGTACAAGCTGTGTGAGTACGCTGCTTGGGTTAAGCGCAGCATATGAGACGCCGATACCGATTAGCAAAAAAAATATACGAGGCAAAACCCCAACAAAATAAGGGGAGAACACATTACGATTAAAAAAATATGTCGGAAAGCTTGACATTAATTTTGTTCCGGCATACCTTTGTAATCGACATCATCAATTTTCACAATCAATCGTTCACATTATGAATGCAAAAGAAATTCAGCTCCTGTTTCAGCAGGACACAGACTTAAGAATAATACCTACAGGCATCGTTACCAATACATCCGTAGGTCACCCAGTATTTACGCCAGAAGAGTTGGCTTACAAGACAGACACACGAAAGCGTATTTATAATCGCACAGAGAATGGCGAGGACAAGTACATTAATGTGTACTACGAGGGTCACGAAAGTAGAGGCAGCGAAAGTAGGTACTTTAAAGTGAATGGGAATAATTTCCAATGGAGCGTTTGGTACTATATCCACAAAGGCGAATTGACTTGTGTATCAATTAGCGCTGACAAGAAGGATGACTTAATGACACATTATCACACAACTATTGTAGAAGAGTGCATATTGGGTTGCCCAAATTACAGCGAGAACTACGAGGATGTAGATGATGCACGAGAAAGCTTCTTGAAAAAGTGTTGGAAGTTAGGTCGATTTGGTACGGCAGCGTACAAAGCGTTGTACCATATGGATAACAAGCGACTATCCAAAATCTGGATAGACATCATACAATTGGCTCACAATTCGCTGGCAGATTACAAACCATTTGAAATGCAGATGATTACTGAGGATGAATTTATCGGTTCGTTCAAAAAAAGACAATTTATATTGCAGGTAGCAGGTCACGATATTTACTTCTCGACTTCGGAGCATTGTGTAGACTTGTATGAGATAATCGCAGGATCCGTAGGTGCAGTGTTAGGCGTGAAGCAAGAAGTTGATGCAATCATCAAGCCGTTCCGTAGTGGAAGTCTTAACGAACTATGGATTGCCGGCTTGATTAGTCCTTTGGGTAAGACTAAAGCAGTTTACTTTAATGGAGACTATGTTGACTACTTCGGACGACCAGTAGAGTATGTAGATGCAAGCGATGCCGAGCACGATGTTCAATTGATTAACCAAATTTTCGCACTAAAATAGTACTATGGATTTCAACGAAATTAAATTTGTTTACAGGCAATCATCTGCCTTAGGAGATTCACTACTTGTGCCTGCTATTGAATCAGCAGGCACCGGTGGTTTTGCAATGATTCTGGAACTCATATCTTTATTCACAGATACACCACCAGAACAGGTTATGAACGAAATACAACTGCACTATTGGAAAGAATTCCGAGCAGGCACATCAGACTACGCAATCGTGTATCACTCGTCAGCCAATGACGAACACACGGCAGCCGTACTTGTAAGCGATTCATTCGACAAAGCTTTCAACTTCCTGCCACAGGGTGAGGGCGAGCAGGCTATAATGTATATGTCACTTCGTGGTAAGTGGAATGCAGATTCCATATCTGATGCTGCAAAGATAGACTCAGAACTTAATCGCAAGATGAATGCGTTGGACGATACCGATGATTCATTTTGGGATGACTTCGAAGCTTTACTCAACGAAGTTGATGGAGAGCCAGAAGATATTTAACAAAACATTAACACAAAAAAATTTGGAGGCAGTCAGAATGCCCCATACCTTTGTATTTGTCAATCAATTTTCACAATCAAAATCAATTCGCATATGAAAAAGCAAGTTCAGTTTAATAGTCCATTACCAGACTGGTGTAGCAATATCGACTTGTTCGCTCCGGTGTACAAATTTATTCAAAATGTGACTCTCGCATCGCATCCAAATATCGCTGGCGTTCCAAAGCACACATCACCTAAATTCAGTTGCAACGAGCATCCAGCCGTATACGAGAATCGTTCAGTTGATGTGCTGAATACTCCAATCGGAAAAGCTGCAATGTTCGAGTATCACCATATGACTAACGAGCGTTCTGTTAGGTGCGTTGTGCAGTCTGTGGTTAGCTTCCGTAGAGACAGGTATGACTCTTCATCTGTAATCTACCTGCACGTTAGTTTCTGGGATATGAAGGCTAAACTCGGCTACACTCTTGTGTTCCGTAACCCTGAGTTTGACCAGCTTATTGACTGGGAGTATTATTACACCAAGTATGAATTCGATGGTGGATTGCACGATACTGAGCTTGTTCAGGGATATATGGACGAGGCTGTGTGCTTGCTTATCAGAAGTGCACAGGAATACGCTCAGGAGAGAATCAACGAGGCACGCCGAACTTATAACGACTTCCGTCTTATGACTACGAATGTTGTTAAGCAGGAGCTTTCTGGTATCAGCGAGCAGTTCTCAAGAATCAACACATAATGTTGTTAGATACAATCAATATGACCATAGGTGGCGATGAATATATCTCGCTGCCTGTGGCTCTACAGATGCCATACACAAAGATGCGTACAGACCTGCGCTCTAAATTATTGGAGAGGCAGGCACTCACTCGTATCGCTTGGTATCTAACTAAACACAGCCGTCTTACAAGTGAGCAAATGTATGTAAGCGTACAACCGGATTTAGATAGTACTCGAATGGTGCACGAGTTATGTTGTGCCAAAACAAATTCAATTCAATTTCGTTTTACATTATAAATAATAAGCGTATGCATAAATCACTTGCAGAAAAAATGAAAACAAAAGTTAAATACGATTCAGAGCGCAACGTTCAGCTTGAAAGGGTTGCAATGTACTTTAATGAGGCTATAGATAAAGACCCAATTTATGTGGACAAAAGATTCTATGGCTGCTTACCTACCGGTGATGAATTCTTAAACAACTGGGCAGAGGATAAGGAGTACAGGCACAAACTACTCAAGGCAGACATAGATGTATTCTATGATTATTGGGAGAGCAAGAAAGGTTTTGTCTCTGGATTTATTTCTGAAGATGGCTCTGTGCCAGAGGTATTACAGCAAGCTATAATATCTAACTTTGAAGAGGGTATCCTGCGTGCTAAATGTGGGACTCGTAAAGTTATAGCATCTAAGTATGTGAATCACGATGACTATCACTTAAGTATGAGCCCAAAGCAGACAACAATCTGGATAGCATATGGCTATTTTTGTTGGCAGAAATACTGGCTACGTTCTCTTGACCCATCTTCAAAAGGATTATCAATATGACAGGCAAAGATATATTGATAAGAGCAGCGCTGATAGGTATAGGCATACCTCCGTATGTAATTATATTCTTTGAGCCTGCTCTTGTAAGATACGGAGGGTCTCGTATTGAAGATGCACTTTGGTATTTCGGATCTATAATACTGCAAATTATTGTTTATAAACTTTATTACAAATTTTTAAATCATATTATAAATGGCTAAGATATCTGATAAAATAAAGCAATTAGGACTTGATGACTACTACGTAGTTACGCAAGCTACAGACCTTGAAAGCACTCCAATTGTAGAGGGCAAGAAGTATTCGTTAGGTAGATTCAATGGCGCAGGATTAAAAAAGCATTACGTAGAGCTATACAAGAAAGCCACTATCGATGGCATAAAACCTACGGTTGCAATCCACGTGTACCAAGATGCACGTCGTTCCGAAACCGGTATTCGGATTCAGTCTACTGAAGTAACTTACTGGCTATTGTCACCTACAGAAGACTTTGACATCATCTACGCTGACACTGAAGTAGGTGCAACCACAGATTCAGAAAAACAATACTCAGAAACTTTTATTCCGTCAAAGGGTTATCTGATTTCGTGGAATAAACAAACCCAAAAGTGGGACTTTTATGGGTATGAAGAGGATGACAGCACGTCTTTGGTTGCAGAGTTAACTCACATAAAAGCTTTGGATGTAACTAAGATAAAAGGTAAATCAAAAGAAGTTTACTGGCACGCAAATATTGCAACGTCACCAGACGTAGAAGATTCCACAGAGGGAGGCGTAGAGATAACCGATGGACTATATGAAGGTAGACGTGTAATGAATATAGAGCGTGCCTTATTTACATCCATTGGCGATGTCTTTGCTTTTGATTCCGTATCAACATCACACCACTAATGGAGCACGATAATATGGGATTTGTCAGAGAGTTTATGTCGCTCTCTGGCAATGCCCAGTCTTTAGAAAACGAATGGCATAATCTTAACCAACTCGCAGATGATGAAATTAAAATTCTTCAACAGGAAAGGGACGCTTTATTTAAGAACTACTGCCCCTATCAAAACTCTTTCGACAGGTGTGAAAATAGGGGATGCCTCTGTAAAAAGGAACAAAGTAATAGGGAGTGACTACTCCGTACACGAAGCTAATTCACTAATAAAAAAACTGATTGACTGCGTAACCATTAATGAGGTCAAAGATGTTATACGTGGCGGAGGCGCTGCGTATTTATCGGATCTCTGGGGGGAGGTTGCCACGTCATCAGTTGATTTTCAAGCAAGACAGATATGGGTCAACACTCTTGGGGGAGAAGCTGTTGACTTGAGCGTTTTGAAATCCGGAACGTCAGCTGAATTTAACACTCAAGTAAGACAAAGGATTACATTCTATAAAGAATGCCTTATTGAGGACTACAAAACCTCGTCTGTCTCTGCTTATTTAAACTCTCTTAAGCGTGTGCTTAAGGTTGTAGAAGAAACATACGGATGCAGGATGCCAATGTCAGCCTGCAAGAGCAAGTCGGCAGACTTAGAACCTATAGTTCTTCCGTATTCGCAGATTGAAAACATCCTAAATGCTGCAAAGTTTGGAGCAGCTTACCCTGTGCTTATGGCTTTGCAGATAGAGGGATGTATGCGATGGGATGACCTGTACAAAATAAACAAAGATAGCTTTGAGGAATCCGGTGATAAAAAATATATCGTTACTATAGGTAAGAACTCACAGCTTTGCAGGAGAATGATTAGAGAAGACCTTTGGGTGCAGGTAAAAAATCTGTTTGACTCTAACAATCTGCCGAATAAAAACTACGACAGGTATTGTTCAGAAATAAAAAAGTTCGTAGGAACCGAAAAGATTAATGTGAAAATTGAGATTGGGTATGGTAGGTACGTGCATAGGAAGGAGCCACTAAACAAAGTGGTATCCTCCCACGTACTCCGTAAGACAGGCATCAACCTTTGGCGCTCCAGAGGTCTTGACGATGCAACGATCCGCAATAGACTAAGTTACCACAAATCCTCGCAAGTTTTTGAGAAACATTACTTGCAAACAACAGACGAAATATTAATTAGTAAATTATCAAAATTAGCGTAATGGCAAGAAGAGGTCAAAAGGGAAACGGATATGTAGTATTTACGGCATCCGCTTCTTTCATAACAGAGAAAAGGTCAATAACAGAGGTGGCTAAATTTTTAGGATGTCCAGAGAAAGGCAAGTCCCTATGTAGTGCAGTGTATAATGGTTACGCTGTGGATGGGATTGTAATACTCAAGAAAGAAGAAGCCAAATCTTTGAGTATGCGTGACTTACTAAGAACTTGTAGTGAATATGACAGGCGATGGGTTTCCGCAAACGACGATTATACTGAGGCTAAGTATTTCAGATACAGGTACGAAGCTTTAGAGTACGCAGAGAGTGTGGGGTGGCAAAAGAATAAAGTCTTCAGAGCTTCTAAGGTAGAAGAATTTCTTTCAGAAGACCTTTATCTTTCTATCGATCCTCAATTGCCTTTGCAATTGGTTACAGAATAACGTAAATTTACGTATGCGAATTGATTGGGAAAATAGAACAATAAAAGTCTTCGATAAGGTGATTAGCTTTGAGACCGCTAGGTCAATGGCTATTCTCTACCTCGAAGACTTTGTTCAATCCTACAGAGTAAAATCTGATGGGTTAAAAACTATCATAGACTGGAGGTCTGTATTCTACTCTGCTCGTTTCCAAAGATTATTAATTTTCTTATACATATAATTATGCAAAAGCAAGCATCTGAAATGTCTAGTGATTACAAACAGATTAGTGAGCGTATGGAAGAGCTACGCAAAGAATATCCTAACGCAGGTATCGACACTAATGTAAGTGTAATGAATCATCCTACAGGTCGTATGGCTGTAACGGCAACGGCTAAGATTATTAATGGCAACCAAATCATTGGCTCTGGTTCTAAGTTCCAAATAGCCGACTCGGATCTTGACCAAGATTTTGTGGGTTGGGCAGAAACAATTGCAGTGGGTCGTGCCATAGCTTTTGCTTTGAAGGATGACAGGAAGACCGGTAAAACAATACACACTCTTGAAGAGGCATTGGCTTACCAACAAAAGTTGCTCCATAAATTATGGAACCACTTTAACAATGCAGAGAACAGGAACGAGGGCATAAAGGCAGCTATGGAGAACATAGCAAACAAGCAGCAAGACCCTAAGTACATTAAATTCTGTAAGGCTCAGATTGAATTAATGAAGAATCCGTCTGCGCAGCCAAGCAAAGATAGAATCAAAAAACAATACGGATGGTAGTAGCCGGTCATAAAACATCAAGAGTAAGTTTATTCCCGAAGAAAGGTCTTCGTGGTGTAAACGTAACTAAGATGTCGATGGCAGAGTGGGTTGCTTTTCGTACAGCTTCTTTTAAAATTGGAGGCTCAGATGTAGGTACGGTTATGGGTCTTAACTCATACACCGACCCAATGACTCTTTGGTTTGAGAAGATAGGTCTTAAGCAAAAACACTTTGCCGGAAACATATTTACTGCTACCGGTCACCTTTATGAAGATATTATTATGAGACAGGCAGAGTACTACGATCCTACAGGTGAATGGGCAGCCAACTTCTATAGTGGTAAGACCTTCCGTAAAATTAAGGTGGTTCCTTACACACTCTTCCATAAAGACTTCCCATACTTTGGGCTTAACCTAGATGGTAGAGTAGTACACGATGATAGATTGTCTCCTATGTTCGGTAAAGGAGTGTGGGAATGTAAGACAATTGGCGGATACTATTGTGATAAGTTCGAATGTGGTTATCCAGAAAAATACAACTGCCAAGTGCAGGCATATATGATGATGACCGGCACAGAGTATTCGATCTTAACGCTTGTTCGTGATGGTAGGCACGTAATCCAACGTGAGATTATGGCTGACCCTGAGTATCAAGCTAAGATACACGACACCTGTACCCAGTTCCACGAAGCGATGCTGAAAGGGAAAGAGATTGTTGATTCAGACCTGTCATTAAATGACAAGTACGACAATATCTACAGCATACAGCAGGAATATTCTCATATACTCGATGTGATAGCAGATGACGAGCTACAGAAGTTCTACTCTGAGGTGCATAAAGAAGATAGAGAAATGAAAGGGATTGCAGGCGATTATGTACGCAATGAATTTATACCTTACGGAGATACACATACACAGATTAATGAATTAGTATATCAACGTATGGATGCTGAGGAGAGAATGAAGGAGGCGCAGCAAGAGAAGAACAGCATTGACAAAGCCCTTAAAGGTTATATGACTCTCAATAGTTACACTAAGATTCCAGTAGATGGTTACAACATCAGCTACAAGAAGCGTTTTATGATTTCTAAAACTGATAAAAATTTTGGTGCATTATGAGAACAAAGCAAGTATCATTTGAGAAGTTAGCTTCATCTATATGGAGCTGCTTCCCAATAATCCCAAAAACAAATATCAATTACGTCAAGCCATTCCGCCAATACAAAGACTTGTCTGATAAGGTGGAGGTAAATATAATTGATGGCAATGGTGTAACAAAATATGTGTATTGGACTACAATACCTGCAATGTTCCTCTGTGCTTTATCTGATATATTTGGTCACAAAGATAAGTGCTTAGACTTCTTAGGTATGGGCGTTACAAAACACGAAGGGCACGCTGAGTATGCTAGGTATGTGAATCACTATAACATATTGGTTGATTACATAACACTTAAGCCAGAATTTGATTTGAGTGAGGGCGAAAGAGCTTTCATTAGGAAGATTAAAATTGTGAGAAACAAGATAAAAAATATTAAAGATGCCGAAAGTATGTTTAAATACGATTAAAGACATCGTAAACAACTGGGAATCTTACGAAGGCACTATTGAGGAATTTGCAGAATATTATTTAACCAAGACACAAAATGTTAGTAGCAATAGCATTAGTCTTTGGAGTGTATTCTGGGAAGCTTACCCTAGAAAGGTAGGAAAGAAAGCAGCAGAGAAAGCATTCTTTAGGCTGTCATTAACTAAGCAGGATAAAGCAGTATCGATGATACAGAAGTATAAGATCCTAGCCGATATGTATGGCACCGACTACCTACATCCTAGCACGTACCTTAATCAAGAGCGCTTTAATGATGATGATTTACTTGACATACCTACAGGAGCTGACATCAGAGCATTTGTAGGCGCAACAAAATCAGCATTCGGAATCGCTGCGATGAATGAGTTACAACTCATAAAGGCTGCTAAGATTATTATGAAACACAAAGCTACGGCGCAGCAGGCAAAAGAGGTTGCAACGTGGATGAGCGATGTGTGGGGTTCGAGTGCTGAGTGGAGACCATACGTTAATTTAAACTCAATGCTCAACGAATCCAAATGGAGAGAGCGAGTATTGAAAGCTAAAGACTATCTGAATGGTAAGTAACAATCAAGTAGATGAGGCGATTGCAAAAAAGTATGGGACAATTAGCAGCTAAA
>BCSF01000597.1_pt1 | contig 13532 bp, 15 predicted proteins | sample 1016431 | NCBI WGS metagenome assembly BCSF01 (sample SAMD00045685;SAMD00045686;SAMD00045687;SAMD00045688;SAMD00045689;SAMD00045690;SAMD00045691;SAMD00045692;SAMD00045684;SAMD00045690;SAMD00045691;SAMD00045692;SAMD00045684;SAMD00045685;SAMD00045686;SAMD00045687;SAMD00045688;SAMD00045689, study...
TTATTGTTTAAGTCACTGCGGACGTTACTGCCCGTGTCGTTCTGGATCGTTCCGTCAGCTTGAGCCATTAGCCCTTCCCGTACCCCGTGGCGTTCCAGTTAAACGTCCGCTGCACGCGGCTGTTGCTTGAATTGTAGAAGCTGATGTCAAATCCAGTAGCAGCGCTGTTGGAAATGGTGTAGTAGTCACCCGTCGCCATGTCAAAGGCTGTGACTCCGATCACGGGCGTAGCCGCAAACTTGTTGGTGTAGGTCACGCTGACATCTGCGCTGGTGCTGCTGGTTCCGCTGCCTCGCGTGGTGCGGCTAGGCATGTTGCTATCAATCCGCAACTGATCAACCGCGATCTGTTCGTCGTTGTTTGACGTGCTGAATTCTGCCTTCACCTCGTAGGCGCGAGCTTTGAATTCTGCGTTGTTGAACAGACGCCAGCTACTCCAGGTAGGCGATCCAGCGGGGTCGTCTTGGGTGGTGCGGATGAATAGTTTGACATCACAGCCGCTTGGTGCGTCACCGTCAAAGTCTTCGATATCGTCAAAGTCGGCCACGTCGTCGATGCGACCAGCAAACGGGAAGAACGCCCTAGCTCGCAGGGTGCTTTCCAGCTTGATGCTGAACACGTCGCTAAGCGTGATCGGGTTGTTTTCAAACAGATAGGTTCCGCTCGTGTTCAGAGTGTCGTCACCTTCAAGCACAAGCTGGTTGGTGATTGCAGTCGGCAGGGTTTCTTCTTCTAGCAAGAAAGTGTCAGTGCCACCCTCAAACAGCATCTGATCGCCGTCTTCCAGCGTGACGTTGCCGACCGGGTTGCGGCTGCTTGTTCCATCTTCGGCAAGCAGGAAGAATCCATCCTCTAGCTCAAAGTCACCGGCAGAACTGGTCTGACCGCCGTCACCGCTTAGAAGCAGTTCGTTCAGGTCAGTGTCAACCGTCAGATTGGTTTTTGATCCTGGGAATGTCGGGTCTTCCTGCTGGCTATCAACATTCACCAAATCCTCAAGGTCTGGCTTGGTGAATTCAATCAGCGCAGCGGTCAGACTTTCACGCCCGCCAGAGTCAACAAACTTGGCGAGGTAGGTGCCTTCTTTCAGGTCGGCATAAGCCTCAGTTGCGCTACCAGCCAGATCCTGCGAAATGCTGGTGGACTTTGCCCAGGTGACGCCAGTCAGGTCAGGCGAATGGCGCACACGCACATAACCACCAACGCGAACGTCAAGCTCGGTTGATTGCGTCCATGTCAGTTTCGCTTGGCCGTTCACCGGGATCATGCTGAACCCACTGACAGCAGCAGGTGCCGCAGTGTTACCCGCGATGTTTTGGGTTATTTCTGACGGATCAGAGCGTTTGCCAAGCGGGCTGATTGCAACAACGCGGAAAGTGAAGTTGCCGGTTTCATCCGTCAGGAAGGTCAGGTTGTTATATGGCGTGTCACCAACGGTGAAGAAGCTCAGGTTGTTCGCCGTCTTGAACGACACCTGATAACCCGTGGCGCCATCAACGTTGTTCCAAGAAATGTCAATTTCAGTGGTGACCCGGTTGCCGGATTCAACCAATCGCTCGCTGACATCAATGCCACCGGGAGCGGCAGGTTTCTGGTTGAGCGTTGTGATGTCACGGGGCTGCAGTGCCAGTCCGTCTTCAATGTGCGCATACTTGCTGTCGTTATGCTCCAGCGCGGTGATTTTGTAGTTTTCGCCGTCTTCAGTAACGCTGATAACGCGATACGTGGCAGCTGCAACATCACTGGTTTCGACCATGTAAATGGTCTGCGCTGCTGGTGCAGAGCTGAAAGCAGAGCTGACAGTGATGGTCTTGGCGTCAAAGTCGCCATCGCTGATGTCACGCTGTTCAACGCGACCGTCAGGCATCACCACACTTACGGTGTCGCCTTCATCCACTGCGATGCTTTGATCCAGTGTCAGCACAGTGGTGGTTGCACTGGCGATGCGCCCGCCTTTACGCGAACCGGCACGCATTTGATCGGCAATCTTGATTAGCTGCCCAGGGCGGACAATTGCACCATCAAGGCCAACAGTGAAAGTGCAGGTGGTTGTTTCTTCCTGTTCGGAATACAGAAGCCAACGCCCAAGACGATTGGCTTGACCGCGACTAGTGCAGCCAAACGCTGCCATGCGGACTTCAATAATCCCGTATTTGGCAATTGCTGCTTCGTCTGAAACGTATTCAACCCGCTGCTGATAGGCGTTTTCGGGATCACTCCAGGTGACAAGAGCAACAGTATGGCGAGCCTTTAAGCTGCTGCCTTCATAGTTAAATAGCCCTTCAATAACGTTGCCATTGTTAAACAGTGCCGCCGGATCTTTTGGGCTGTCTTGCGTGAAAGCAATTTGACCAGCGGACCAGTAAGCCATGCCACGGAAGCATGAGCAGAAGTCCTGGACGACGTTGTATGCCTCTTCCCGTGATTGCAGATAAACGTTGCACAGGAAGCGAGGCTCTGTACCGCCTTCGCCGTTATTAACTAACTCATTGCAATATTTGCTGATTTCATACAGCGTCCATTTATCGACCTGGGCGTTAGTAACAAAACGGCCTAATCCATACCTTGAGGAAAGAACAAGGTCACGCAAAATCCACGCTGGATCCGCACACCAAGCAGTAATAAACGTCCCATCCCAGACACCGGAATATGTCAGGCTGCCATCAGCATTGACGGTGGCGTTATTTGGGATTTGAACCTTGACGCCCTTGATGTCATAAGCGCGAGTCGGGATTGATTGAAACTGTGATGCTTCAAACCGCAAGCCGACCAATGCGGTCAACGGGTAACGCAGCTTGGCATCGATGACTTCGGTGTATCCCGCAAACGTCATCAATCGGACGTTGTTGGCATTGTCGTTGGCGCCTGAAACACGCTTTAGACGAATATCCCAAGGGGCGTCACCAGTCAGCTCGATTCGGTGGCTTCTTTCATATGTACTGGTGCATTTGCCACTAACAGTTGTATTGACCTTTTCAACGTAACCGCCGCCGTCAGATTGCACCTCAATGGAATACCCAATTGACGTGGCTTTCAATCCATTGTCAACTTTAAAAATTTGATTGAATGCGACACGAACGACAACCGCGTCAACATCGCTGTCTGTAATTGTGCGGGTGACGGTATCGCCAACATCGTCACCTACAGAGCTGTTGACATTAACGGCGTTTTCGCTTGCCGAGAAACCTTCAACGTAAGCTTGATTTTGCGTGCCTACGCGAGAGGCAAAATCGCTATAAACAAAGTTGTCTGTTCCATCGCTGTTTTGCAGCGGAGTGTCATCAAAAAAGATTGATTGTTCTGGATCATCAGGTGTTGCAAATCCTTCAATTTCACCTTCACTCAGAACATCAATCAGCCGGATGCTGGACTTACTGAATAGCGAGTTGGCATCATCACTACGCTCCGGCCCAGCACTTTGAACAACAACCGTCTGCTGGACGTTGACGTTTTGTTGTGGTGCAGGTTGCGAACGGCGACCACCACCGGAGCCAGCAATGCGCTTTGCCATTAGATGTCCGTCGTACTAACGCCTGCCGATACAACCACGCTACCGACCCGCATCCGCCCGTAACAGATTGGGACTGGATTTCCTTGGGCCGTCAGGTTGACAGCACCGTTGTAGATGTAGCTGGCGCGGTTGTCAGCTGGATCGTTGTTTGCCGGATCAAATGAGTTTTTGCGGTTAGGTGTATTGCTGCTTAAACCAGGCAGATCGGCAGGCTGCGGCGACAGCAGTTGAGACGTGCCATACAGGATCAAGCCAGCACCAATGGCAGAAACAGCAGTGCCTAATGCAGTAGCAAAACCAGCACCAGCAGCAGCGCCACCAAGGCCGAAGGTGCCAAATAAGCCAGCACCAGGCAGAAGGAATGAAACCGCAACTAACGCGACTCCGGCCAAAATCGTGCCAATGCCGCCACCACCGCCAGCACCCACAAGCACTGGTGTAATGCTTATTTCTTCATCCTGACCAGTGGGATTATGAACCTCGTCTAACTCTTCAATTGCTGCTTTTCCTACTTGAACGATATAACCAACACCGCGTTCACCTGCTGTAACTAATGCTTGCTGAAAACCTTCAAAGTTGGCGCACAATGCGCGAATTGCCTCAGCAGGCGTATTCAAATCAAACTTATGAATGCGGCCAAACTGTTTGCCAAGTTCACCGCGTAGCACCACTCGCTTCATAGCCGACTCCTGTGGCGCAAGATGTGGGTGGTGTTCTTCCGATAATAGCCGGACCACAAATCACGGCTAGACAGCCTTCGCTCAAGGTGCTGCAAGATCAGGTCATCACCGATATAGACCGCAACGTGATTCGATACGGGTGACACGATCTGCATCAACAAAGCATCGCCATATTGCGGCTCAGCATCCTGCCCGACAGACACAAAATCTTCGTTAGCGAAGTTTTCGACAAAGGTGTTCATGCCTTTGTGCCACCATTCGCCGTGCCGTTCGTAATCCGACAGCTCTAGGCCCCATTCCTGCTTGTACCAATCACGGGCAAGTGCGTAGCAATCCAAGGTGCCGTAGCACCACTCACGCCCGATCAGTGGCGGCTTCCAGCCTTCAGGTTCATAGCTTGCCCACAGTCCAGTCGGCCAACCAACGATGTGCCAAGGCAGGCCTGATGCCTCCATCGCGGCACGGTCAGCCATGCTCGCTTTGGGCTTCATGTTGGGATGGCTGTGAACAACAGCGGTGATTGCACCAGCGTCATCGGCAGCCGCGTAATCACGTGGCTCCATCACAAAGCTCATCTCTTCGGTGGCAATGTTGCGGCACGGGAAGTAACGCTCTTTGCCTTTGACGATGATTACCAAGCCGCAGGCTTCGCGTGGGTATTCCTTTTCCGCGTGCTGCTCTGCCGCCGCCTTGGTTTCAGGCCTCATCCAATCAGTCCCGCACTTGGGAACCCGCCGTAAGGGATTTCGGCATTCTCACCAAAACGCAGCTTGCAGCTAGACAGGCGGTGACCACAAACGTCGTTGGCAACGTCATCCACTTCGTTGTCGTCAATGTCGAAATAGTTCGTGCCGGTGTAGCCGCAGCCTTCGCCCTTGTACGTCCAGGGGCAGATGTTTTGAATAATCTGACGGCGAGGCAGTTTTACGCCCGCAACGTCAAATGTGGCGGCCAATTCAAAGCTGACAACAGCGCGGTTTTCTGAAACCTTGCGATCAACAATGTATATCTCACGCGGAAACTCAGCGAACGGGTCCGCAGTTGCGTTTGTCTCGCTAGTGAAATTGACAGCGTCGATGTATTTCTTAAGCGTGCGAATCCGGGTGACAGTTGCACCAACCAGATCGTTGTATTCCAGCACCAACGTGGTAGCAAGACTCAAGACATTGCTGATGCTGATAGTGGGGCGAGGCAGTTGTCCGCCACCTTGGTATGTAAAACCTGTCGCCTCAATTGGATAGCGCTGATAGGTCTGACCGTTCCAGACAATGTTGCCGCTGATCTGTTCGTTGACGCCCGCGTGGAATCTGTAGACCTGATCAACGCCGATGCTGCTTGCGGTGCCGTCAAGCTCAAACAGCTCGATTACTGCGCTAGGTGCCAGCTTGTTCAGCTCCTCGCCAACGGCGCTAACAGCCTCCCAAACAACAGTGCCATCCTCGACTTCTGTCCCACGGACAACAGGCCACGGATTCGGCTCAGTAGCCGCACTTGTGCCAGCAGTTGTACAGCGAAAAACAAGGCCGCTTGATTGAACGGTCGTAGCGCGTCGGACATCACCAACGCTGAAAGCTGTACTAGCGGCCCAGGCGGTGAATGCCATTACGGTTCAAATACTTGCTCAAAGGTTGCCGTGATCGTATTGATGTCGGCGTATTGATGATCCCGTGACCAAGACCGACAGACAAACTTGTAGGTTTCTGAATCATTAATAGGCGACCAGTCAAACGACTCAACGCCCGCCCTTGCGTCCAGGAATTCTTCGATGTCGTCGGCGGTGCTGTTGCTAGCAGCGGACCAGCGCAGCTCCCAGATCTTGGGGTTTTGGTTGATGCCAAACGTCACACGCTGTTCATAGCCATCGCCGAATTTGGCGGTACGAACAACAGGTTGAGACTTCTTCTGTGCGCCGAAATCAGGCGTGAATTCAAAGGTGGCCATTAGCTAAGCAAACCTCCTGGACGCTTTTGCTTGATCAGCTCGGCACGCACAGCAGCGCCTAATGCTTCACCCAGTTTATTGGCGTTGGGTTGATCGCCTTGCACGCTCGAACCAGTCGCATCAACATTGACCACGACGTTGGCAGCTGCAGAGGTTCCACCGGACGACATACGTGGCACGTACATCTCTGGACCCCGCTCACCAACCAAATAATCAGAACCAGCGGTAACAGGGCCACCAGCGGCGCGAGGTATTGCATGGCCATAATTGCGACCACCAATCATGTATTCCATGAATGACGAACGCATTCGCGGATTAGCGCCAAAATCGCCAATCCCGCCCATTGCAGCCAAAATCAGCGGATGCATCGGCATAAATTTGCCGCCCAAATTAAACAATTGATGATTGGGAATAATGTGACCGGATTGCTGAGGCATAAACAGCTCAGGTCCACGCTCACCAACGATGTAAGGGAACCTGCCTCTCACTGGGCCACCTGCCGCACGGGCAGGGAACAGGCTGGGGAATAGGCCTTTGCCCAATGCCTGCATGCCGAAATTGATCAGCAACTTGCCAACCTGTTTAAGTAAATCACCCATCACTTCGCGGAATGATTTGGCCTTGTCAATCAAACTGATCAATGCATCGCCCATGCCTTGAGCAAAAGTTGTGACAATGGTTTGGCCAAGTTTTTCCGCTTCAGTCAATTCTTTATTTGCTTCTTTCTGTTTCTTAGAAAGCTCAGCCAATTCCCGCTTCTCTTTTTCGCGAAGCCGCAAAATCGCATCTGCCAATCGTTTTTGATCATCTAGATCTTTAATTTTGGCAGTGTTGAAATCAATTTCTTTTGCATTCATGCGTTCAGTGTTTTGCTGCAACCGCATTTCATAGTCAAGAAGGGCAACAGCCAAGTCATTGCGATTACGAGCCGCCTCGTTCCTGCGCAAAGCCAAAGCAAGCATTTCCTCGCTTGAAGTGCGCATTTTTTTACGCTTCTCATCATCAGCATCTAAATCGCCTGTAGGCAATGGCCCTTGGCCCAAGCCAGTACCAAACTTAAAATCAAGTCCTTTGCCAAACAAATCTTCAACGCTGAATTGCTGAGCCTCAGTGGGCGCATTCAGGCCTGCCATGTTTCGCAATGCCTGGCGAATAACATCACCAAACAAAAATTGCGGTTGTGTGGCTTTAAGGAATGTATGAATTCTTTTTGTCAGCGTGATTACGCCATTCCCAATCTTGGTGAACACCTGAGCGATTTTGAAGCCAACATTTACCCAGTCGGTAATGTATTGCTTCAGCATTCGGTCGTTTTCAGAAAGCCAATTAAAAACTTGCGCTGTGTTGTCCTGTAAAAATGCCCCAACCTTTTGGAAAAAGCCGCCATAGCTGACAATGGCAGCAGTTAATGCAACCTCAAGCCTTTTTCCTGCATTTTCAGGAGCAGTAGCAAGTTGCTCAACGCTTTCCCCGTAGCGATCAGACAATTCACGTGTAAACGTCAAAAAGTCTTCAAGGCTGACCTTCCCGTCTTCTAATGCCTTGTCAAGTTGTGCCGGTGTCTTGCCAATTGATTGAGCAAAAATTGTAAATGCACCCGGCAAACGTTCACCAATCTGTTGACGAAGTTCCTCGGCGCTTACTTTGCCTTTTGAGAAAACCTGGCTAGTTGCAACTAGGGCTGAATTAAGGTCTTCAGCACTGCCACCAGTTGCAATAATTGCAGCAGAAATACCATTGAAAACAGTCGTGGTGTCTTCAGTGGTTAGACCAGCACCGCGAACACTTGCCTTAAGCCTGGTGTATTGCTTAGTCGCTTGATCAAGCGGAAGAAGAAACTTTTGTTGGGCAGCAGAAACTGCATCAGTGCTTTTCTTGTAATCATCAAGATCATCACTGACGCCAGCTAGAGCGATTTGAAAACGCCTGATATCAGCTACCTGTTCTGCTGCTTGACCAGCAAATTGCCTTAAAGGCGCGACAACAGTGCTGCCAATAGCTGCGCCAGCCAATGGCGAACCAAACAATGCGCCAGCACCAGCGCCAATAAGCGCTTCTGGCCCAAGCAGGCCTGCGGAACCGATAGCGGCCAATGCGCCGCCTGCTCCTCCAGTCCGACGGCGTCCCTGAGCCTTTGCAGCCTGACGTTCAAAACGTTGAGCTTCTTGAGTTGCTTGCCTAAATTCTTTACTTGTTACATCAACGCTATTGGCCAGCTCACGCCATGCACGGCTGTAATCATTCAAAGTATTGATGCTTTTGCTTCTTATACTTGCGTCATTTTCTCTAAGTGTTTTGGCAAGATCTTTAAACTTTTTATTTGATACAACAGAGCGAGACGCAACATCATTCAGCTTTTTGCTGAGCTGAACAAGCGCAACATCACCTTCTTTTTTAATGCGGAGCCGAATCTCGGAGGTGATGCTCATTTGCGTTCCGCGTTGAGGATTGACAGCGCCGTTGTCTCCATCACCTGCACGCCTTCAAATACAGCGACAGGATCCTTGACTGAATACAGCTTACAGAGCCATTCAAGACTCGGGTAGTTCAATCCCGTCAGCCCAGCCATGCTTGTGTGCCACTGGGTCGACATACGGATAAACATCAAAACTATCTCCCAGTTTTCCTCCCACACCTCACAATCCTGCTCAACAGCCTCCAGACGGGCTGCAGCAATCTGCTCTGGGCTTGCACCTAATGCTTTTAGGTCAGCCTCTCTCTCGTCAACTACGCCGCCCTTGGCCCAGTACCTAGCGGCGTCTTTTAGTTTTTTGCAGCAGCTCCGGTGACGCTGTTTGCGTATGCCTCAATCAAGCCACGCAACACATAAGGGTCATCGCAAAGCTGTTTTTTGTTTTTCTCGGTAAAGGGAACAGGCTTACCGTTTTCGTCGTTGATGCCTTCCCAGCCAAGCAAAATCTCGTCAACAAGAGCGTCGTCACCCTTGTCAACGAGATTGTTAAAGGCAGAGCGGCTGATCTTTTTGAAAACTGCTTCAAACGTTTGAGAATCAAACTGGTTGCCGTCAACAGGGACTTCAACCTTGACTTCCCACTTGTAGGAAGCAGTCTTCTTAAGAACGAATGCCACGCAGAATCAGGTGAAAGCTAGCGACACCTCATTGTTTCCAGCCGTGCCAGGCAATGCCAGGTAAGGCATGGACAGCGAGATAACGCCGTTGGTATCACCGTAGGATACTCCAGTAACATCAGTTTGCGCTGCGGTGAGCGTAACGATGTTGCCACCGGTTGCACCAAGAACCATGCTGCTAGATGCAGTGGCTGCGCCAACAGCGTCTGCAAAGTAGTCAGTGGTGCCAACAGCAGGAGCTTCAATCACTGCAGTGCCGCCAGGGGCGCGGTTGGTGATCAACACTTCCTTGCTAGAAGCCGTTTCTTTGTAGATCAGCTCGTTGTTCAGAGCCAGATCAAACGACTCAATGCGCTGGCTGGTTTCACCAAAGAAGGTGGCCGTTGTCAGGTTGGTGTCATTGACTTCCAGCGCTGCAGCCTGGTTAGCGACAGTGAAGGTGCCGGACAGAGCGGTGTCATCAGGAGCGTTGTAGATCCCGATGAAGTTGAAGCTGGCAACAGCAAATTGACCAGCGGTGAAGTTGAAGCTTACCGAGCCACGGGCGCCAGTAATCTTGTGGCGGGTGCCGTCGTAGAAGCAGTAAATGGTTGCAGAGTCAAAGCTGCTGCTGACCGGCGCATAAGTGACGCTGGTGTCCGCAACAGTGGTTTCAGACAAACCGCAGGACTTCAGTAGCGGGCCAAAGGCAGGTGCAGTACCAGCAGTCCCGGAACCAGCAAGCTCAACGTCAAAGGTAACGCTCACGCGCTTGTTGGCAACCAGAGTTGCACGGGTGCTGTTGCCAATAAACCCTTGATAAGCGCTGGCCTGAACGTTGTCAGACTCAATGGGGGTCACTTCAAGGTTGGTGACCTGAACAGCGTCAGAACCACCGACGGGAGTTGGATCCGTCCCGTAACTTGATTCAATCTTCGCGATCAGGAATTTCTTCCGGGTTAGTGCCATTGTCGGTGGGAGCGGGTGGTTCTGTAATCAGTGTAAGTTTCCCAGTTTTTGGGTCAAACAAGTAACTGCCGCCCGCGCCGGGATTGGGAACTTCCTTACGAATTTTAGCCATGATGTCAGTTGCTAGTTAGGTCAGTTCTGCTAGTGCGATAACGCACTAAATAGTCCTGTGTGATGACACCCAAAGGCACATCAGCCTCATACAGGCTGAATTCTGTACGGTCTGGTGTCAAGTCAAGCGCATTGCCATTACACGTTTGATCAGCCATCAGGCGGGCATGCACTTGCTGCGTAAATGCATCCGAGTTGTCGTCTGGCAAAGCAGCGCGAACAAGGGTGGTCACCCTCACCCGCATAGTGTGGTCAAGCTTGTCAAAAAAGTTGGTATCTACAGGCTGGTCATTGACAGGCTCAATAATGATTGCTGGCACTTCACCACGCGCCAAAGGCTCAACCCGTGAGCGATAAATGGTTGCCGTTGTAATCGCATCCAGATTCGTCTTCATCCGGGCAAGAATTTTTTCGCGGACGGTATCAGCCATGTTTAAGCAGCAGCGACTTGGTACACGTTTAAAACAACGCTAGGTCGCGATGGGCGGGTGTACGGACTAGTAATTGCAGCCCCAGCTTGCAAAGAAACGTTGGCGTTGCTAGGCGCCCATATCAATTCGATGTAATCCTCTTTAGCAAGCGTCAACGTGTGATCAATAAGCAAGTTGTTGTTGCCGCGAATGCCGCCGTGTTTTTCGATAATGCTGGCAGCAGTAGTCGTCCGCTCAACGTCACCATCACTGCCGCTGTTATTTCTTCTCAACCAAAAATGTGCATCGTGAATTTGCGTGTCATTGTTTGACAGCTGCAAATTAAATTCAAAAACATAAACGCCGGGATTATCAACAGTGATACGGCTATTCAGTTCTATTCGAACGCCGTCGCCATTGGGATCAGTTCTGTTAAAAGTAACCTCAGTCGGTGTATCGGCCGTTGCAGTTTGTTCAACAGTGCTAGAAAACTCGCCCCAATGCCCAGGCGAGCCGTAATAGTGCAGCTTGTTCCAGCCTTCTACTCCGTTACCAATCTTCTGATTGCCCGTATCGGTTTCAAAGCCGATTTCACCCGGAAGCAAAATGGGATTGCGTGCTGCCCAGTTGGCTCGTGTAGCGACTCTCTGGACAGCCATGTTTAATCCCTGCTGAGTAACAACTCAGAAAAAATACCGTCGTCAACAGCGCGGACTTCACGCACGGTGTAGTCGTTGCCGTCAACAGAAATTGAAGTGCCACGGGAGGCACTGCTCACATCAGAAGTTGCCGCATAAAGCAGATACTCCCGACTTAAAGCCATACCTCCCGCAATCACCTCCACAGGCGAATCCAAAATGCCAACAAACTCATCACCATCACCAATTTGGCAGGTGACACCGAATTCATCGGTGTTGAGAAATGCCAGCGTTTCAGATAGCGCCATCAGGATCAGTTGCCGTACTTCTTGCTGTAAACGAGAGACACGGCGCACACAAACGCAGGAGTGGTGCCGCCAAGAGTGGCAACAGCACGGACATAGCGTTCGGTGTCGTTGACGTTAATGCTGATCTTTTCAAAACCAGCGCCGCCGTCAGTCACTTGGGTGAAGGTTGCACCGCTGATGTCGCTCCAATCGGAGTTGTTTGCAGATTCCTGCAGCTTGACATCAAGGGTGGGCGAGGTGCCGGTGCCAGCCTCAGAGTCGAGGATGACAATGGCTTCGCCTTCAGCGTCGTTGGAGCCTTGCAGATCGAAACCGGTGCCGTTTGCAGAAGCAGAACGGGAATCAGCGCCGAGCAAGCTGGCGACGTAGGTCTTAGACCCGAGGTTGTGAATCATTGGTCTTTCTCCGTTTGGGAGCGGGTTTAACAGGTTGAGGCTTCACTTCAGCCTCGATCACAACTTCCTGAGGTTCGGGAGCGGGCATCGCTTTCCCAATGCCGATCAACAAAAGAGCTGATCTTTGATCCGTTTCGACGAAATCGCCTTCTTGGACCTGTTTCAAGTCAACGATGGTTGACTTCAGCATTTTGATGCGCATACCCGCTCCTCCTCCTTATCAGGACAGCTTGCAGATGGATTCGGGGTGACGGATAGCCACGTCGTAGTCCTGCATGGCCACCACACGGACGGTGCCAGAGGCAGAGCCGGTGTAGGGGTCAACCATGATGTCCAGACCGCTCCAGAAGCCAATCATGATGTCGCTGAAGTTAGCGAACACCGCAGTGTTGGCAGGCATCGAGTTGGACACGTAAGCCGAGTAACCGTTGATGGTGTTGTCGGATTCGTAGACGAACTGAGCGGTGTTGCTGGCCTTCTCGGTGGTCTTCAGGGTTCCGCGCAGAGCGGAATTCATCAGATAACCAAGGTTGCCGAACAGAGCGTTGTCGGTGCTAAGCGCAGCCTCTGCGTTGACGTAGTCAGCAAAGGTGGTGACGCCAGACTCGGTGTTGATGCCGGTGACGTTCAGGAAGCCCAGCGGATAGGAGCCGGTGCCAGTGCCGTTGATGGCCTGGTTTTCAACTTCAATGGCGATCTGTTGAGCCAGGTCACGACGGACCAGATTCTCAACGTCAACGCTGGATTGAAGCAGCAGACGACGCGAGTAATCGGTCAGTGCACCAATGGTGCGGGGCTGCATCGTCACTTGGTCGACGGTGAGCTGGGATTCGGTGATCGAACCGGATTCAGCCACGTGGTAGGTGGTTGCACCGCCGGACTGACGGGGAATTGCAACCATGCCCTGCAGGCCGGTCATCACGTTGGCGCCAGCTTGGGTCAGCACCAGGGACTTACGGAGCAGGTCGATGAAGCTGTCGCTCATCAGCTCGGTAGCCACCAGATCGCCACCGCCAGAAGCAGCGCCGACGGTCAGATCGCGACGGCCATAACCCAGCACATCGGCGGGGATCAGGATGCCACGGGCTTCCTTGCCGCTCTTTTCTTGAGCAGCACGGCTGACTTCAAATTCGAAACCAGCAGCACGCTGAGCTTCTTTGTCATTGGGATGAGCAAGAGCTTTCAGTGCGCGGACGAAGGAGAATTCACGAACCTCCTTGTCGGTCATGCCGATTTCGGCATCCTTGGCCTGGATGGGCTTCTCTTCAACACCCATCTTTTCCAGAAGGGCAGAACGAAGATCTTCAAGACCACGGGAGTTAGCAATAAACTCCTGGGCCATTTCGATGTTCTTGGTGCGTTGGCCAAGAGCCATCATTTCGGCTACTTCCTTTGCCTTGGCCTGAGCGGCCTCAGCGCGGATAGCCTCAATATTGAGGTTTTGATCCACGGTGTTAACTCCGTTGGGTTGACTTTGCACGGCTGAGGCCGTAGCAGTGC
>BCSF01000598.1_pt1 | contig 13523 bp, 16 predicted proteins | sample 1016431 | NCBI WGS metagenome assembly BCSF01 (sample SAMD00045685;SAMD00045686;SAMD00045687;SAMD00045688;SAMD00045689;SAMD00045690;SAMD00045691;SAMD00045692;SAMD00045684;SAMD00045690;SAMD00045691;SAMD00045692;SAMD00045684;SAMD00045685;SAMD00045686;SAMD00045687;SAMD00045688;SAMD00045689, study...
GAGCAGCAACACCAGAGTTGCCTTTACCACCAACACCAGTAGGCCACTTCACAGACTTACCAGTTCCAACTTTTTCTGCCCAATCAGGAGAGAAAGCAGAAAGAGAATTAGTAAAACCAGCAGTAGTGCCAGAACCATCTGTGCGATAAACAGTAGTGATTTGCTTATCAGCACAACCAAAAGCAGACCAGTTAGTAATCTTACCCAGGAAGACATCAGCAAGTTGAGTCTGAGTCATCTTGGCATCACATCCAGCAAGATTATATGCAGGAACAATTGCACCACCAGTCATAGGAATATGAACCACACCAAAATCAGGTTGGTCTGCATCCTTTACAGCACTATCAGAAGCACCAAAATCAACGATCTTAGCAACATACTGACGAACACCAGCACCAGAACCTACTGCCTGATAGTTCACTTTGTGACCACCAGAGGTAGCATAGTCTTGGAGCCAACGCTGATACAGTGGGGCAGGGAAAGTTGCCCCAGCAGCAGTCAGGTTTTGTGGTGTGAAAGTTGATGCAGTTTCAGGTGCCGAACCACAAGCAACGAGGGTGCCGCCAGTGGCGAGAGCAGCGAGAGCAGCGAGAACTTTCTTCATTGTAACTCCTTATCAAAACTTATACTTAGTGCCGACTTCTACTTTCCAGTCACGATCATCTTCAAAGATCAGGGTCTCATACTTACCATAAGCAGAGAACTTCTCAGAGAGTGCGACAGAAGTGCCAAGTTCCAATGCAGTGAAGCTTGCGTTATCGCCAGCATCGGGAACCTCAACACCAAAACCACCTTCGATATAGGGTTTCAGTTTACCGACCTTCCAATCATAACCAACACGACCCTGATGGACTTGCTTGGAGAAGTCTTCATCAGTTCCTTTGAATTCGTGCTTGGACTCTACATAGGGTCCTGCAAGGGCAGGTGTCGCCAGTGCTGATGCTGCCAGTGCGGCAAGTGCGATTGCTTTCATCTGAAAAATACCTTTGTAATGTTTTCGGGTTTGTCATTTGAAGACCTTATTATTATAACAGTGCCTTCAGATTTTGTATTTAAGATCAAGTTAAGTTGATTTAAAACTAGACAAACCTTGGTATATAGAGCAGTTTAACCCAAATTTTACTTCCTTAAACTAAGCATAAAAAAAGACCCCCCGTAGTGGGAGGTCTTAATATTATGAAACTAGAATCAGAAGGAATACTTCAGACCCAGCTTAGCACCGTATCCACGGTCGATATCCTCATCGCCAGAACCAACGAAGGAGACTTCGCCGTATGCGCCGAGAGCATCAGTCACAGCGAAACCGAGACCTGCCTTACCAGAGGGAACGGTGTCAGTCTCACCGCCATCGGGGCTAACCAGCGTAGCACCACCCTGGACGTAGTAGGAAGCACCGGTCTCACCGATAACTCCTTCGTAGCCTACGTGGAGATCCGTCGCAGCACCATTGTACTCCGAACCCGTCCAACCTGCGTTGGTTTCTACATTAACATATGGACCTGCAAGGGCAGCGCCTGCGGACATAGACAGAGCAGCAGTTGCTGCGAATACAGATTTGATCATTTGTTTTACCTCGTTTGTTTACTTGCGGAATGGTTACCCGCAGATGAAAGGGGAATCGACATCTCCCCGTTGTTACCTTCTGTTATATTATGACAAAAGGTTAAGTATTTATACTAACAGATTCTTAAGAATCTGTCAAGAGGGTGGGTTTCCCGCCTCTTGTGCTGCCCGTTGAGCAGCAGAGTTCTCGGTGATTCGACCGAGATAAGGATCATAGTTCATGTGCTGCTTAATGTCAACACTTGGTCCGTTCTGTCTCCAGTAGTTGAACTGAGCCTCATAATTGCTCTTGTGAAAAGCATCAACGTGCTCTGGGTGAATACTAGATCCAAGTTCTGTTCTATACAGAAGCAGAGGAATGGCAAAAGTATTACCAGAATTATAAATCAAATCATCAGCAACCGCACGGGGTTTGACTCCTTGATCCAGTTTGTATTTGTCTCCACGGCAATGAAGACGAACAAGTTTCTCAGCATGATAGCGATTGATTACATAACATGCTGTAGAGAAATCATTTACAAACCTTTTATGTAACCCAACATGCACATCACCAGTACAAATTAAAGCAATTTGAACTACATCCCAATCATAAGGGAAATGTGCGTAAAAGTCATTCCAAGTAAAGTTCCAAAACCTCACCAAGTCCAAACTACAATCATCTTCCATGATGATCGCATAAGGACTGTCAGAGGTCTCCAAATAGTGCTTGAGTGCCTTCAGGTGGGACGTAGTACAACCAATCTCACCAGAGGACATCATGGGCGGATAAGTGCCCTTTATGATGTCACTCAGATCGTCTTCTCTACCATCATAAGCAGAGATCCTTTCATAGTTTTCAATCTCCCAATACTTAAACTGATTCTCCATAAACTCACGCCTCTCTGGTTGCCCATCGAGATTGAGATAATAGATAGGCCCGATACCTTTAAGTTTGAACGCTGCTTTATTTTTATCCATTACAAAATCTCCCAGTTCTCGCAGTAAAGATCTTTAGTATTTAAGTGTGCATTATTAGGACCAAACCACTTTTTAGGAGCAATAACTTTTCCTTTATTTGCTAACCAAGCACCCCACCAAGAGAATGTAGAGTTAGCAATAATAAAGTCATTACATTGAGACATCATGTATAGGTCATGATAAGGACCTGCTGCTTGAGAAACAATGAACCTATCATCAGCAAACAATGCTTGTTCCATACACCAATCAGGATCATCACTAAAGATAACCACTTGCCTATCAGCATCAAACTTCTTCAGTGCCTCTTCATAATAATCAAGACTCTGATTGTAGTGATTACCAGAGTTGATTAAGAAATCTCCTCTGCGAATATGAAGAGCAATTGGATTGTTAAAACAACTCTCAACTATCTCCTTACACTCATCAACAATTTCTTTCTTGAATGTAAACTGCTCTCTCAGTTCTCTTGCACAATGTTTGAAGTATTTCTCTGTCTGAAAGAATCCATGAAGAGTATAATCAACTTGTCTGCTACTGCTAAGAATAGAAGAATCAAATTCAAATCCTTTCTCTTGAACAACATAGTCTGTTTTAAGGATACCAGTGTTTTCTGGTTTGATATCAAAACAATCAAACAGTTCAATCCTCAATCTATTACCAAGTCCATCAACCAGAACTTCGTCGTGGTTTGGAATGGAATAAGTAACACCTGTATAACGTGCAACACCTAGAGTTGCAGCGAACTGGAACATCTGGTTTCCCAGCTGCCCCAGTTTACCAAGATAATTAAATGCTACTGTCATTGTCTATACAACCAAATTTTACTGATTATAGGATTAGGTCTTGTGTGGATAGGGGTATCCATAATACAAGCACTCTTTACATCAATTCCTTCTTGATATAATACCATACCCCAGATACGTTCGCTAGCTTCCATTTCCATTTTACTGGTTGGCAGATACTTATCCATCCCATTATCCTTCAATGTTTGAAGAAGAGATCTTGAGATAAAGAAAGAGATGCCAAAGACTGGATGCCAATCTACTTCTGGGCCAAGATATTCATAATTTGTTTTCTCTAGAGAATTCTTAGAAAAGTTGATTTGTGCTACAGAACCTCCTTCAAAGTTCTCTGCCCAACAAGTATTTGGGAAGGATGCTATACAAGTAAAGTCAACATCCTCAACATAATCAAAATTCATTTTGATCTTCATACTATCCTGAATCAGATAGATGAATTCTTCATCAGGATATTTTTCAAAGCAGTGCCACAGAGCACCTTCAAGGAAGTTCTTGTTTTGAATATCTTCAATAACAACACCATACTTTTCCAGAGATTCAAAGTATGATTTATCATCCGAATCCGAATCAACAACAGCGATCAGATCATCAGGATAGTGCTTCCTGATACTAGCAACACACTGAACGATTGGACTCTTGTCACTATATTTGCATGGGATAACGAACATCAGTATCGCTGCCCCATAACATTTTTCCTATCATCTGGACGGAAAGTCTTCTTCTCTGGGGTTCTAAAGGTTACATTATTGCTGTGCCAGTTGACTGGATGCCAAGTGTGGACAACAAAGCATTCTAAAGTTTGATACACATTAGACAATCTACCAATGTTGGTAAGTTTGTCAGATACAGAAACATTGTTCTTGTTTCCACCAATAAAGTGTTTCAAGTTATCGGAAGAGATGTAGTGGCAATTGAAATCAAAAGACCCATTATACGAAATGAACTTTACATCTTCTTTCAATTCATCAAAGGGTTGCCCCTCTTCTCCCTGGACATTGCCACCTCTATAGTAGATACCTTCTCCTGTGGTCAGATACTTGTCCATATTCAGAGCGGCATTGAAATCACTTTCAGTTACCCACTCCTTACAATTATAGACAGGAAGACTCAGCAAGAAGTTATCCTTGCCATCGATGCTCTTGACTACCTTATGAAAGTTAGTAGACAATGCATAGTCAATCTTCAACAACAGGATCTGAGATGGTTCTTCGTTTACCGAATACCAATACTTAGAAAAATACTCTAAGTCAGCAGAAAGAGACTTTGGAGTATTCTTATCAAAGGGTACAATAACAAGATCTTCGCAGAAGAAATTCTTGCAGTCAATATCCTGCAACTTTTCAACTACTGTATCTGTATCAATCAAGGTTCCTGCATTATACAGATAGAGAGTCTTCCAAGTTAGACTCTCAGATTGCTTGAGTAAAAGACTCTCTAAGCAACGATCCAGAAGCCTTTCGTCAAGTGGATCGTGTATGTATAGAAATAGGTCCTTATTCATTTACAAAGTCCTTCAGTTTTACAAGATAGTTTTCTTTTGCTTGAGTAATCTTCTCAGCGTAATCTTCGCTAATATACTCTTCTTCTCTCTTAAGAGTCAGTCCAATTTCATTGAACAAGCAATTTCTACCACTCTTGCCTCCACTATCTCCACCAAGATAAGTAAAAGGAACTCCACTGGAGACACAGCATACACAAGTGTGGACTCTTGTGCTAATCACGTAAGAAGCATTCGCATAGAAGTTCCACAGTTGGTCTGCATATCCAATCTGCACATAACCATCAATCGCATTTGAAGATGGATGTACATTGTTCTCAGCGATGTACACCTTATCATAAATCTCTTCCAACTGTTTCTTCAGATCATATGCTCCAGAGACTTCAGTAGGCATCCCATGCGGTTCATAGTTGACTACTGCATACTTGGAAGACGAATTCTCTTGTCTTGGTTTGATAGTATCTCTTGCAAAGAATGCAAGATCCATTCCAGACAATGCTTTATCATTCTCTTTCAAGAATTCATATGTCTTACTATCTCTAGTAATAACATACTTGCAGTTGGGCAGATTGTAAATATCGTTGATTGCTGCTGCCTCTGACGAATCATATTGACCACCACAACCAATACCAAGAGCTACAAAGGGAAGTCCAATCTCATCCACTTTCTTGAATAGACTAGTGTAGAGAACAGGAGATCCTGCGGATCCAGAGAAGACGTAGATAATATCAAAGTTTTCTCTGATATATTCTACAGTAGATGCTGTAAGAATCTCTTTAGTCTTCCACTGAGGGAGACAAGAGTCATAGAATTCAAAATATTCAATACTATCTTTCGGATGGAGATTCTCTAGGACAAACTGCCCACCAAAGTTAATAAAATCATTTCCTTGGTTCAATCCACCACTACACTTTAATCCTGCTACTTTCATTAGTTCTTATCAAAAATATGTTTCCAAATCTTCAGAGTTGCGAGGAATGTTTATCGCAACACAAGAAGGGTATGGGTTGGACGATGCAAAATCATTTACAAGCACTCGCTGCGAATGAGGGAGTCCCATAATAAGATTATGGTAAGGTATACCTTTAGATTCTAACTCATCTAAAGTTATTTGTCTATATTCCTCTGGTCTACTGGTGGTAAGAACAATATGAGTTCTACCCTCATCAAACAGTTTGCTTAAGTAATTTATGTTACTTTCAATCGGGTCTCCTTCCCCAATAAAGGGAGGGAATTGATGGGAGGTATTAGTAACCAGAGTGCCATCAATATCACAGAATATGGTCTTATAGGTCTTCTTATACTTCTTCCATTCAACCAGAGTTCCCCAATCTTTATATACAAATGCTGGCGTAGACTGGAACAAAGATCCAGACAACATCATTTCAAAAATAATATGGCTGATATAACATTCCTCTTCTATATCCTGCAGAGATTCATATGTACTACAAAACTGTTTGCTACTAGAGAATCCATATCCACCACAGCAGAAAGTAGAACTTACGATTTTTTTCTCTACGATATTTGTTAGAACCTTATTGTCGTCTAGTTCAATATAACTCTTACCCTTCGCATTTATACCATCATTTTCATTCAAATCAACATAAACTACCTGATTGGAGGTGTCTTTAATCTCACATTCATAGTAATTATCAGAATCCTTGATAAAAACAAATCCCTCAATATTCTCTTTACGAATCACTTCGTAAACAGTCTCTGATTGAGAAGATGTTTGTTCTTTCAAATAAGAGATCTTTGTCTTGTCAAGAACTCCGAGTTCGTCAACTTCTTTTAGAAGTCCATTACTGAACTTATATTTGTCTTCATGCTCCTGTAGGACAACAAAATAAATGTTGTCAAAGAAGTCTAGATTAAGTCCAGAGATAGATTCAATAACCATAAATCTATTCTGCTTTGGATGGGTAAGCATCCATTTAGGTCTCATGTTAGGAAATCTTGAGGACTTCCCTGCCATTGGAATAATTAAATTTTTCATAGAGGGTAGTAGACTCCAATAGATTTTTTAATATAACCTTATGTCTCTCATCTGTCAAATAAGGTTGTATCCTGAGTAAGTTTAGAACATCTAAAAGATCAAATAGATCTGTATCGATGTATTCTTTATATCTCTCATACAATCTTTTCCAGATAAATCTTTTGGATTGATAGAGTCTGAGAGATCTTTTATTGTTTACCTTGATTGACCAAAAATAAAATAAATCTTGCTTTAGTTTTACAAGGTCAACCAAGAAAGAATTGAGATAACTATCAAGAAAGTCAATGAAGAAAACTCTCTTACCATTAAATAGTATATTAGAAAAGGTCAGATCTCCATGACAGAAAGTTTTTGGAACTCCGATAGCATCATATTCAAATGTTAACAAGTAATCTTTAAAGTCTCTATCAGGAATTTGTAAAGACTCTATCTTTTTTGATATCCTTGTTTTTACTTCACACTGTTTAAAAGTTTTTTTAGTAGAGATTAGAAAATCAAAGTATTCATAAAGAGAGTTCAGAATAAAATTTACTTGATTAGTATTACAAGTTTCAAAGAACAAGTCAAAGGTTTCTGCAGGTATGTATTCCATATCAAAGTAATCATCGCCCATCTCAAACACTTTAGGAACATCTATGGTTGTGAGATTACAGTTAGAAAAGTACCTTTGTTTATTTGCTTGTTTAATTAATCTCCCAGAATATTCTTCAGAACTAGACTTTCTTATAGTGTTATGATCTAGTGCCCGAATCAGACATCCAGAAAGTCCTCGCTCAAACCTCTCCATCGTAGTTTTCAAGGAAATAATTTAAATCTTCTGGAGTACCAATTCCCCACATACCAGACTTGTCAATCTCCTTAATACGAATTTTCTTTCCATCTTCAATTGCCTCATTGAAGACTGGACAAACGTAGAACTCATTATTAGTACGAATGTCTTTATCAATCATCTGCTCAGCATATTTTACATAATCGGATCCTTTCTTCCAATAGTAAATACCAACCGTGGCATTATTTGAGATAGGTTTCTTCTCGGCCACCTCAGCAACGTATCCGTCGTCTCCTAGTTTAGCGTAAGACCATTTGGGGTGAGTTGCATTGAAAGTAACGATACCACCATCTACCTCTCCATTCTGGAAGGCATAGAGAGTTTCATTTGAATCCCACTCAACAAACTGATCAGAGTTTGCCATCAGCAGCGGTTCATCGTTGTCGATGTAATACTTTGCAAGTAAGGTGGTGCAAGCTGCTCCTTCAGTGATTCCGTCCACCTGAACAATGTTACATCCAGGAGCAATAAGAGGAAGTAAGTAATTAAGATTATACTGCTCATAGTGCTCTTTCTGAACGATAAAAGTATAGTTTGCTTTGACATTTAAATTTTCAATAACCACTTGAATCATTGGTTTACCCTTGACCTCAATCAGCGGTTTGGGAAACGTGTAACCTTGAGATGCAAATCGACTGCCACGTCCTGCCATAGGAATAAGAACATTCATAGTCTTACTCTCCCATGCTACTTTCTTCTTGGTGCCATTTAGAATCTTTTTGATTCGATCAATTTTATTTTGATTAAGATCTTTACGATCCTCTACAGAAACCAGATGTGCCTTACTATCCAGAGCACCCTGGCGACCAATATGACTATCTTCAATGATAACAGTGTCATTAGGAATGGCACCCAGAGCGGTCATACACTTCCAATACATTGCTGGGAAGGGTTTGTTACGAACAACGTCTTCGTTGGAGACATACATGTCTACAAATTCAAGTAGACCCAGACGCAAGAGAATAATCTTTACAGTATTCCGAATGCTATTTGAAGCAACTGCAATTTTATACCCACAGTCCACCAGCTGCTGGAAATATCCCATCAGTTCATAATCTTTTGCAACACACTCATTAAAAATCTTAAGTGTAATCTCCTGCTTATTTCTCCAGATCTTCTCATACTGATCTACGGGAAGACCTTTGTTTTGTGTCAGGAGTTCTAATTTAGATTTTGTAGGAAGACCGTCATAAACACTGACATGCTCTTCTCTGCTGATTGCATATTCGGGTCCTAGTGCTTGGTTCAGAGCATCGTAGTGGTAGTCTTTACTATCAATAAGGACTCCATCCAAATCAAAGATAACAAGTTTGGTCATGAGTGATATTTGCTATTATTTTTTGCAAGATGTACAATCTTTGGTTCAAGTTGATCTTTTACACGATCATCAAAACATTCTGGATAGGCATAATCAGAAGAGAGTGTTCTAACCTTATCTTTGTTTTCGATGAATATTTTATTCAAATGACTTTCATCATGCCAAAGTGCAATAATGTCATCCTTTAGATCAAGTTGTGTTCTACTATCTAGTTCCTCCATGATAGCAAATATTTCAGGAACCTTTCCTCCCCACAAACAACCTTGCCAGTAGGTGCTCAGGTCATCGTCATCACCAACTCTTGCTCTAGAGTTAGTTCTGTCAAACGATCCATACGGTTGATTGTGTGGAGGCCATCCCAAGTAATGGCAAGGGTGATGAACCCCGAGATAATCTTTGCTTTCATCAAAGAACTCTTCATACTCCACTCTTTGATTTACGATGGTATCTGCATCCATGAATACAAACCAATCATATTTTTCAATAACATCCCTATGCTTTAGAATGATGTTAAATCTTTCAAGAGTAATGTAAGGCCATGCTTTGTGTTCTGTTTCTCTGAGAATAATATGTTCTGGAGTATCTATCAGTTCACCATCAGTAAGAGTCAGGATATCTTTGGGATACCCTGGACAAAAGTTCTCCATTACTTTCTCATAGTATTGGGGAAGAAACTCTAGATAAGTTCCTGTGCCAACAAAACATACTAATATCTTTTTCATAAAAACTTCGTTGTTGGATTGATGCTAAGAAGTTGTGCTTTGATTTCCTCAGAGTAAACTCCAGCACGAATTATAACTTTTGGTTCAGTGTAATTATACAACACCTTTGGATCTTTTACAATAAGATCTGTCCCATACAGTCTCTTGTCCTGCTTATCGACATCGTTGTCTAAAATATTAACAATGTTTTTAGATAGACCCATCGATAGCAAATATTGAGACCAGACATGTCCACCAAATAAGAATACATTATCTAGAGAGTCCATTGATTGATTAATTGATTCAATGTCTTTCAAAATTTTATCAATATAATTGACAAACAATTCTTTGTGCGATGAAAAATACTCTTCAAACTCTGGAGTGTAATCAACTTTAGTTGCTTTAATAAAGATAGAATGATTGTTCTCTACTATCTCATCAACGACAAATTGTTTTCTTGCCAATACACACTTAAGGAAGTCGATATCAATAAAGTAACTATGCTCAAAGGTCAACATATTCATATATCCCATCTCAAGAGCATATCTCATATTAGGGATAGAGATATATTGTGTTCCTCCCAGTATTGTTAAATCTGATATTTTTTCAATAAACTCTAGAGGATTGTATGTGTGCTCTAATACATGAGAGTGGATAATAGTGTCAAACTTTTCATCACCAAAATCATACCTCTCAAGGAATCCCTTATGTACTCTAAGTCTCTTATCTCTTACCTTTACTTCGGAGCAAGGTTCTAAAATATTCCAGGTAAAATACTTGGTCTCTGTCAGAAAATTATTGAATAGATTACCTGTTGCTCCACCAATCTCCAATACATTTTTATAGTTCCCTCGTTTGATAAACTCAGAGAAGTTTTTATGATGTTCTCTCCAGGTCTTACCAATGTTACCTGAATTATGGCCAACCGAATATAGAAAATCAAGAGGAATAAGTTGATTCAACTGAATAATCCCAGATGACTCAGACACACTCCAGGACATATCACACAACACATCCTCTGATTCAGAGTCAACACACCCACAGAATACAGGAAAATCTTTGAATGTATAGACCTCTACTAAGTCATCAGCGTCGGTAAGAACACATCTATCTCTTTTAATTGTTTCCATTATACTCTAAGAATATTAATTCTAATTGGATGTGGTTCGACATTATTCATACCATAGTGCATACCGAAAGATGCTTTTTTAAGTCTCTCTGATGATGGATGAGGTACTCTCTCTAAAATATTCAACGTTTGAATTTCATCATATAAGTTTTTGAACCAATCAAAATATTTTTTTGAAAACATATAAATTCCATCTGGAAAAGAATCATGAATATTTTGAAGATGCATTTTCTCAGGATCAAGAGAAGATAAGTCAATAACAGAAGAGAAATTATCAATTGTTATATCGTATCTACTAAGAACAAAAAAGTCATATTGATCTTTTTCTACTAGACTTAAACAATCTTGTTGCGATTTAAACATTGAAAGAATACAACTGTACTTATGCTTATCCCAAAATCCAACATTAACATGTCGTCCAGTATATCTTTCATCTAACCACTTTTCTGCAGTTTCGTTAAACCTAAAATGCCTTGGAGGTTCAAAAGAATATCTCTTTGGATTATACAATTCCTTGATTAATTCATCCGAGTTATCAAGAACTGGAGATTGAACTGAAAGCTTAGTCGATGAAGTAAGTCTATGAGAATTTAAATTGAACCCCGTAATTTCATACTCAGCACCTTTAGAAAACCAAGCTTGACAGTAGACATCAGTGTCATATCTATCGATAAAATTTTCTTTGAAGAAAAGATATGGTCGATTATCGTCAAGATATTTTGGTTGTCCGCACAACAACAATGCTACTTTCACTTGATCAACCTCGCAATTCTTTTAACTTCTGATTCGATATTTGTATTAGGTTCCCATCCAAGAATTCTCTTTGCTTTCTCATAAGATCCCTTTGTGTACTTCTCCGTCTCTTCTACAACAATATTTTTATCGAAGGGATATTGACCTTCAAAGAGATCAGGGTAAGTGTCCCAAAGTTGATTACTCTTTCTATACTTGATACCAAGATGTTCTAACCCTAGTTCTTCAGACACCCACTTAGTAATCTGATTGACACTTGTAGTCACACCAGTACATACATTAAAGGTGTCATTAGGTTTCTTATCCAAACAAAGTTCAATCATTGCTAGAACATCATCAATACAGATAAAGTCTCTAACTTGTTCACCATCGCCACACAATACTGGAGGTAAACCCTTCATCAGTTCTCTATGAACGTAGTTGATAAGAGGAGGATTGAGTCTCTCCTTATCACCATCTGGACCAAAGATATTAAAGAACCTTAGAGTTGTGACGTTACATCCATAGTTTTTTCTATAAGACGCAATTAACTCCTCACACATTTTCTTGGACAATGAGTAGTACAACCTTGGGTTGATATCAAGATCCTCTGTTAATACATCCTCTTTATTCTGTTCATACACTGCTGCCGTGCTGGCAAAGATTACATGAGGTATACCTTTTCTTCTAGAGAAGTCCAAGACATTAGATGTACCAAGGACATTAGAACTCAAAGTATCAACAGGATTGCATTCACAATCAGGAAGGGTTGTAACACCAGCAAGATGGATGATAGTATCATAGTCACCAGAGAAGATATCAAAGAAGTCTGGGGATGCCACACTCACATTGTAAAAAGGACATTCAAGATCTTCAATTTTATTATAGTGTCCGTTCCTTAAGTTATCTACAAGAACCAGATCATGTTTATCTTTAAGTCTCCATGCCAAACTTGAACCAATTTGTCCAGCAGCACCCGTTATAATAATTTTCATGCAAGTTTTTCTACATAGTCGGTACAAATTCCATAACAATTAGTTGCTCTCAAAAGATCCCAATCATAGTCACCCCATTCGGGCATTACGATAACTGACTTTCGACAAAAAGGTCTTCCAGGAAAAGTCCAAATATAATTCTTACTTGTCAAAGTATACTTATCAGTCTCATGCCAAAAATAATTATATCCACTGGTATCAGTAAACCTTTCTAAAGCATCAAGATTTTTACAATGTATCCACAAATTAGTATTGTGCTTTGCTAACCAGAACCAACTAACTTCATAATCTGGTCGGTCATGGCCCAAGTAAAACTTTTCAGATTGTGGAAGATACCAAACATCAATCTCAACATCATATCCCTTATCAATACAATCTTCAATATGATAAGGGTGATTTTCAGAACCTAGATTAGGTCCGTTCAAATTACCTCTGTGTGCGATTAATTTCATTTAGAATCCATGCATAAGTTTTTGCGATGCCTTCTTCCAGGGTCTGAGAATAATCCCACCCAAGTTTCTCACGAATCAAATCATTATTAGAGTTGCGTCCACGAACTCCAAGAGGCCCATCAATGTGGATCTTCTGAACTTCTTTGCCAGCAACGCGAGCAGCAGTCTCTACTAGTTCGTTGATGGTAACCATCTCTTCGGAACCAATGTTTACGGGTCCAATGAAGTCGGAATCCATGAGGCGTCTAGTTGCTTCAATGCATTCGTCAATGAACAAGAAGGAACGAGTTTGTAAGCCATCTCCCCACACCTCGATTGCTCCACCCGACTCCGGGAGGTAAGCGACCTTACGGCAGATTGCAGCTGGTGCTTTCTCTCTTCCACCTTGCCAGGTTCACTCAGCTCCGCAGATGTTATGGTAGAGAGCCATCCTCACCGACATGCCATAATTCCGTATCTAAGCTACATACCACCCACACCCTAAGAGTTTTTCCCAGCCGCAACCTGACTATGGGACTCCGCGGTGTACAGAATCCACACTACCATACCGGCG
>BCSF01000596.1_pt1 | contig 13519 bp, 12 predicted proteins | sample 1016431 | NCBI WGS metagenome assembly BCSF01 (sample SAMD00045685;SAMD00045686;SAMD00045687;SAMD00045688;SAMD00045689;SAMD00045690;SAMD00045691;SAMD00045692;SAMD00045684;SAMD00045690;SAMD00045691;SAMD00045692;SAMD00045684;SAMD00045685;SAMD00045686;SAMD00045687;SAMD00045688;SAMD00045689, study...
GAGCAAGGTAAAATTACCACTATACAAAATAATTATAGAGGTAAACCCTTATTCAAAGCCAGTAACGGCGCTGAATTAAAACTATCAGACCTATTTAAATCCTCTGATTTTGGTGGTGGTAAAGGTTCAGGTGGTGGTGCTGAAGAAACTGAACGAAATGAATCAGCACAATGTTTATACGCTGGCCTTGTTTACTATGTTTACAAAAAACAGATGAACATAAACAAAGCGCCAAGTAAAAAAGATTTTGTCGAAGCCTTTAAACATTGTGATGTATCTGCTAAGTTTGAAGAGATATTAGATTTACCGTATCATTGGCATTATTCATCTATTCTAGGTGCAAATAAACTCTTTGAACAATGTAAAGGTGTTTATGAGTTTCACAGAGGTTCATCTACTGTAGATATGATTGAAAAAAAATTTAAAGAAATAAACAGTAGAGAGAAAGCATTTGGTAATTTAAACAAATGGTCTCCTGCTGACATATACATGTTCACTAATGCAGGTAAGATGGCTGTTAGAACAGAGATTAGTCAAGCGACAACTATTCAAGGTTTAAATAACTTGATGTTAAAATATATTAAATCAAAAGATATTGTTGGCGTTTCACTAAAGAAAATTGAGGGTGTTAGAGCTAAATTAACTGAAAATAATATGTCAGATAATAAATCATCCGTTTCATTTACAGGTTACCAGATTGGTGCAAATAATAAAACTGATATGTTTGATAGTATGGATGTTTATCTTGAACATAGTAAAGGTAAAACACAATTCAGGTCATTTGGTGGTACATCATTAACTGGTTGGCAAGGTGAAGGAAAAGGTGCTACTGCTAACCAAGGTAAAATATCATTAGGACCTTTAAACTTTATATTGAAAGCCAATGGTGTGAAACCATTACCAGAAAGTCAAGTATCTGCCAGGTTTGCAACAGCACCAAATAGTGGATATTTTACAGAGTTTTATAACACAGCAAAAAAATTACAAGTAAAAGGTCTTGATAAAACTCAAAAAGGTTTTATAGCTAGATGGTATAGAGCACCCAATCCTTGGAAATATTCAAAATATCTTGGTATTCTATTAATAGATAGAGTTATAAATCTACCACCTAAACCAACAGCAGCTTTACCGAATCTAACTGCAGGATTAATAGATGCTAAAGCTAAAGCAGAACCTACATAATTTATACTACCATCTTCATTTAAAGCTCCAATAGCTTTTAAAGTAGGTGCACCATATTGTTCATAAAGTTGTCCAAAATTTTTATCAACTGCATCTTTTTCTTCTATAGAAACTTCATTTGGATTAGTAAATGTATCTTCTAAAGTTAAATTACGACCTGCTTGATAACCTGTTCTACCGCCAGAAGCCATTGCTTGCATAGGAGAAGGCGGAGCCATGTTACCCATATCACCAGGTTGGAAAGCATTTTGTGGACCAGGTGATTGAGCCATAGCTCCTTGTAAACCTTGTTGACCTGCAAACTCTTGTACTACTTCTTCAGCTACAGTTGTTTGTGGTTTTGGTTGTTGAGCTTCATACATCTTTTTCATCTGATTACGTCTTTGTATTTCAGATAAAACTAAGAAAGATGGGAACATAGAGTTAGGGTCTTGTGACATTTGCACAAGTTGTTCTTGTGGAACATACTCTAGTTGATTTGATAGTTCTACTAAATTTGCCATTATCCTGCCATTCCTTTATATAAACCCAAGCCTTGTAATCCAGCTCCTACAGCAGTCTGGAATAATCCTGGTTGTTGTTGATATGTACTTATATTTTGTTGTGGTGTAACTGGCACACCTCTTAATAAGCCAGCTAAGAAACCTAGTTGTTGCTGACTGTAATTTTGTTGCCTCAAGAAATCTTGATATCCCATATCCATAGATGCTTGTTGCATTGCTCTTTGTTGTTGTCCTGTGCCTTGTAATGCAGCAATTCTTGCTCTTACATCATCAGTAATATCGCCACCAACACCTCTTAGAGCATCTACAGAGGCTAGACCATAACGCTGAGACATATCATAAGCTGATTGTCCATACTTCTCTTGAGCTTGCCTAGCAGCTTCTCTGGCTTGATAAGCAGCAATGTCTTGTCTGCCTTGTTCTTGAAATGATTTTTCTGATGCAGCATATGCACTTTGCATAAACTTCTCTTGTGCTTGTCTTGCAGCTTCATTCTGTTGTGCTGCTGTAAGACCAAGTTTGGATGCAGCTTGCCTAGCTTGTTCGCCTGCTTGATATCTTTTTAAATCTATCTCTGCTTGTTTCTGATATGAACCTTCTGTTAATTGGAAACCACTTTGAGCAAATTTTTCTTGAGCTTGACGTGCAGCTTCATTTTGCTGTGCAGCACTTAAGCCTAATTTAGCTGCTTCTTGTCTAGCTGATTCTCCTGCTTGATATGCAGATTGTCTAAATTTTTCTTGTGCTTGTCTTGATTGCTCTGTTTGAGTAAATGCTGATTGTCTAAATTGTTCTTCAGCTTGTCTTGCTGCTTGATTTTGTTGTCTAGCAGTCATACCCATTTCAGCAGCCTTTTGTCTTGCTGATTCACTAACTTGGAAAGCTTGCTGTTGCATTTGTTCTTGTGCTTGTCTAGCTTGCTCACTAGCACTAAATTGTTGTAAACCAAACTGTGCTGCACCTAAACCTGTAGCTCTTTCTGCTGCAAGTTGTTGTTGTGCTGATTGAAAAGCAGATTGACTACCTTTTGTTTGTATATCTTCTAATTGTGTAGCAAGATTACGCTCTCTCTCTGCTTGCATAATAGCTTCACGATATCCGCCTAATCCACCTGATTGAGTAGCTGCATCAGCAGTTTTATCAGCCATCATTTCTGATTGTCTTGTTGCTTCTCTTTTAGCTACATCAGTTACAGCTTGTTGATATGGTGACATAAATCTACTTATGTTTTCTTCATATCCTAATGGTGTATAAGCTGGACCTACTTGTCCTGCTTGATATTGTGATGCTCTTGCAAATGGATTATAAGTAGAATAATTATCTTGTGCTTGATATTGTGATTGCAAACCTCTAGCACCAAAACCTAATCCAAGGTCTCTAGCATCATAACCAGAACCAACTAATCCTGCTTGATATCCTGGTTGATATGCTTGTGCATCATATGCTTCTCTTTGTTGACCTGCTTGATATCCTGAACCTACAAGACCTGCTTGATAGCCAGAGCCATATCCTTGTGCATCGTATGTATTACCTAGGTAATCAGCTTGATAACCAGAACCATATGGTCCTCCTAACATAGAAGCTCTTTGTGATGCTAATTGATATTCATAAGGAGTGCCAGCTTGTGCATAGCCTCTAGTCATTGCTTGTGATGTTAATTCATCAGGAGAAAAATAAGCTATTCTTTCTCCACCATATGTTGAATATGGTTGATTAGATTCAGCTTCGCCTCTTTTTAAGAGTCGTTCAAAATACGGCTGGACGTATTCTGGTAAATCTGTTTGTGTTACTGTTGTTTCTGTTGGTGCTGATGAACCGCCACCACCTTTAAAATATTTCATTATTCATTGTCCTCAAATTCATATTCAAAGAATACTGCTGTTTTTTTCCAATTTTCTCTAGCTTTAATCCAATTCCAAAATCCTTCTCTACCAACGCCTTCTATACCAGAACAATCATTAGCTTTAGCCCATTTATAAATGACTTTAAGACCTCTATCAGCCCATTCGTTCATTTTCTTACCAGTTACATGGTCAATATTTAACATACGTTTACCAGTAGGATATTGATTTATTTTAGTGATAGCACATCCAACTATATCTAAACTTTCTTTATCGAAGATAATCCATAGTGAAGCTCTATTATTTAAACAATCATAAAATACATCTTGTGGTGTACTTCTACCATTAGAACGCTTACAAGATTTTTCTAAAAGTTTTTCACATTGTTGCCATACAAGAGTTAATCTATCGCTAGGCATTAACGATATTTCAAAACCTTTTTCTACTTCTACTTCTGCTTCTATTATTTCTGCTACTTGATTCATGCTGGTAATACCTTATTTGGGTTTAATGGTGGAGCTTGTGTTTTACCTCCAGTTTTAGCCATTCTAACTCTATCTAACATTCCATCCAATCGTTTAGAACCTGCATCAGAGCTACCATCGCCTAACATAGATACGACATCTGCAGGAACAATATATTCATCTTGAGATACAGCAGCTATTGGTTTATCACCTATATTCATAGGTAAGTCATCTGCCATGCCACTATTGCCCATGCCTTCTATTAATCCTTCTGTTTGTGCATCTGGATTACCTGCTGCTTGTTTTAAGATTTTATCTCTTAAGAACATAAATTGTTCAGCACCATATTTTTCTACAAAAGCATTGATTGCATTTTCATCATCGGTTTCGCCAAGAATAAACATAATTACATTTTGTGTAACTGGGTCTTGCATCATATCTGTTGCACCACCCTCTTGGTATCCCATTGCTTCTACAGCTTCTCTACCTTTTTCTGTTTTAGCTAAAGCTTTTAAACCTTCATTAGGTAGTTCTTTACTAGTATCTCCACCTTCTGCAAACATAGGTGCTCCAAAGATACCGCCTCTACCACCACCTGGTCCACCAATAGACATTTGATTAGAAGAACGCATATTATCAGGAATAACATTACCTGAATTACCTCTTTGATTAGATGGTGCTGCTGGTGTAGGTACTGCACTTATACTACCCATAGTTGGTCCTGATGGTATTTGTCTAGCTCCTGGTGCAGGTGCAGTTGGAGCTGTTGGTCCTGAAGGTAAATTATAATTACCTATATTAACTGTTTCTAATTGTCCTGTTGCTAAATTAGGTAATTGAACAGGAGTCATATCTACAGGTGCTTGCACAGGTTTAGGTGCTTGACCTATAGGCTGTGGTGTTGTTACTGATTGAACAGGAGGTACTATAGAAGGTGGTGCTATAGGTTTAAATTCAGGTCTACCATCTGGTAACATTCTATCTACATCTGGAAACATTCTATTCATTAATTCAGATGTACCAGTTGTATATACAGGTTCTTGATTTGTAGCTTGAACAGGAGGTGTTGTGACTGGAACAAATGGTGTTTTTACAGGTTGCATCGCAAATGGATTTTCTGGTGTTCCATCTGGTGGAGGTGGTGCTACTGCTGGTGTTACAGGATTATTAAGTGCAAATTCTGCTTGTTTAGCTCTCATAGCTTGATTTTTTTCTGCCATTTGTTTAGCTATTGGATTATCATAATTTTCAGGTAAAGCATTTCCTGAAGATATATCTTTCATTAATTGACTATATAATTGAGGGTCTGTTTTTTGTAACCTAAATTCATCTATTCGTGCTTGACCTATAGGTACAGTTTTTCTATTAGCTCCAACACCATAACTTATTTGTGGAATAAGTTTTCTTATTTCATCATCAGACATACTTGCGTAGTCTCTTGTGTCTACTGGTCCAAATGCTTCTCTTGTTGTTTTTATTGGAGTGCTTGACATTATTTTTGGTGGTTTTATATCTCCAACAGTTGTATTAGCTAATTCTAATTCTTCTCTACCAGTCACATTACCACCGCCTGGTCCGCCTATTGACATAGGTGGCTCTGGTCTCCTCATTGGAGGCTCTATTCTAGGAGGTGCTATAACAGGTGGCTGTACTATAGCAGGAGGTGCTACTGGTTCTGGTACAGGTTGTACTACTGGTTGTGGCGGTCTAGGTTCTGGTCTAGGAGGCGTTACAGCAACAGGAGGCGGTATTACAGGTTTAGGTATATCAAATACTGGTTCTAATACAGGCTCTGGTCTAGGCTCTGGTCTAGGAGGTTGAGGTCTACTATAGTCAGGTATTGTTACATCTGCTCCACCTTCAATAGGTATTGTTATTGTAGGAGGTGGTGCTATAGGGTCAGGTAATGGTGGAGTTGGTCTATCATAAAAACCTGGTGTTCCTCCAGGAACATTAATAGGTGGCTCTCCTGGTCTACCTATAGATGGTGGCATTGGAGGCATAGTTATAGGAGGTGTCATAGGAGGCTCTGCTGGTCCACCTACAGGTGGATTAACAATAGGATTAACAAAATCATCTGGTGGTGCTACAGGGTCAGGATTTGTAACAGCTCCTTTTCTACCTCCTCCTATATCTCCAGGAGGTAATCCAATAGGAGGTATACCAATACCGCCAGTACCGCCACCAGTTCCTCCTCCAGTACCACCGCCAGTACCACCGCCAGTACCTCCTCCATCATCAGGAGGTGTTTCTACTGGTGGTTCATAAGGTTGGTATGGTTGATAAGGCATTGGCATTTGTGAAAATGCTGCATATGGATTAATCATTTGTTGCATTTGTGGTACACCATAATATCCTTGATAGCTAGCTGATTGCATAAATGGATTGCCATATCCTGCAAATTGAGGAGGTGGAGGTGGAGTAAATCCAGAACCACCTTCATTTCTAAAACCACCTCTAGGAGGCATAGGTTGCATACCACGACCACGACCAAATAAACCACCTAAAAAACCACCTCTTCCTCTAGAAGGTTGGCTATATAATTTTGCGGTGAAGTGCCTAATGGATTAAAACCTAATGCTGTAGCACTTGGATTTATTCCTGAAAAATAATTATATTCAGGCATAAAACCTGGCATAAAACCACTACCTATTGGTCTTGGTATTCTTCTTGGTGGTGTAGTAAAACCACCTATATTTCCGTAATCAATATCTATATCTTCATAATTACCAAAACCATCTCTTATACCAAAACCATCTCTTACCATTCTGCCAATATTGTATCTAGTTTTACCACCTTCTTTCATTGGTATTTGTTCAGGATACATTTCATACATTCTTCTTTTACGCTCTTCTTCATCTTCTGCAAGTTGAGCCATTTGTCTTTCAAATGCTTCTTGTGATGCTATGACACCTGCTGTGCCTGCTGCAGCACCAGCAGTCATCCCACTAGGAGACATAGCTGCTGTAGCTAAATTTTTCATACCTTCATCATATCCACCAGAAAACATTGTTCTAAGAGATTCACCTGCTGTTAAATCTGTAGGAACTGGAGGAGCTACTGGAGGGGTTACTGGACCTGTAATTGTTCCAACACCACCTGTAGCACCTTGTCCAATAGCATCTGTAGCTCCTGTTGTTGCTGCATCTACTCCTGGTGTTACACCTGCTGCTGCTCCTTCTAATGCTTTAGTTCCAAATCCTGCTGTAAGTCCTGATAATAATGCTTTAGAGCCAGAGCCACCTGTTTGTGCATATGTAGCTAAACCTGCTCCTATACCTGCTGCTGCTGCTTTACTTAATCCTGCTGTAGCTAAACCACCTAATGTACTACCAGTTAAAAAAGTTGTTCCAAGCATAGAACCAAAAATTGGTGCTAAAAAAGGTAAAAATGCTTCTGGTTGTCCTGTTTCAGGATTTGTAGTCAAAGGCACTTGTGATGCTAATCCTTTAACTTCTGCAGGATTTACATGAAGAAGCATAGAATCGCCAAAACGACCTTGTGCTGCTACGTTTTTAGTTTGTTGTTTAATATCCATTTATCTATCTTCCTCTGTGGTTTCACATCCAAATAAATTAAAACTTAAATGAGCTGCATCTGAATAAACTTTTACTTCATCTGTTTGATTAAGTGTAATGCCTATTACATGAGCTTCTGTTGTATTTGCATTTATTACATTGTCATAAAACAAATATTCTTTATTACTAGTAGTTGCACCTGCAACTGATACATTTATTCTGTAATGATGATTACTATTATTTCTATTACATATAACTATAGAACTAACTGTTGTTTGTGACATATCAGGAACTGTATACAAAACTGTTTCAGTTGTTGCTGCTGGTGCTGCTTGACCTAAAACTTTTAAACTATCAGACACTTTTAGCTCCCATTAATAAGAATTGATGTCTTTTAATACTTTTACTTATAGTAACATCTTGCATTTTTCGCAGTCTACCTATATCTATACCTAAATCTTGTACTGCTTGTTCTATAATTCTTCTTGTTACAGCTTCATTATTTAAGTCATATTCTTGTTGTGCTAGTGGTAATGCTATTGATTTAGGATTTGCCATTATCTTTTTCCATCAGGTCTTATATCTAATCTAACATCACCAAGTCTCCAGCCAAAGTCACTTGATGTATTAGATACTCGTATTGCACATTGTCTACTTCTAGCTCTTGTATTTGTAAATGTAGAAGCTGGTGTAACTGATACTGTAGATAAAGTAGATAAATCTTGTAATGGATAATCTCTACCTTTAATAGATATAGTTACAGTATCTGATGTACTTTGTTGGTCTCTAAATTCAACATCAGGTATTATTTTATTTACAGCCATATATTTTTCACCATCTGGGTCTAAATCAAAATCACTTGATTCTATATATGCTGTAAAACTACTACCATTATTACCATGACCTACTTCATGTTGATATAAATAATTATTATTATCTGTACTACTGTTTTTACTTGCTGCTATAGGATTATCTAATATTAAAGCTTCATCCCATGCTGTTCTTACAAAATCATCTGCTGTTGTGCCAATAGACCAAACATTTTCTAAATAGTTATACATAACGTATTTATCTATTTCTGTACTATCTGCAGATGGATAGAACCACATAATTTCATTTGCATTATTATTTACTGCACCAAAGACTTTAAATGATTGTCCTAAATTAATATCACTTAAAACATAATCTAATACAGTACATGGTAATCTTTGAGCACTACCTGAATAGCTATAGAATCCATGATTATCCATAAAGTAAACTTGGTTATTAGCATTTACTGCTGCATTAGGAGATATAAGAGATGGACCATTTGCAACTTCATTAAATGAAAATACAAAAGGTGCACCTACAAATCTCATAGAAACTATACCTGCATCTGTCCAAATAAGTATTTCTTGTCTTGTTCTTAAAGCACCTATTATTGTAGAACCCATTGATAGTTGTACTCCACCAGCTTGGTTAGTAGCTGTTGGTGTCCAGTTACCAGCACTTTCTGTATCAGAAAATCTTACAAGTAAAGGGTCTATATTAACTGAACCAATAGGATTACAACCAAAAGCTATAACGTGTTTATCAACATCTGACATCATTACTTGAAATGTTGCTGTTGGCACATTGCTAGCATCTGATAAAGTGGTTGCATTTACTGCTCTTGTACTTGTTCCTGCAGATTCATCCCAATAATAAATACCTGCACCTCTAGGATTTAATAAAGTATCATCGCCAAAATTATCTATAGACCATAATCTTAATTGATTACTAGCTGTTAAATTACTTGTTGAACCCCAACCACCTGTACTCCATGTACCTGAACCCCAACCTGTAGATTGCACATAAACATCTAATCCTGAATTAAGTTGATAAGCTGCATCTGTAGCAGAACCACCATTACCAGTATCACTTGAATTTGCAGTAACAGTTACTCCTGAAGTATCTTTTGCAGTTATTTCATAAGTATTTGTACCTGTTACTAAATTAATTTGATATTCTTGATTTAATACAGTATCAGTAATTAAACCACCTAAAGTAACTGCAGAACTAAATGTAACAAAATCTCCTGTAACAGCACCATGACTAGTATCTGTAACTGTTAAAGTAGAACTGCCATTAGTAGCAGAAAAAGTAGCACTATTAGTCGTTGTTGTTCGTATGGGGGTAACATCATGGTAGGTACTTCCTTCTAATACATAAAACTTTTGATGAGTTCCTAAAGTAATATAGTTTGAACCTACTGCAGTTCTATATGAATAAATTTTTCTTGATGTGCCTATAAAAGAATCATTAGTTTGTTTTTGCCAACCACCAATTCTTTCTGGTCTACCTTTTCTAAATCTAACTTTATCTGCATCAAACCAACCACCTTCGTTACTATAATTAGTACCTTCTTTATTTATACCTGGTCTAAATACATATTTGCGTAATGGCATTATTAAACCTCATGCCATTGTTTATCCTGAAAATGTAAAGCTTCAGCTTCTCTTCTTCTAATCAAGCCTTGTAAAACTTTACCTCCAGCTTTGTTCCATCTTTTAATTTGTGCTGGAACTTCATCATATTCACCTTTATTTAAAACTTTTAATAATGTTGAAGCTGCTAAATTTGTTGGTCCTAAATTAAAAACCCATGAAACAAGAGCATCAAATTGATGTTGTTTTAAATCTACAGTAACCATATCGTGTATATAACTTTCATATTCATTCATCTCATGTGCTAGTAATTTATCTGCATCTTCTTGAGTTATAGTATCGCCTTCTTTTACATCTTTAGTAGAACCATATCCTATAGTCCAAACTCCTGCTGCACATTTATATGCTTCTAACTCACAACCTTCAAACTTTTTAATTAGAGCTAACCCCTCTTGAGAAATATTCATTTTACTGCTCCTTTTGTTTTGTAGTAACTTTTCTATAATAAACGACAACTTCTTTAACTTCATTCATATACCTTTTTAATTCTTGCATATTGTATGCCATAAGTTCATAGTCAGAGATAGACATAGCAACAAATACAACCTGTCCTTGGTCTTTTTCTATTTGTTCTAAAAATTCATCTAAATTTTTACTTGATACAACATACCAATGAGGGTCTTTTAAGTCTATTTCTCTAGGCATAATAGGCTGAACTATAGTTCTTTCTATTGGCTTAGATATGACTTCTACTTGTTGTTTACTGGGTATCAGACTGCAACTGCAAGCCATCATCAAGACTGTCAATGTTACGACTATCTTCTTCAATGCTATCAAATACATCTTTAGTTCCTTTATTAATACGAGGCTGTATAAGACCTGGTTTAGCTGCTGCTAGTCTTGTTAAATCATGTCTTTTAAATATATCAAGATATCTATTCATTTCTTGTTGTATTTGTTGATTACGATTTTGTATTTCTAACAAACTATTTGTTTGCAAAGTGAAATCATTTTGCAATGATTCTATAGCAGCTTTTTGTTCTTTATCTCTTAATTCAAAAGCTTGATTTAAAGCAGATAATTTATTGTTCTGATTCCAAAAAAAATAATTGCTTAATAATAAAACTGCAATTACTCCTATTAATATCTTACTCATCTTATGCCCATGTATATACTTGTAATGGTTTTTCTTTACCTTTTACTTCTATTGGTTTTAATAATTTTAACGCAAATCTAGACTTTTTGGCAGTTTCTTCGCCTATTAAAGTTTGTACGCCTGCAACTTTTGTACTAGACTCTAATCTTGCAGCTACATTACATGGGTCGCCAATTAAAGAAAATGCAAATCTATCAGTAGCTCCAAAATTACCTGCAATACAAATACCACTATTAACCCCAATACCTATTGCTATCTCAGGTATACCTTCTTCTTTAAATTTAATATTTAACTGGTCAATATTTTTTTCTATTTCTTTTGCTGCTTGCAATGCTAAGTTATAGTGGTCATCTTGTGGAATTATTGTATTCCAATGAAACATACCAGCATCACCAATAAATTTATCAGTACAACCAAAATATTTATTAGCTGCTTTTACTTGAACATCTAATACATTATTCATTATATATGTAACCATTTCAGGTTCTACTGTTTCTGATAAACTTGTAAATCCTCTAAGGTCTGTAAATATAATACTGCAATTAACTCTATTACCATTTACTTTACAAAGCTCTGGATTATCTTGTAATTTCTTAACCATTCTTGGGTCAAGATATTTACCAAACTGTTTTTTAATTTGTTGTCGTAGTTTGTATTGTTCTCTAAATCGTAAATAAAAACCTATAGATGCTGTAATAAACTCTGATATAACAGTCCAACTTACATCAATTAGTAATCCACGCTGTATAAACCAATGTCCAAAAAATATTGTTGTAAAGAATAATAGACCAGTTAATGTTATTCCTGCCGTCATTCCAAAAATATTTATACATAACCAAACTGCAATTACTAATATCACTAGAATTAATAATTCAACAGCTAAATGCCAATCAGGAATATAAGGACTATCTTGTATTAATATTGATTCTGCTAATGCAGCTTGTATTTTATGTGGTTCTAATAAACCAACTGGCGTTGCAATCTGTGGCATAACACCATTAGCAGTTACACCTACTATTACAAACTTACCATTTACATTCATTTCTTGTAAATTAGTTTGTGGTGTATCTACCCAGCTAATCCATTTACGACCTAAACTATCTGTTTTAACAGGTGGTATTCCTCTAATTGATATTTCTTCTATACCATTATCATTAGTTTTTATAATGTATGTTTTGACATCAAAGATAGATTTATATATTTGAGTACCAAAACTAGGTATCCAATTATTATCTGGTGTTTTAACTAAAAGAGGTATTCTTCTTACAAGTTGGTCTACTTCGGTGGGAGCAATGGCTAAACCCTGTAATGTATTATTTGTAAGAGTGTTCAGGTTTTCCTTAACTCCCAAACTTACTATACCACCATTATCCTCACCTTTCACTACTGTTCCTGTAGGTTTTGGATAATTACCTTTACCATCTTCAAACATAGCTATAACAGATGGTGCATATCCTAAAGACCTTCCAAACTGTATATCTCCACCAAATCTATCAGCTTGTGGAAAAGATATTACCCAACCAACTCCTATAGCACCTTTACTAATTAAGTCTATATTTATTTCGGCTAATCGTTTTCTTGGCAAAGGATAACCACCTTCACGCTCTACATCATCTTCAGTAATATTTAATATTACAAAATTACCGCTTGGTTCTGGTGTAGATATAAAACTATCAAATACTTTTAGTTTTAATATTTCTGTTGGTGTGCTTTGAAACAATAAAGGTAGTGATAATATTATAACTATTGGTATTATTAATTTTTTCATTAATTACTTTGAGTAATAGTAATAGTGCTATCACTTCCTCCATTAATTTTTACAACATTTGATATACCATCTTGTATAAATATTACTGTATAAGCATTACTTCCATCTAAATCTAATCTTACTGATTCATTAACATTTCTACGCAAACTTATAAAGTTGCCTGTTATTAACGTAGTTATTTGTGTATCTGGGTCTTTGCCTAAAAGTGTGCCTGTTATTTGTGTACTTGTAGCTTGAGCTAATACATCTTCTTCTTCTGCAATAGCTAAAGCATCTAAAACATTTAATAAATCTTCAAGATAATTTACATCTAAATAATTTATATCAAGTTCTGTATACTCTAAATTATCTTCTGCAAAAAAATCTTCTGCTAAATAATCTATATCTAAATCATTAAAATCTAAAACACTATCTGTTTTTGTTGTTGTTGTTTCCTCATCTATAATTTGTTCTTCTTTAGGAGGATTAACAATTAACATATTATCAATAATATCTAATGTTAAATCTAATATTACAGGTTTAGTTGGTGCAGATTCAAATACACTTACTGTAGTCGCTTCATATGGTTTATTTAATACAACAGTACCCATAGCAGTAACTACTTCTATTTCACCACTAGAAAGCCCTAGAGCGTCTGGTAGAAGTATTATAAGGCTACGACCTAATTCATCTACTGTAGCAG
>BCSF01000600.1_pt1 | contig 13516 bp, 14 predicted proteins | sample 1016431 | NCBI WGS metagenome assembly BCSF01 (sample SAMD00045685;SAMD00045686;SAMD00045687;SAMD00045688;SAMD00045689;SAMD00045690;SAMD00045691;SAMD00045692;SAMD00045684;SAMD00045690;SAMD00045691;SAMD00045692;SAMD00045684;SAMD00045685;SAMD00045686;SAMD00045687;SAMD00045688;SAMD00045689, study...
TTATTTGTATGATCTTTGTTGTCAGAGTGTGTTCGTTATTAACAGATCTCAGCTCTGGTTGACCTTTCGAGGTTCGACTTAGGAATGCTGCTGGCTAGTCATGCCTCTGCTATCTCGTAAGCGGCTACTGCTAGCCAAGCTGGAAACGACTTACGGCACCGATCCGACGCCGGTTGTCGGCAGTGATGCCATTTTGGTGCGAAACATTGAAGTGACTCCGCTTGAGGTTGACACGGTCAATCGTGAGTTAATACGTCCTTTTTTGGGCCAAGCTGACCAGTTGCTCGCACAGCAGCGAGTTTTGATCAACTTTGAGGTTGAATTGGCCGGCTCTGGCTCAGCTGGTACGGCTCCGGCTTATGGCCCTTTGCTGCAAGCGTGCCGCTGCACTGAAACTGTTGTCAGTTCAACCAGCGTCACTTACGCGCCAAACAGTGACGCAACGCCCAAGTCAGCCACCATCTATTTCAACAACGATGGTGTTCTTCATAAGGCAACTGGCTGCCGTGGCACTTTCACGCTGAACTGTGAGGTCGGTGAGATCCCGTTTATTGCTTTTGAGATGACCGGCGTGTTTAATGCTCCGTCAGACGTTTCAATCAGCGCGCCGACTTATGCCGATCAGGCTACCCCGCTGGTGTTTAAGAACGGCAACTCGTCGAGTTTCCAGGTGTTCAGCTACAGCGGCGCAGTGCAGTCGTTGAGCTTTGAGCTGGCTAATGAGGTGATCTACCGTGAACTGGTTGGCGGAACCAAGAGCATTGACGTTGTGAACCGTGCCCCCTCTGGTGAGTGCGTGATTGAGGCAACAACGATTGCCACTAAGGACTTCTTTACTGCAGCCACTGGCAGCAGCACAGGAAACCTGACTTTCCAGCACGGCAGCACGGCCGGCAACATTGCCACATTTACTGCGGCACAAATTGACCTTGGTGGTCCTGCTTACAGCGATCAAGATGGCATTCAGATGCTAACTTTGCCGTACATTGCCACGCCAACATCAGCGGGCAATAATGAATTTAGTTTGGTTTACACCTAATGGCGCTTGTCCTTAAGGACTCTGATTCCTACAGCTGGCCAATTACTTATCGGCAACCTGTATCAGGAGGACGGCGAGAAAAGCAAGAGTTTGAGGCAGAGTTTAAGCGCCTGCCTCAATCTCGAATCACTGAGATTCAAGAGTTAGTGCAGCAACGCATTGATGGCGCTGAGATTGAGATCTCAGACGTGAGCATTGCTGATGAGGTTGTTGTTGGCTGGGAGGGCATCGTTGACGGAGACGGTGAGCCAATCCCGTACACGCGACGCAATAAGGAACAGCTGCTAGAGCTGCCCATGATGGCCGGCACACTTATTGAGGCTTACTTCAACTCGCTTGTGGAGGAAAAGCGGGGAAACTGATTGGCGCCGCTAAGTATTGGGCTGGCGGCGTAGAGATCGACGACACAGCAGAAGACGCCAAGCTGTTTGGCCTTCAAATGCCAGACACAAAGCGCGTCAAAGATTTTGAGGTGATCCCTGCTGCCTGGCCTGCTGTTGTGATGTTTTTGAGGCTGCAGACGCAATGGCGTGTCGGAGCTACAGGGATTGTGGGCCTTGACTACAACGCAGTGCGTTGGGTGTTTGAGTTGTATGGGGTCAAAGAGCCGCGTCAGATGCTCGATGATTTGCAGACTATCGAAGCTACAGTGGTTGAGACCCTTAATCAGCGCGAGAAATAGCCATGGCTATGGACATGACCACCGCGCTCACTATTAAGGCGAACGTTGTTGGTCAGAGTCAGATCACAGGACTGCAGAACGGATTAGGAAAGGTCACAACTCAGACGAACAAAGCGGCTGGTGCAATGGGTCGCTTTAAGGCTGCTGCCGGCGGAGCGCTTGGCGCTATGCGTGGCCTTCTGCCTGTTTTAGGTGTAGGAGCTATTGGGGCATTTGCCAAAAACACTCTGAATGCTGCTGACTCAATGTCGAAGCTGTCGCAGCGAACCGGCATTGCAGCGCCGACGTTGGATAAGTTTCGCAAGGTTGCTGAGCTAAGCGACACCAGCATTCAAAGCCTTGAGAAGGCATTTCCTGCTTTGGCTCGTGGGATAGATGATGCGATTGTTAAAGGTACTGGCCCAGCAGCAGAAGCATTCAGCAGGCTTGGCGTAGGGCTGACAGATGCAAGTGGCAAAGCGAGAGATACCGATGCTGTGATGCTGGATTTAGCTGATAAGTTCCAGCAACTGCCAGATGGCACTGAGAAAGCTGCTCTTGCGTCTCAAATCTTCGGGCAACGTCTTGGCTCTGAGCTGATCCCTTTGCTCAACAGTGGCGGTGACGCTGTACGCAACATGGGCACAGCATTGACGCAGGATTTTGCAGACAAAGCAGCGGCTTTTAATGACAAACTCGAAGGTGTGCAAGAAAAGCTGGGCGACATGGCTTTAAAGCTAACCGAGGCATTGCTACCAGCGATTGAAGCCATCATCCCTGCCATTGAATCTTTAGTAACTGGCTTCACTTCACTGCCTGGCCCGGTGCAAAGTTTGATCGTTGCCCTTGGTGGGATTACTGCTGTCGCTACTGTGTTTGCGCCGCTTGTCACTGCGATGAACACCATTGGGCCATTGCTGGGTGGCTTGGTCACTGCCATCGGCCCGGTTGTTACTGCTGTTAAAGGGTTGGGCACTGTTCTCACTGGTGTGTTCTCTGGCCCTGTTGGATGGGTCGCTTTAGCTGTTGCGGCTGGCGTCGCGATTTTCCAATTTAGGGATGAAATAGGCCAAGCCTTTAACGCGATCGGGCAAACGATTCAAACTGCAGCTGAAGCTTTCAACGAAGTATTTGTGCAGCCTGTTATTCAAGGCGGTCAAGCCGTTTATGACGGATTAGTTAATACATTAAGCCAAATAGGCGAAGCCTTGCGGTCGCCCTTTGAGGCTGCTGCAAACATGATCAAGGGCATTATTAATGGCGTTTTGAGTGGGGTGGGCAATGCGATTGGCTCTGTCGTCAGTGCCATCAACAACATAATTAGAGGAGCAAACAACGCTTTAAGAAAACTAAAGCTGCCAACAATTCCGCTTTTGCCGTCTCCAAACATCCCAAAATTTGCCAAAGGTGGCATGGTCACTGGCCCAACTTTGGGTTTAGTTGGTGAGGCTGGGCCTGAGTACATTGTCCCGGCTCGAAAGGCACAGGGTTTTGCTCAAAATATTCTGGCTGGTGTCCGTGGCCCTGGCGCGATTCCTCGTTTTGCAGAGGGCGGTTTTGTTGCTCCTGCAAATGCAAATGTCAACATTCAGACCGGGCCAGTGACCCAAATGGACGGCACGAATTTTGTAACAACTCAAGATTTGACGCGTGCTGTGCAGTCTGGCGTTAATCAGACGTTAGACCTTATCCGTCGCGACAGCAGCATTCGCACCAGTCTTGGGATGGCCTGATGGCAAATTACGACATTCTTTGTTTTCTTGAATACTACGCGGATCGCACCAGCGTCTTAGATGGGTCTAACAATCGCGCACCTACAAACCAGTGGCAAAATTTTTATCAAGACCCGCAAACGCTTAGCGTTGATTCTGACGCAACGGGAAGTTATCTTTATTTAGCGTTTGACATTGATGGCTTTGGCTCTAGCGAAGGCGGGGAAATCAATGATCTTTCGATTTCTATCGCAGCAACTGGTGAGTTGATCGACATCACTGATGCAGCGATGGCGGCCGACAATTTAATCATTGCGTCTTTGTATGTGCAGGATGTTGGCTCAAACAGTCTTGACGCCTCAAGTGCTCAACTAATTAGTCGTTATTATGGGCAGATCTCTGGCGCTGCTGTTACTGATGAGTCGATTAGCTGGACAGTAAACCCATCAATAAATAAAATCAAAGCACAGGTGCCATTTCGGGTGATTGATACTGATTTGATCGGGAGGTTTGACGTTCCATGATTCGTCCTTTCCCTAACTCAAAAAAAATCGGCGCCACTCCGCAACCTAAAACCGGGGCTCGACAGTTAAAGGCGAATCAAGACCGATCGCCTGAAAACAGCAAGGCGCCTTCTGGCAAGTTAGACAAAGCGCAGAGAATAGGCAAAGCCGGCGAAACTGTGCCGATTGTTTTTGGCAAACGCGACGGCGGCAAGGGTGGCGTTTGGGTTGCTCCGCCTTTACTGAAAACAGGCTCTAGCGACTTTGTTTCCTCACTCCTTTTTTCGATTAGCCAAGGAAAGATTGCTAGCACTCCAGACCCGATAAATTTGTGGTCAGGCTTGACCAATCAAAAGCTTAGAATTGATTCGTCAATGACGTTGAGTCATGTCTACAAAACCAATGCTCAGCTAGTTGCTACGCCAACTTGCCCAATCGCAGGAGATGGCTTGTATTGCGGAATTGACAGTTTTTCATATTTAGAGCCAGTCATTGACGGCTCTGCTGCCAACAAAAAGACAAGAATACGTCAAGGGTCTAAAAGAGATTTCTACGTCGGAGAAAAAGTAATTACAAGAGGGACAGGAGACACAGACAATTCAGTTTATTTCGCAACTTTGAAAGTTTTTGACAACAGCAGCGGCAATGATGTTACGTCAGCCTATGAATCGGCTTTAGGATTTAGCCCTGGCATTATCTATCGCTTTAACACTGATTTGCAAGCCACGCCTGAGCCAGTGCAAGTCGGTGGCATTGTGGATTTAACGGCTGCTTTTGGCTATGGAGCGCCTACAACTGCTTTTAATTCTATAGGCGATGGCTCAGGAAGTTTTACGTTTGAATACACGGTTACTTCTGTAAACCCTAGATACAATTTTAGCGAAGACTTAGATTCTCCCTATGCGCTAACGGGCAATCAAAGTGAAATTACTTTGAGCATTTACGCAAATCCAGACACATCGACAATTACTGATTTTACCAACTATGCTGACATCACTTTTCTGAAAGTTGTTGGCAATTTGTTCGGCGAACCTGAGCTGGGATCAATGCCCCCAGACGCAAAGCAAGCGTATATTTTTTATGAACAAGGTGTCGAGGTTGATCTTTATAGCTCCGGCCTTTCTGGTGGCAGCTACACCGTAGGGGCAAGCAACCAGCTGGTTGACTTGGCAATGCATTTGTTCAAGTTACTGAAACGTGTTGACGGAGCAAATACTGCTGACATTGCTGCCCCGATGAATACAAGCAACATGCAGGCAGTTGCTGCATTTTGCACTAACTATGAGATTCTGTTTAACGGGATCATTTCAGCGCGCGTCAACGTGGCTGAGTATTTGACTTCAGTAGCGCCATGCTTTTTGCTGTCATTTGTGAATCTTGGCGGGCAGTGGCAGTTTCGCCCGCTGTTGCCGTTGAATGGCAGCAATCAAATTGACACCACAGCATTGACGCCTGTGGCAACTTTTACTGAGGCAAACATTTTGCCTGGATCGTTTCAAAAATCTTACTTAGCAGCAGATGAGCGCAGAGATTTTGTTGCAAGTGTTGCTTATCGCGAAGCTACCAAAAAAAGCATTGGCACTGAGCGAACTGTGAGGGTGCGCTTTAGTGCTGCCGATGTTGACGCGCCTGTTGAGCAATTCGATCTAACTGAATTTTGCGCGATCAAAGATCATGCAATCATTTTTGCAAAGCATGAATTAGCAAGGCGTAAGCGATCAACTCATTCAATATCGTTTCAAACCCCATTGCTCACAACTAGCTTGGCGCCAACTGATGTGATCAAGGTGCAGCGGCAGCGCATCTCAAGCGTTGGCGACAATCGGACAGAAATCGAGTGGTATCAAGTTACCAAGGTCAATCATTCAAGTGCTGGTGTTTCAACTGTTGAGGCTGTTCACTTTCCAGTAAATGCCAGCAGCGTTTCACTGATTAGCAATGATGTGCTCAACGGAACTTTTACTGTGATCTAATGGCTACTTTCCCCGCGCTAGAACCAACAACACGGGTGTTGACCTTGGGTGATTATCCGCAGTTGACCTATATGGGTGTGAGCGGTGACGTTGTGCGGTTTGTCGCTGGCAGCGATCGAGTGCAGCAACGCCTCACGCTTGGCTATGAGTATTTAACGGAAACAGAGGCGCAACAGATTATTGACCACTATCGCGGACAGCAAGGCGAGATCGTGGCTTTTGCCTTGCCGTCACAGGTTTGGGCTGGGTTCGCTTCTGTTCCAATATCAGCCACGGATTATCAATGGCGCTATGCCACCACTTTCAGCGTTGGTTTGTCTGCGCCACTCAGATACAATGTCAGCATTGAGCTGGAATCGGTGGCGGTCTAGCGATGACATTTCCAAGTCTGACGCCATCAGCTAGAACCTATGTGCCAGGGTCGATCCCTGCGGCGACTCAAATTTCACTGTCTGGCGTAAGGACAGGGTTTAGGCGCGGAAATAGAACGATAAAACAAACACTTTCGCTCGGATTTTTAAATCTTACGGAATCACAGGTCAACGAAATCAAAGCACATTTTGTTGACCGTCAAGGCACATTTGATATTTTCTTTTTGCCAACTGATTGCTGGAGCGGTTACAGCACAATCCCTGTCGCCTCTGTAGGCAACACGGCCTGGCGTTACGCGCAGACTCCAACCATCACGGATGGCATTGTTGGCCGCTGGAGTGTTGATGTTGAGCTGACGAGCTATGGCATATTGCAAGGCGATCTCGACAGCGCAGGCCCTGATTCCGATCCGGCTACGCCTGTTGATTACATCTACGATGCACTTACAGCGTCAGCCACGCCTGCGCGTGAGTACATCATCGACCCAGGAGCATCATGAGCATTACTCTCACGTCCTTGATGCAGCAGCGGCGTGATACTGCCGCAAATTGGACAAGCAACAACCCGACACTGCTAAACGGCGAGTTGGGCTATGAAACTGACACTGGATATTTCAAAATTGGCGACGGGTCCACGGCATGGACATCGCTGGGATATATCGACGGAACAAAGGTCAGCGCATACCCACTGGCAACTGCGGACATCGCTAACGATGCGATCACGGCAGACAAGCTGGCCCACACTTCTGTCACTGCTGGGTCTTATACAACCGCTGACATCACCGTTGATGCCCAGGGCCGGATCACTGCAGCGGCGTCAGGGACTATCGGCACCAGCGAGATTGCTGATGGTTCGATCACTTCGGCCAAGCTTGAAAACGACATCACAATCGCCGGGAACCTGACGGTTAATGGCACAACCACAACGGTCAACAGCACGACGCTGACTGTTGACGACAAAAACATTGAGCTTGGCAGTGTCGCTACGCCAAGTGACACAACGGCTGACGGTGGCGGCATCACTCTCAAAGGCGCAACAGATAAAACCATTAACTGGGTTAATTCAACAGACGCATGGACGTTTAGCGAACACATCAACATTGCAAGCGGCAAAGAGTTCCGTATTGCAGGGACAAAGGTTCTCGACGCGACCAGCCTGGGCAGTGCTGTTGTCACCTCAAGCCTGACCAGCGTTGGCACGATTGCCACAGGCGTGTGGAATGGCGCAGCGATTGCGACTGCCTACATCGCAGACGATGCTGTAACAGCTGCCAAGCTTGCGGATACCGCAGTCACGGCCGGAAGTTACACCGCAGCTGACATCACTGTTGACGCTCAGGGCCGGATTACTGCTGCAGCTTCTGGGACAATCAGCACCGCCGAGATTGCAGATGATGCGGTCACGGCGGCAAAGCTTGCCGACACTGCTGTCACCCCTGGCAGTTACACACTGAGCAGCATCACTGTTGATGCGCAGGGAAGGATCACCGCTGCATCTTCTGGATCTGCTGGTGCTGGCGACAAAATTACAGAGGGCAACACTGAGGCCGAGGTTGTTGATACAGGCTCAGATGGGCACTTCAAAGTCACGACTGAAGGCGTTGAGCGTATAAGGGTTGGTCCTGCCGGGCAGATCGGCATTGCTGGGGCAAATTACGGGACAAGCGGGCAACTTCTTTCTAGTGGTGGCGCTTCTGGGGTTGTGGCTTGGGTTGATGCCGTAGTTATTGTGGACGGAGGAAACTTCGCCACTGGCGGTTCTGTTGCTGCTACTTCCACCGCTATTGACGGAGGCTCGTTTAACTAATGCCAACACCTTCAACCAGAACGCCAGTCCGTGTTGCTCGCGGCACCTATAGCAACCTCAATAGCAGCATCTCTGACCTGCAAGAGGGAGAGGTTTGCTACGCAACTGATCAAAACAAGATCTATGTAAAAGAAGGCTCATCGCTGATTGAGCAGCCTGGCCTAGAGACGGCGCAAACATTTACTGCAGGACAACGCGGTGAAATCACAACGTTGACTGATGGGGCAAACATCAGCATCAACCTTGCTGACTCAAACAACTTCACTGTGACGCTTGCGGGCAATCGAACCCTGGACAATCCCAGCAACATTGTGGCTGGACAAAGCGGATCGATTTTTGTTGTGCAAGACGGCACAGGCAGCCGGACTTTGGCTTACGGCAGTTATTACGACTTTGCTGGCGGAAGTGCGCCGACGCTTTCGACTGCTGCGTCAAGCTGTGATCGTATTGATTACATCGTGCGGTCTTCAACTTCGATTCACGCTGTCTTTACTGCTGCATACTCATGAGCGTCATTGGGTCTAACGTTCTGGCTGGCGCGTCTGGCGGCGCTGTGGCGGGCTATGAGATTTCTAGATCGCTTCGCTTTAACGATGCCGACACAGCTTTTTTAGGAAGAACTCCGTCGTCTGCAAGCTCTGGCAACACCAAGCTGACGTATTCAGTTTGGGTCAAGGGTGCAAACGCTGCAGATAAAACTCCAATACTTTCGGCGAGTTCTACGGGCGGTTCTGAATCAATCGAGCATAGAAATGATGGCACTTTGGTTGTATTTTTTGATGAATATGTAGACGGAGCTTACACAACAAGTGCCGTTTTTAGGGATCCTTCCGCTTGGTATCACTACGTATTTTCAATAGACACAACTTTAGCAACAGCTGCAGATAGAGTCAAAATTTACGTTAATGGTGTTCAGGTAAGCACTACTGCTTCCCCAGCACTCACGCAAAACTTTACTTTTACTGGTTTTAATCAGCAAAGCAGAGTCCAGTATATCGGCCGGACTGCAAACACTTCTGGCGGACAGCATCATTATGCAGATGCATATTATGCAGACATACACATGATTGACGGTCAAGCACTTGCGCCGACTGACTTTGGCGAATACGACGATAATAATGTTTGGCAGCCGAAAGAATATGAAGGAACCTACGGAACCAACGGCTTCCACCTCGACTTCTCCGACAACAGCAGCGACGCTGCGCTTGGAACAGATAGCAGCGGAAATAGTAATGATTGGACGGTTAATAACCTAGTAGGTGATGCAACCTATGGTGGCAGTGCAACAGTTTGGACTTCAGGTGATACAAACTGGGTGATAGCCAGTGGTGGTGGATCAGCCACCATGAGTGCTGGCGGTTATTGGGATGTATTCAGTGGTCTATTGCAGACCGACAATGTTTACGCCTTTACAACGTCTTGGACGAATGGCGACACTAACGGTGGTTGGTTTTTTAGCGATTCCAACAGCACCAGCCTTAGCGGCACTCACCCAAATGAAGGACGCGGCTCCAATAGTATCGGTCAGCGAGGCGGGACTGCTGCTTTAGGTACTAAAGGAACTTTTTCGAGTGCTAATAGTGTCACGGACGGCAGCTCAAGTATCAGTGGATTTACCGATACAAATCCCGCCGGAAGTGACAGCCTTACCTGGGTTGTTGATAGGAATAACCATAAGGTGTGGGTTAGCCATGACGCTGGCAGCTCTTGGGTGAAAGGAGGAGACCCATCTAACACAAGTTCCACTCCTTCTTTTTATTTGCCTAGTACTGGCGATGTTTATTTTGGGTTTAACCAAAATACTCAGATGACGACTCCATTGACCATTAGTGCTCTTGGTGGGGCATCTACTGACAGTCTGATCGACACGCCGACGAATTACACGGCAGCTTCTGGCAACAATGGCGGGAACTATGCGACGCTGAATCCGCTGGATAACGGTGGCTTGACTCTTTCTGATGGCAATTTAACTGTATCGCGAGCAACTAATTCTTGGCGTGTTTGTAAAGCGAGCATAGGAATTACCTCTGGTAAACATTATTGGGAATACACATTAGCCACAACGACAAATTCTAGTAATGCTTCCCTCATTGGCATTGTAAAATCGGACGCTCCTATAAGTAATAATTACGTCGGCGAAACCGCAAGCGGCTGGGCTTTTTACTCTGCAGACGGACGAAAAGTTACAAGTGATTCTTTTAGTAGCTATGGTTCAGGAATGTCGAATGGCGATACAATCGGAGTTGCTTTTGACGCTGACAATGGTACGTTGGCTTTTTACCAGAACGGTTCATCGCTAGGTAATGCGTTTACTGGACTTACTTCTGGCCCTTATTTTCCAGCTGTAAGTTTATATGGAACGCAAACATATCATTTCAACTTCGGCCAACGCCCATTTGCGTACACGCCACCAACAGGCTATAAGTCACTCTGCACAACGAATCTACCGGACCCAACGATTGCCGATGGTTCGACGGCGATGGATGCAAAGCTGTGGACTGGCACTGGTGCAACCAGAAGCATTACAAGCTATGGATTCAGCCCAGATTGGGTCTGGATCAAACAGCGAGACACAACCAGATCCAATAACACCTTTGATATTGTCAGAGGTGCTAACAAGCCATTATTCACAGATTTAACTCTTGCTGAGCTGAGTGATGGTCGCTTAACCTCATTTGATTCAACTGGCTTTACGCTTGATTCTGACAACGCAGTCAATGACACAAATGGGTCTTATGTTGGGTTTGCATGGGACGGTGGAACGTCAACGGTCAGCAACACTGACGGCACGATTACATCTAGTGTCCGCGCCAATCCGTCTGCTGGGTTCTCGATTGTTAGTTACACAGGAAACGGGCACGGTCAAGCAGTTGGCTCTTCTACAGCAACAGTCGGGCACGGCTTGAATGCTAAACCAGAATTTATTATTGTCAAAAATCTAGACGATAGCCAAGATTGGAGTGTTTATCATGTAGGAACTGACGCAACAGCGCCTGAAAATTATTATCTTTCCCTTAATAAAACTGACAGTAGAGGTGCAAACAGTTCTAGTGACAAGTGGAGCAATATTGCGCCAACCTCTTCAGTTTTTACGCTGGGGTCATCTTCTTCTGTCAATAGAGGCAATGACGATCACATCGCCTACTGCTTTGCACCTGTCGAAGGCTATAGCGCGTTTGGTTCGTACACCGGCAACGGAAGTGCGGATGGTCCGTTTGTTTATACCGGGTTTAGGCCGAGGTGGGTGATGGTCAAGATAACATCTAGTACTAATAGTTGGGTTATTGTTGACTCGGAGCGTGATACATATAATGTCGTTGGTCAACGCTTGAGAGCTGATTTAAGCAACGCAGAAGATACGCAAGATGCTGTCGATTTTGTGTCAAATGGATTTAAGATAAGAAGTTCTACCGCAAGTACTTGGAATGATTCAGGTCAAACCTATATCTACGCCGCCTTTGGAGATCCATTCAAAACCGCCCGTGCGCGGTAATCTTTAACCATCGCCACCACGGTCATGTTCACTGTCAGCGGCCAGACAATTAAATACGATCGCGCCTGGACTCACCCTGACACAGGCGTTCAGTATCCGGCGAACTGGCTGCGGCTAACGAGCCTGGCTGAGAAGGAAGCTGTCGGCCTTGTCGAAGTCACCGCACCAGCCGCTGAGGTTTATGACCAGCGGTTTTACTGGGGCGTTGATAACCCTAAGCAGCTCAATGATGAAGCGATCCTTGATGAGGATGGCAACGACACTGGCAAAGTGCAGACCGGCTTGAAAACGCTGTGGAAGGCAAAACAGAACGAGATTGCCGCCAGCCTGTTGGCTCCATCTGATTGGCGCATCATCAAAGCCAAGGAAACCAGCACTAACATTCCATCGACCTGGAAAACGTACCGCGCTGCCGTCCGTACAGCCTGCAACACGCGCCAAACCGAGATTGATGGTTGCTCTGACGTTGCAGCGTTAAAAGAGTTGCTGTTTGGTGCGGCACAGATTCAACAGACTGACGATGATGGCAATGGCGTTGTGGATGACGACGGAAACGCTGTCATGATCGCCAACCCGAACATTGCTACCGCTTGGCCTGATGAACCGTCCTGATCCTTTGATCTGCGCCAGCTTTGGCGCTACTGACGTTGTTGCGAACAACAACCGCGTGCAGTGGCTCAATGAGCTGTATCTATACGATGGCCGCGACAAGCGTGATCATCCGATGCACGGTCTTTTCACTGGTTTAGCCCGGAAGTATCAGCAATTTGCAGGCTGATGGCAAGGTCTCTTAACGGTCAGAACTTCATTCAAGGCCGCCCCAAAAAGACCACAATCGGCAATGGCAAACACTCACGCCCAAAAAAAGGTCGCAAAAGGTATCGTGGACAAGGAAAACGCTGAACCTATTTCCCATGATCAAGTCTCTGATTGTGAATGGTGCCGTCGCTTCTGCGGCAGCTGCGCTGGCATCTCCTGCTCTCGCAGACGTCTATTTGAACCCTGAGTTCAACGGTGGCGTTTACGGTGATGACTATCTTGGTGGCACGCTCAATCTCGACGTGGGCTACGAAGTGTCTGACGGCCCTTATTCCTTCTACATCCAAGGCGGTCCCGCCATTGTGATGCCTGATGGTGTTGAGAGTGAAATCGAATTTGCTGGCAAGTTCGGTGGCTCTGTTGCCGTTAGCGAAAACGCCTCTGTTTATGGAGAGCTGAGCGGCATGACTGGCGATGAGCTGTCGATTGGCTCAAAGCTTGGCCTGAAGTACAGCTTTTGAGCTATAACTAAGGCGAAGGCTTCACTGCTTTCTCACACAATGCAGGAGGCTCCTTTCGGGGAGCCTTTTGTTTTATCCAAGGTCATCATGCAAAAGCTTTTCAACGTGATGTCTGTTTCCGCGTTCTGCATGAGCGGGGCATTGGTTGCCGGGTCGGTAATGCTTTACACCCGGATCCCATCGCTGACGAAGTATTACATGAGCGAATTGACGCTAGAGATGACCAAGCTGGTCACAAACATGATGCCGGCCCAGCTGGATCAAGCCATGCCTGAGATGCCGACTAAGACTGGGCTTCCGATCAAGCCGCCTTTCTAGGTTTTCAAATATCGCTCAAAAACCATTCTGGTGTTGGCGTCAGGGTCATTCTCATGAGCTTCCGGCCCGAAACCTTAACTCTTAATTTCAGTCATATCCAGTTCTGGCGCGGGTGCTTCTGGTTTCTTGTCAAACGACGCTAGCCATTCGCGCAAACTGTCACCAGTTGGTGTCCCTTTCGGCCATTTGACAAATTTGAGGATAGCCTTGTGGTCGGTATACAGCCTTGCTGATTTACCAGCCATTACGGTGAACACAACAGGCGGGCCCTCTCGTCTGCGGTTCCGCTCAATCCAAAGCTGAACCGCAGGAACCCATTCTGCTTACCTGCCAGAAACTACTGAAACTTCTCTCAAAAG
>BCSF01000599.1_pt1 | contig 13514 bp, 10 predicted proteins | sample 1016431 | NCBI WGS metagenome assembly BCSF01 (sample SAMD00045685;SAMD00045686;SAMD00045687;SAMD00045688;SAMD00045689;SAMD00045690;SAMD00045691;SAMD00045692;SAMD00045684;SAMD00045690;SAMD00045691;SAMD00045692;SAMD00045684;SAMD00045685;SAMD00045686;SAMD00045687;SAMD00045688;SAMD00045689, study...
CCCTTTGGTGTAAGTGGAAATTGGACTGGGAAGAAAGAAGAAGGAGTTGTGGAAGCAGGGGCAGTATGTTCTGTTCTTATGGCAATATTATGTTGTAGATAAACCAAAAAAATCAAATTCACCTAAGAAACCAAAAGAGAAAACGGTCAAGAGACCAAAGGTAGAGGATTCTTATGTAGACCCAGATAATCCTTATGCTGGTGATGACGAACCCTCAATGCTTGAGGAGATGCGTCGTATCAAACCACCAAGAGGTGGAGCACTGGAAAAAGGTGGTGTATCAAGAGCAGAGGTATATGAAAGGATAAGGAATGCCATTCCAGATCCTGGAAAGAGACCAGATGAATTGGAAGAGTTTGATCTTCCTGAAGATATTAGGAAGGTTCTCGGAGAAGAATTTATTACTGAAGTTTTTGCTGGCGGATTCACTACATACGATGTATTCCATACCGCTTTGGGTGAATGGCAGCAAAAACATGGTAGATCTTCATCTCCTGAAGATAAGGCGAAGGTAGCCAACTTTAGAAAAGGTGAAATTAGTGATAAGAGGCAAGAGACTCCTCAAAATATATTTAAGTTAAAGTCAACATCAGTATCAAGAGATAGTTTTTTCAATACAAAGAAATTACAAGGTGCCCCTGAGCAATCACAACTTCTTCTTCCTCCTGGTGAAGATGGTAAGAAGAAGAGGAAGCGTAAAGCATCTCTTGAGGAGAATGTTGCTGCGATAAGAAAGTCCGTTGATAAGATATTCAAAGTTCTCAGCGGTCAATTTGAGGCAATAAAGAAGCAGGCAGAACTTGATAGACGTAATAAACAAAAAGATTCTAGGAGGAAGAGGGAAAACGCCCTAGAGGGTGCTGGAAAATTTATGATAAAACAGGCAAGGAAACTTGCTGCACCTACGTTTGATCTCTTAGATAGATTATTTAAATTCCTTGGAACGATCATACTGGGAAGAGTAATGGTCAAGTTGCTTGACTGGTTATCTGATCCAAAAAATCAAGAGAAGGTTGAGGCGCTAGGAAAGTTCTTAGAAGATTGGTGGCCAGTATTACTGTCAGCATTTGTTCTGTTTGCAACTCCCTTGGGTGCATTGATTAGATCTGTTCTTGCAGGTGTAGTAAAACTTGGAATGTTTATGGCAAAGAAGGCGATTCCTGGTCTTCTTAGATTTGTTGCCAAAAATCCAATTGCAGCAGCTGCTACAGCGGTTATTGGTGGTGCTGCAATTGGTGGCATCATGCAATCTCAAACACAATCAAACGATGCTGAGAGAGCAGCACAAGGTAAGACTCAGTTGGATGATACCTTAGAGTTTGGTGGTGCCACTGGAGACCCAATGGGTGCATTGTTGTTCAGGAATGGTGGTGGTCAGATTCCAAGATATTCCAGTGGTGGTAATGTTCAGCGTAATAAGAGAACAATGCCACATGGTGGTAAGGTAACACATTCTACAGGAAAGAGAGTTCGTGGTGGTGGAAAAGACACTCAGATGATTGTTGCTCAACCTGGTGAGATTGTAATGTCTAAACCAGCAGTTGATAAAATTGGAGCACCCTTCCTTCTTGATCTTAATAGGATGGGTGGTGGAACTAATCTACCAACGTTTGGTAAAATGGGCGATATTCAATTTGCTCAAGGTGGTGGTATGGTTGGTGCTAAGGATATTGACATGAAAAAGGTGATGCAAACCTTGCGAGATGCATATATTACTCCTGATGATTTAGGACCTGCAGGACCAGATAATCCAAGAATTCAAAATGTAGCAAATTATCTCTATGGAATAGAGAAACTGAATACTGAAGGATTGGATGAATTCCAAATTGAGGATCTTCAGATTGCAAAGAAAGCTTATCCTAAGATGAATAAGAATAGAAGAGGATCTACATCTTTTGCGTCTAGATCTAGAACTGAAGATAATAAGGATAAGAAACCAAAGGCAAAACCCAGACCCATGGGTCGCTCTGCAGCGAAGAAGAGAATAGAGGCGAAGAAGAAGGAGGAAGAGGGTGGAATGGAAGCACCTTCCTCTAAGAATAAAGTGCCAGCAGCAGCGGCAGCGGCACCAATCTCAGGCGCTATGCCACAGACTGCACAGACAGCACCAGCGCCAACCGCCAAACCTGCTCCTGCAATGATAGGTAAAGGTAATTTACCTCCTGCACCAGAAGCACCAACACCTAAAGTTAATGTTATGGCAGCATCCACTTCTAGTGGTGCTGGAAATGTGAAGTCTGCTCCTGGATCAACTGGAACTAGAGATTTGCCCACAGACTTTGAGGCATTTAATCAAACAGAAACTAGAATAATGATGCTTGCTATCTACGGAATTACTGAGGTATAGTAAGATGGCAGGCAATTCTCAAAACTTTTTACCTCAGGCTGGTGGAGTAGCACTTGCCACAACAAGACCAACAGCAACTCTTGTTACTTACAAGAAACCTGCTGCTGGGGCACTTGTAAAACAACCTACTCCAGATGATGAAGAGGATACAAAACCTTCATTGGAAGAAGATGTTGCTGCTATTAGAGTAACAACAAAGAAGATTGAGAAGATTATTGGCAAAACCTTAAAACTTAATAAGGATACGATGAGGTTTGAGGCGAGAACCGCCCAGAAGGATAGTCGTAATGTGAATGAGAATAAGAGAGAAAAGAAGAAAAAAGGTATAAAAATGCCCAAGGGAATTAAAGTTCCCAAGATGGGATTTTTGGATCGAATTAAGAATTTTATAGGCACCATACTTCTTGGTAGATTAATGGTGCTTCTTGTTGATTTTGCACCTAAAATCGCAGAATTCGTTAAATTTATTTCACCAGTTGCTACTTTTATAGGTAATGTTGTTGGTGGACTTGCTGATACGTTAGCGACAGCAATTACATTTGGATATAAAGTAAAGGATAAGGTAGAAGAGGTATCTAAAAATTTATTTGGTGAAGAAGGGTTGCAGAAGTTTAAAGACTTCCAAGGTCATTTTACCAAATTCATGAATTTGGCAATGATTGCCATCATGGTTGGGGCAACCGCTGCAAATGATGCTGGAGTTGGTCGTAACCGTGGTAGCAATAAGAATCAGGTTGGTATTAAGGGGGGGCGTAACCAGGCAGGAAGAGTTACGAGAGGTGGAACATCACCACAAGCTGCCAGAAGATTTGCTGATAGGTATGGAAGAGACGCTGCAATAAAGAAGTTTGGTCAAGAAGGAGTCGAGAGTTTAGGTGGAAGGTACGCCAGATCTGCTGGTACTAATCTTGCCAGAAAAGGTGCAGTTGCACTTTTAGGTAAGGGTGGTACAAAGGCAGGATTAAAAATCCTTAAAAATTTTATTGCTCCAGTTGTTAAGAGAATTCCTATTATTGGTGGTCTGATTGACTTTGCTCTAAACTTTTTTGTATTCAAAGAACCGATTGGTAGAGCTGCATTTGCTGCTATTGGTTCTACTATATTTGGTGCTCTTGGTGCTACTGCTGGTTCTATTATACCTATTGTAGGAAATATTGTTGGTGGTGCTCTTGGTGGACTTGCTGGAGATGCTGCAGGAAAGTGGTTATATGATACATTCTTTGATAAGAAGAAACCAGTTGATACTGAAGATAAGGTTGAGAAAAAGGAGAAGGGTGGTGTAGTTGGTGAGGAAGAATATGAAGATGAGATGAGAAAGAGGGCACGAAGTGCCAGAGTACACAAAATAATGCCTAGTCGTGACAGTCATATGACTACGGGTACTCAGGCAGCAGCTGCTACTCGTGGTAAAAGAACTGGCAATGTCTTTAACAGACTGTTCTCTTTTATGACGGACAGTGCTAAAACAGTTGCAAACTTTGTGAATCCATTTGATAAAATTAAGAAAGCAGTAAAGAACTTAAGAAAGTCTAATAGTGGTATTCTCAGTAAGATAATGGCACTTGGTGCTGATCTTATTGCAGGTAAAAAACCAGATGCAAAATCTATTAAAGATATTATCAAGTCTTTAGTAACATTTTTTGATGCTGCTGTTCCTGCTCCAGTAAATTTACTTAGAGGCATACTGCAAAAATTAGCAGATGGTGGTTATATTATTGAGACTCCGCAACAGAGGAAAAGTAAACTTCGTAATCTTACAACATTAGTAGAGCGTAAGCTTTTGATGGATGTCACCAGAGACACCACACAGGCATTGAACGTAATTAAAGGTATCAAGGGTGATGAAAAAAAGAGTACCGCTGCCTCTTCTAGTTCATATGGAACAGGTTCAATGCTTCCTGGAACTAGACTACCTTCCGCTGGTAGAACATTGGGTGGATCTGATAAGTTGGTTGGTCTTACAGGTCAATCTGGAACTGTTGCATATGGTGGTCAGCAAGGCGCACGATTGGATATCTCATATAGTCCTTTTGCTCAGTCAGATATTGAAGAGCAGGCATCTAGAGGTGGTATTGTAATTACATCTGGTAAAGGATATAGAGAAAGTACAGGCACTGATCACAGGGGATATGATGTTGGTGCTGACCGTGGAACACCGATGTATGCATATTTGGACGGAGAAGTAACTCACGCTAATGCTAATCTTGGTGGACCTGGCGATGCTGGATATGGATATTGGGTCGTATGGAAGGATTCGATACATGGTGCATATCACTTCTTTGGACACTTAGATAGACCTCCCGCTCTGGGTGTAGGTGCAAAATTTAAGGCAGGTGCATTACTTGGTGATGTTGGTGGATCTGGTAATGGTCGTCTTGACGCATATCTACCTCACCTTCACTGGGAGATATCTACTTCTGCTCCCAATGCAAACGGTCAGTTCACTAGTTATGTTGATCCTGGTAAGTGGATCAATACTCATGGTGCTCAAAAGAATGAGACTCAGGTTGCTACAAATGCACCAACAAATAACGCTGCTGATGTATCACAGCAAGCATCATATGAAGAGACTGGAACAACAGTTGCAGTTATAGAGAATACTGAATATGTAAGAGTTCCTGATACTAGAAGAGGATCTACATCTTTTGCGTCTAGATCTACTCCTACTGAGAAACAGGTCATAAAACCTGCTTGATTAAATAATACGTAATCAATAGTTACCATGCCTACAGCAAACTTAGCAACAAATTCAGGTAATATTTTAAAACTTGAGATATTCTCTAATAAAGTTAGTGGCAGCAAGGACATCTCTCCTGGTGTTATTGAGTGTGATTATTATGAGAGCATTCTCGAACCAACTGTAAGATTTACCATTCTGGTTGCTGATTCGGGACACGAAGCTACTGGTGGAGAAGAGGCGGTATCTGCAATACAATATCTTAAACTATCTGGGTCGGAGAAGGTCCACCTTACTATTGAGGACGCTTATGGTAATAAGATAAAGTATGAAAATGATAATGCATTATATGTAGAGAAGATTAGGAATATTACATCGTCTCAAAGTGGTATTATATATGTTATTGATCTGTTCTCAATGGAGGCAGTTGCTAATGATTTTGCAGCGTGTGAAGTTTATCGTAGATTTGATGGTGAGATTAGTGCAACAGCAAATGCTATTCTTACTGATGCATTGAAGACTAAAAAGAACATTACTCTTGATAGCACTGCAAATAAGTTTAATGTTGAGGGTAGAGGTAAAAAACCTTTTAGATTGTTAGCAGAGATTGCCACCAGAGGAGTTTCTGCCAAGTCTCAAAATAGTGCTGGATACCTTTTCTTTGAGACTTATGATGGATTTAATTTTAGATCTATTGATAATTTATTTGATGATTCTGACAATGCCAGATCATATATCTACAATAACAGCACAGAAATTCCTGTAGGGTATGATGCAAAAATTATTAGATATGATGCAAATCAAAGTATAAGCGTATCTAAAAATCTAAAATCTGGTGCATATGGTTCAGTTTTACAAACAACTAATACATATACGCATATTTTTAATCCAAGATCAAAGGAGATATCAACTGAGGAGCAAAAAGTTCATGGTGGATTAGATGTGCCAGAACTTGCTAAAGACTTTGTTGAATTGTTTCAGAGCACCATATCAAAAACATTCTTAAAAAAGGATGATGTTGGTAATTTGCCTACAGGTTCTGTGGAAGAACAGGTTGACCAAGCAACTGAACCAAATTTGAAACTTGATGAAGTCATACTTCAAAGTTCTATGACTTATAATAAATTATTCAGTTTGGAAATAGAAATCGTAGTTCCTGGGGACTATACTTTACGAGCAGGTTCAATTGTTCATGCAGATTTTCCACAAAAAGATGCTAAAATGGAGAAGGGAGAAGAGTTTGACAAAGATTTAAGTGGTCTTTACATAATTGCTGATATCTGCACACACTTGACGCAGAAGCATACTCTAACTAAAATGAGATTAGTTAGAGATTCACACGGCAGGCAACCAAATAGAAGTACCGCAACCTCTCAGAGTCCTGTTGTTGCAGGGCAAGAGAGTCCAAGGGGAATATTTGGGTCTGGAAAGTCCAATCCGTTCTCGGTTCTTGGATCTACCGATGAGGCAATGGCACGGTTCTTATCTGCAGAAGAGAAGGACTTTGTTAACCGATGGAATAGTGGCACTTGGGAACCAAGTGGAACTACAACTAATGATGGAAATGTTATAGACAAGACATCTGTCGGTAGCAATATAGACGTTGATCTAGATGCTGGGTATGATGATCCTAACTTCAATCCAGATGATTATCTGGAATTATCCTAATAAATAAACAATAACTCGATAAACCATCATGGAAAACATCGAAGCACACATCGAGAAGGATAAGAAGATCCTTGAGGATCCCACTACTTCTCCACAACAGCGTCGTCATGTCGAGGAAGAATTGCACGACCTCGAAGATTGGGTTGAGCATCATAAAGAAGAGATTGAGGCGGGGGATCACCATGATCCAAGTCCTTTAGAACTTTATTGTGATCAAAATCCTAGCGCACTTGAATGTAAAATTCACGATAATTGATTTATATAGATGGCAACTTATCTAACACACCCTTTTTATGATGAAGGCAAGAATTCCATGTTTTGGACAGGAATTGTTGCACCCAGAGAAGTTTGGGCGAGAGATGATGAACTCGTTGGAGATCGCTCTGCGGTTAAAAACTGGGGTTATAGGGTTAAGGTTAGAATAGAAGGTGTCCATTCTCCTGATAAAAATGTACAACCTGATGACCAGCTCCCCTGGGTTGTAATCGGATCTTCAAGTGCGGGATCTGGTCATAAAAAAACAGGACTAACGCCAGGAATCACTCAAGGTTCAAAGATTGTTGGTTACTGGGAAGACGTGTCAAAAAAGGAGGGTCCAGTCTATCTGTACACCGTCCCAAACAACGATCAACTTCTCTTACCTAAGAATCAACCAGAGAATAATGGATTCATTCCTTATAGTGGATATAAGGATTGGGATCTTGTTGGTGGTTATTCTATTCCTGCTACACAGGGTAACCCTTTAGAGGGATTTACTCTTCCAAATATTATGTCACTCAGTGACAAGACAATGATGAAGGAACCAGCCTTCCCTTTGTCAACGCCTACTGAATGTGGCGAAAGTGAAATGAATTCCATCAGTGTTTACATGAAGGAACTCATTCAAAAAATTGAGAGGGTAACTGATCAATTGAATACTTGGGAGACCGCTGCCCAAGAGTGGATTTCAAATAAACAAGAGTGGATTCAAGAAAAGGCTGCAGAAGCATCTGAATTTATATCTCTTGGATTAAAAAACATATTCAAAGATATTAGAAAGTTTGTTGAAGAACAGATTAATGAAAAAACTAAATTTTTAGCGGAACTTATAAATCCACCAGATAGAGATAAGGCAAAGGTTGCGAAGGATGCTCTTATTGAACTGATTGTTTGTCTGTTCAATAAAATGATTGGCAACCTTAAAGCGATGGTTGGAAACTTCTTGACGCAGATGCTTGATCGTTATATTAACGTTCCTGCATGTGCTGTTCAAAATTTTGTCTCTAGTCTTTTAGGAAATACTCTTGGTGCTCTTACTGGAGCTATTGATTCTATTATCAATAATATATCTGCTTTACTTGGTGGCGCATTTAGTATCGCTGGATCTATTCTTGGTATCTTGGGTCAGATTGCTGGATTTCTTGTTTGTGAAGAGAAGCAAGAGTGTCCAGATACTAAGGAATGGAATATTTTTGAAGGTGCTGCTCCACCGATAACTTTAGACATTGATAGTATTATTAATCAAGCAAAGGGTCTTGCATCTCAAGCATCTAATCTGGTTGACATTGAGAATCTTGCATCTATTGATTTTGATGGTTTGATTGCTGATGCTGCTCAGTCCGCAGGTGGATGTAATGTTGGTCCTGTGTTCTGCGGACCACCCAATGTAACCTTCTGGGGTGGGGGTGGATCTGGTGCCAAAGGTAATGCAATTGTTAGTGCTGCTGGACAACTTCTGGGTATTGATTTAATTGCAAATGGACTTGGATATAAAAAAGCACCAAGTGTACAGATTAAAGATAATTGTGGAAAGGGTGGAGGAGTGCGTGCTCAAGTAGTAACTGCTCCAGATGGTGGTATAGATCCTGAAACTGGAGATCCTACACTTAAAGTTGTACAGGTTGTTATTAAAGATCCTGGTGGTGGATTTATATCCAGACCAGATGGTGACATTGGTGGAGATGGAAGAATTTGGGCACCAAGAGACTGGACAGTTGTCAAGAGAGATGATGGTAGATGGGAAAAGTTTCCACCTGGAAGAGATTCTTCTGAAGAAATTAATGAGCAACCAGGTGATACTGTAATTAGACCTGGTGATAGGACAATTATCGATGGTGGAATTAATATACCTGTAATTGGACCAGGTGGAAGAGAGACTCCAGGTTCAGATGGTCGTGATAGATTGGATCCTGGAAGTAAATTACCTACGGGCGAGACTCAAGAGGAAAGACTTGCAAGACTTAGAGGAACTACAGTTATTCCTGGTACTGGACCTAATGGTGCAACTGAATTTGACGCCTTCCCAACAATAGATGTTGGAAGTTATCCTACAATACTATATCTGTGTGATATTAATATTGAGAATCACGGTGTAAATTACAGTGATGGTGATAAAGTTATTATTGAACCAAGTAATGGTTCGGAGGTAGTACCTACTTTTGGACCTTTTGGTGTATTGCAGTCACTCAGGATTGTAAAAGCAGGTAAGGGATTTGTTGAAAGACCACTTATTTACATTCAATCAGAAACAGGTTATAATGCAGTATTGAAACCAGTATTCTGTGTTGAGAGAATTGGTGATGATGTAGATGGCAATGTTCCAGAAGATCCTATTCTTGGTGGAATTGTATCGGTTGTCAATTGTGTTGGTATTGTTGCCAATAACGAATTTGCAGGATATATTAATGGACAACCATATTTTGGACCGACACATCAACATAGAGGTGTGAGAATGGTTGGTGAGCAACATACAAATAGAGCTCACCCTGTAATTTGGGATAGTATTGCTGAAAGTTTGTCTAATTATGACAATAGATTCCAATGGCAGAGTGGTAATTTGATGCAAGTCCTTAGACCAACTAAATCTACTGCACCTATAGCTACTCAAGCTCCACCAGCAGTATCAAACAATCCAGAGCAAGATAATGTTGGTGTAGATTTAGCAACTGGAGGAAGAACTACCCCTAATCCTAATATTGCAACGACACCTGCAAATATCACACCAACTCCAACTCCACCTTCTGCACCACCATCAGCACCACCTAGTGCTCCATCTCCAGCACCTTCGCCGCCGTCTCCACCACCACCGTCTCCCCCAACTCCTCCACCACCTTCACCTCCCTCTGGTGGCGGCGGATATGGATACTAAAGGTATAAGATAAAATGTCACCAAAAATACACAATCCAATAGACCTGAGTAACGACTTCGGTCATATTAAGTTTGGGCATATCACTCCGAATTATACTTATGCTGGAGTTTTGGTTCGTAATGGGCACCCAGGGCAGTCATCTGAACACTATATGATGTTCATGTCTTCTGGTAAGATGACAGGAGGAACTATCAATAGATGTCCAGGCGTTTATCAAATAATTTGTGGGGAAGATCCTGTTGACGAAACCGCTATGGTGATAAATGCGGCAAGAGGTGATATAATTCTAAAGGCACCAAAAGGTAGAATTAGATTAGATACTCGAAATATTGATATAAAAGCGACTGGTCCAAACAATAAAAGCGTACATATCAATATTGAGTCTAACGAAAAGATTACCATTAAATCTAAAAATATTGAGGTTAATGGTGATGCAGTCGCTAAATTCCTATCGTCAGGAACTTGTGAATTGGTGGGAAACAGCGCACTAAATTTTTATGGGGGAATGATTGATTGTGCCGACTCTGCTACAACAGTTAAACCATCGAAGGGGGTATCTCCATTTGAAGATCAACAACGAGGAGGAGGATTCTTGTAATGAAAGTACCTGATTTAGAAGTCAAAAAGACATTATATGTTGGAGAGGGTGATCCTAGTATTCCTCTTGGCAAAGGACCTCTTCAGATTAGAGGTGGTGCATATATTGAGTCTCCAGCAATTTTTGGTCAAATACCACCATTTTTGCTTGGTAATGTAAACATCGGACCTGCGATTAATCCAGATATTACAGTACCTCCATTGATTCCTGGTGCCATGTGTACTGGCATCAACAATCCATATTCACTTGCAGTTCAAGGACCATCTGCATTCTTGGGTATTATAGATTGTAATTCTAACATCAATGCTGGCATGAATATCGTTGCTCAAGGTGAGGTTATGTCTCGCTGTGGAGTACATATTCTGTCTGCAAAGAAGAACTTTGACATTCCTCACCCAACGAAGGAAGGTTGGAGATTACGTCATACCTGTCCTGAAGGACCAACAAATGACGTATACATAAGAGGTAAACTGAAGAATCATAATATTATTGATCTTCCAGATTATTGGAGAGAGTTGGTTGATCCAGAATCTATTACTGTATCAATAACTCCTGTGGGTAGTAATAACAATATTATGATTCATGCAATTGAAGATAATAGAGTAGTACTGCACTCTACGAGACCAATTAACTGTCATTATCTTGTTTTTGGTGAACGTATGGATGGGGAGAGACTCATCCCAGAGTATGAAGGTTCAACTCCTGCAGACTATCCAGGCAACAATGATGAGTATTCAGTATCTGGATATCATTATGATACGAAGAGGTAATTATGTCTGAATTTGTAGTAGAAACAAACGGTAGTCCTTCTTGTGATGGCACATGGAGTGGTGCTCCCACCAGTGATTGGAGATTTCCTATCTATCCATGGACTGGTGATAATGACTATCCAGCAGAGGCATGTCCTCTGAGGACGCATAATTTTATTGAATGCACTGATTTGAAATGGGCAGGTGGTATCTTGTCTGTAAAAGCACCCATTTGGGATGCCAAGAAGTCGTTTGATATCTCTCACCCAACCAAAGAAGGACATAGACTCAGATATATTTGCCTTGAAGGACCAGATGCAGAGGTATACTTTAGAGGCAAACTTGTAAACGAGACTTATATTCAACTTCCAGAATACTGGAAGGATCTTGTTGACATGGAGACTTTGGGTATTACACTGACTCCTAATGGTCACTGGCAAGAATTGTTTGTTGAGAAGATTGAATGGGGATCTAGAGTCTCTATTAAAAACAATGCAGGCACAGCAATCAACTGTGATTTTATTGTGTATGGTGTTCGTAAGGATGTTACCAAGAATATTCCAGAATATCAGGGCTTGACACCATTGGACTATCCAGGTGATAATGATAATATCTTGTCAATGGTAAGTGAATAAAGTTCATGAATCTTCCCACTCATAGTTTATCAAGGAACAATTGATTGTCATGAAGAGTTCAAGGAACATCTAGAAACTTCTCGTGACTATTGGTTCAATGGATATGAGAACGAGAGTCCAGAAGTGTCTGGTAATATTTTTTCTCATTTGAATGATGACTACTCTGTGTTTTATGAGTCACTCAAGAAGTGTATCGTAGAATATTTTGATCATTTGAAAGTCAATCATACTCTCTTTGATTTTCATGTGGTGAAATCATGGGTGGGATATCATAAAGACGATGATACTCCATCAATACCATCACACTTTCATAATGAATCTAACATCAGTTTTGTCTATTATTTGAAGACTGATGAGAGTTCTGATAAATTCTGTGTGAGTCAAGATTCAAACAGAAATGAAGTGTCTGGTGGTCTATTTGAGACTGCTGATAAGTTCAATACTCTGCTCGGATTTAACCGATATAATTGTAATCATTATAATATAAGTCCTATAGAGGGATCAGTTCTCCTTTTTCCTAGTGATCTACGACACGGCACTCAGAAGATTGGAGAGAGGAGAGGTGAGAGAATAGTCATAGCTGGAGATATTAGAGTGACACTGAAACCAAAACACTTTAGGCACCATCAGGGTTGTACTCATCCTTCACAGTGGTTGGAGTTATGACTTATTATAAAGAGGGTGTTAAAGTAGTTCGTGATCATAGACTACCCAAACTCATTAAACACTCTGAGATATGTTATCCGCCACCTCATCCAGACTTCATTGATGAAGTTGATATCACATATCCAGGTATTGTGGTTGAGTATCCGAATGGGTATCAAATTGAAGATGGAGTACACAGGATAGCTAAGTTACAGAGAGAAGGAATCTATGAGTCCTTGTTCTATGTTGTAAGTAGATTGGAATATAAAAATGGAATAGTTGGCATGAGATACAACGATGAGTGGATAACTCTTGGACTATGGAATGTTGGGACCCTAACTCCAAGAACACATAATAAATAGTCAAAAAACATATCATGGCATATAATAGCGACGGAATATTATCAACTCTTTCTACTATTGAGGCGGATACAAGTACTGTCTACAATGAATCTAAAAGACAGATATCTGTTCTAGACGTAGCTAAGATTCCATATCATAATGCAACGAAAAATTTAGATAGGGCATGCCATGACCTCATAACACCAGTCAATGACACCATCTATGAGGTTAGAGATTCATATGATGAAAGAATTGATGTCCAAGGGTGCAGGACTGATTTGTTTTGGAGACTGAGTGGTATCACTAGTACCGCTAGTGGAGGTGGTGGTGGTCGTGGTCCAGATTTATATACATTTACATGTACCAAGTTGAATACCACCTATGAGAAGGCAAGTTTGGCTGGTATTAATTCTTCGACTGCAGGCGCTGCTACTACTGCTGGACTTTCGACCAATACCGTCTCCTATTATGATGGTACGACTTTTAACCAAGTGAATTTATCGGAAGAGGGTGACAGGTTAAAGGGTACTGGTTCATACTTTGATAGTTATTATCTACCAGATAATCTTCATGGTTACAAATTATATGATGAACCATACGCTATTGATGTGTTTGATACATTTCGTGGTGTAGGTGTCGGTACGATTGGTATCGGAACCATGCCTAGCAAGAACTTCATGACCATTCTTAATCCAGATTTGGTTGGTAAAATTGAAGTAGATTTTC
>BCSF01000601.1_pt1 | contig 13504 bp, 23 predicted proteins | sample 1016431 | NCBI WGS metagenome assembly BCSF01 (sample SAMD00045685;SAMD00045686;SAMD00045687;SAMD00045688;SAMD00045689;SAMD00045690;SAMD00045691;SAMD00045692;SAMD00045684;SAMD00045690;SAMD00045691;SAMD00045692;SAMD00045684;SAMD00045685;SAMD00045686;SAMD00045687;SAMD00045688;SAMD00045689, study...
GAGTGAAGACGCACCGAGTAACCTACCTCCCCAACCCGCTGTAAAATCTAATACAGAAGTCGCATTGTATTTCTTGTAAATGTATTTCGCAGTAGATGCCTTGAAAGGAACAATCGCACCGTTATTGATTCTGTGACATTCATACACATCTGTAGGAGATGGAATCGGAGCTTTATCCCTTCTGTTTCTTTTGATAGTATCTTGCCAGAGTTTCTCTTTTAATACTGGATCTTCAAACCACTCCATGATAGTCTTGTAACCTTTTGAATCTCTACGACAATTGAGAAGGTTCTCAAGTTGATAATGATTATGACTCTCCCTTTGAGAACCATTCTCAACTAGGATAGTAGCAAGAATCGTGCCAGTTATACTCCTACATAAATATTTTTTTATTTGGCATGATTTGTGCTATTGCAAGAATGATGCCAAGAAAACTGTTGTTATATCAGTTGTTGCAAATGAAAATGATAAGCATTATCAATAACTTAATGCAATTGATAATGAGAATTGTTATCAAAATGACTTGCAAGATTGAATTTACTATCTTTTTTTGCCGTCATGCCACAGCCACACCCCCCGTACTACGTTATATACACGTAGAAATACACAGATTAGGAATTTTAGGTGTTAACCACAATAATAAGTGATAAAAATATACATAAAAGTGTCTTTAAATAGCCTTAATTATACATAAAATGACTGCGGCGGGGTGCTTACATATAAAATGTCTTGACAGACTAAAAAATACATGTTATAATTACGTATAACTAGTACATTGAAAGTGTTAACATTTAATATTATATACAATATATATAAAAATACATTTATAATGTACTACGTAATTTTCCAAATTAGAAATAAACTTGACAATGAGTAAAAAATCAGTAAAACTATATACAGATAATGTGCTAGAAGCTTTTTATCTTGCTATCCGTGATAACAAAGTAGATAAATTGCACATACCACATAGTAATGTCCATTACGTAAGAGCAGAATTAGAGGCACATTACGGTAGACCTTTTACTCTGAAGCATGTTGAGACAGCAATGAGAGCAGAAGGGTGGACAGATTAAATGTTTGAAGCATTTGTATTTGTGTGTTTGATTGGTTCAGCCGATACATGTCACACTTTACAAGATTTAGAAGGACCATACACTACAGAAAAGCAGTGTGTAAGTAGAGCATATGAAATAGCAATGGAATTGCCTGAATATATGCCTAATTACGTAGCTATTAAATATAAATGTTCTGTAGGTAATGACTCCAAAGGTAGAGTAAACACAAATTATGGCAGAGACCAAGAAAAAAACCAAAAAGAAACGCAAAAGTACTGGAATGAAGGGTCACTCCATAAAGGGTGGTCACAAGAGACCCACTAAAAAGGGTGCAGGTATGACAGCCAAAGGTGTGGCTAAGTACCGTAGAGAGAATCCCGGCAGTAAATTAAAAACTGCTGTGACTGAGGACAAGCCTTCAAAAGCAAGAGCTAAAAGAAGGAAGTCTTTTTGTGCAAGAAGTGCAGGACAAATGAAAAAGTTCCCTAAAGCTGCTGCGAATCCGAACAGTAGACTTAGAGAGGGACGTAGAAGATGGAAGTGTTAGATGACTTTATCAGAAGCAAGAAGAATACTAGAGAAGGGTGCATCATTTAGTCCTGCTGTAGTAGAAGAAGCTAAAGAAGTCATTCAAAACTTCACTAAAAAACGTGGAAGCAATGTTATGAAAACAGAAAAGACGAGCAAAAAAGCTCAAATGGCGTATGGTGGTACTGTAAATGGTAAACGTCATATGTATTCAGCAGGTGGTTCAGTACAAGCAAACAAAGGACTACTAGCACTTAAAAAGTCCGGACCTAAAGGTTTAGAGGCTTACAATAAGATAACTAAAGGAGGGAACTAGTTATGGCAAAAATGTCGGCAAAAGACAAAAGAATGGCAGACATGAAGAGAAGATTTCAAAAAACTTCTCCTAGTAAAAATATAGGTCAAACAATATCACAAAGACTTATGAATGATATATTTGGTAAAAGTAAAGCTATGGGTGTAGATAGTGACCCAAAAGGCATGATGTCATTAAAGAAACCCAAAAAAGATAAAAAGACTACTACTACTAAAGGCAAAGTAGATCTCGGTTTACAAAAAGCATTGAAGAATAAAAAGAAATCATCTACAAAATTAGGAAAATCTCCGGGTGCTTTAGGTGGTAAACTCGTAGCAACAGGAACTAAAGGTGTAGAAAGACCAAAGAAAAAAGATGATGCTAAAAAAACTAAAGTAAAAGCAACAGCAGCGAATACAAAGAACTATGCTTCAACTTTAGCTCTACAAAACAGATTAATAAAGAAGGGTGCTAAAATTAAAGCTGATGGTATTATGGGTCCTAAGACAAGAGCCGCAATGAAAAAGTTTATGACATCTCCAAACGTGCCTAAGAAAAATGGCAAAAAAGTTATGGTTGATGACTTTAAAAAAGCATTGGTTAATAAAACTAAGAAAACATCTAAGACTGGACTTGGAACAAAAGTTATGTCTACAAAAACCCCTAAGAAATATAAGGGTACTAACATTACGCCTACTAAAATGCAAAGAGATAGAATGCGTAAGAGAATGATGGGTTCTACATAATTTAATGAGCTCTACTGAAAAAAAGAAAAAGAAAACCAAACGGAATTACCGTAAGGAGTATGACAATTATCATGGCAAAAAAGAGCAGATAAAACGTAGAGACAAACGTAATGCTGCTCGGAATATTGCCAAGAAAAAAGGGATTGTTAAAAAGGGTGATGGTAAAGATGTTGCACATAAAAATGGCAATCCTAATGATAATAGACCTAGCAATCTAACGGTACAAAAGAAATCTAAGAATAGATCCTTTGCACGTACTAGAACTGCTAAGAAAAGAAATCCATATGCATAAGGAGACACATAAATGGCAATGAAAAAGAAAACTAAGTATATGTCCAAAGGTGGCATGAAAAAAACTAAGTATATGTCTAGAGGTGGTGCAGCTAAGAAAAGCAAGATGTACTCACGTGGTGGAGCTGCTAGACGTAGATAATGTCTTATCTTATAAGTAACGTACCACATTTTAAATGTTGGGTACGTAAAGAGTTCACTTGTAATCATATGGATTATCATGGTGAATACCTTCACGCATTAGCTTTTGCAGTCAATACTATACCTGATAGATCACTAAGCTTTCAAGTTGTGTTCACAGGCTGTGATGAAAAAGAAAATGTACACGGTGGTGCAATGTGGGCAAGAATGCCTATACAAGCACTTGTAGCAGATATACCTGTAGATAAATGGGCAGAACCAATGGAAGACCATTTGTGTCAACCTTGGGATTGTGAGTCAAGACATCATAGTGTAATTGTGATGGATAGGGTTAGTTCTTCTCCGTGGTTATGTAAAATAGCTAACGAGTTTTATACTGCAAAATATATGTTTACTGTTGATTATACAGACAGTGACATAGCAGATGATCCAGCACAACATAAACAATCACATGTTTTATATTTGTTAGATGCTGGTAAATGGACAGGTAATATTGTAGCTTTACCTAACAACAGAGTTAGAGCAACAAGTCCTGCATTATGGGTTACAGGAGAAGGTGCTCCTGATTTTATGCCATCTCAATGGACACACTCAGCAGAGGCACACGAATCTTATTTAGATCCATATACTACGTTTAATAATTTATATGAGGATAACAGTGGCAGAGGAAGCAAAAAAGACAATAAAAAAGGTAACAAAAGGGCTAAAAAAAGCTAGTAAGACCCACGCAAGTCAAGCAAAAGCTTTGTCAGCTATTGAGTTAAAAAAAGGTGGCTCTGTTAAGAAAAAGAAAAAAACAACTAAAAAGAAATCTAAAAGCAGAGTTAATGAAGCTGGTAATTACACAAAGCCTGAAATGCGTAAAAGACTATTTAACCGTATTAAAGCAGGTGGCAAAGGTGGTGCTCCCGGACAATGGTCAGCTAGAAAAGCTCAGATGTTAGCGGCTGCTTATAAAAAAGCAGGTGGTGGATATAGAGGCTAATGGCTAAGAAGAAGAAAGACCCTAAAGTTGGTACAGGAAAAAAACCCAAAGGTTCAGGCAGACGCTTATACACAGATGAAAACCCTAAAGACACAGTTAGCATCAAATTTGCGACCCCAACAGATGCAAGAGCAACCGTTGCAAAAGTTAAAAAAATCAATAAGCCTTATGCGAGAAAGATACAGATACTTACAGTCGCTGAACAACGAGCTAAAGTAATGGGCAAGACTGAAGTTGTTAATATATTTAAAAAAGCTAAAGAACAATTAAAGAGACAACATGACAAAAGAAAATAAAAAAAGATGTGATACTTGTGAATGTTACGACTGCGACTGTGAAGATTGCAACTGTGACTGCCACGATGAAGAACAAGAAGACGAGGTGCAAGGAGCACCTATATGATTGAGTTTGTGCTTGTGTTTATGATGGGATTAAGAGTAATAGACCAAACACAAACCTTTGAAGACATAGACAGATGCTTGTATTTTGCAGAGAGGTTAAACAAGCAACCTTCAATACCACAAGAGGAAGGACCTAACTTACAAATAACTGCATATTGTAAACCCATAAGGAAAAGATAATGTTAGCAGAACTTGCCGCAGCAAATGCAGCTTTTGGAATAATAAAAAGTTTCGTCTCAAATGGAAAAGAGCTTACAGGTTGTGCTAAACAAATATCTGATTTTGTTTTTTCTAAAGAAGCCATAGAGAAAAACCTTAAAAAGAAAAAAGCTAAAGGTGTAGGGGGTGGAGACTTAGAAGAGTTTATGGCTCTTGAGCAGATAAGAGAAAAAGAAGAAGAACTCAAGCAGATGATGATATATCTAGGCAGACCGGGATTTTGGCAAGATTGGCAAAGATTCCAAGCAGAGGCTAGAAAGTCAAGACGCTATCAAGAAAAGATGGAGCAAAAGCGTAAAGAAGAATTGATGGAATATCTTGGTTATGGAATAGCTGTTATAGTTGTATTATTTTTTGCAGGATTAATGGCTTGGTTTATAGGTAAATGGGTAGGAAAATTTTAGAAACACCTTGCATAGGTGTATGTACATTAAAAGATAATATTTGTATAGGATGTGACAGAACCATAGAAGAAATTAAGGAAGCATATGAGAGCACCACAAAGATCACTAGCAAAGTGGACAAGACAAAAATGGAGAACCAAAAGTGGTAAACCTAGTACACAAGGGTCAAAAGCTACCGGTGAGCGTTATTTACCTGAAGCGGCAATTAAAGCTTTATCTCCCCAAGAATACGCCGCCTCTACGGCTGCTAAACGCAAAGCAACTAGAGCAGGTAGACAGGTATCTAAACAGCCCAAAAAGATTGCAAGAAAAACGGCTAGATTTAGATAAGAAAAGGAAAGAATTAGATGAGAAAAGAAAACATATATCTAGCAATAGCAAAGCCTTTTCTAAAGATTGGCAATTATCTTATGACGAAACACGTGATATGTTTAAGGCAAAGACAAAAAAAAGAAGGAAGTAAGAGGTTATAATGATACAAGCACTTATAGGACCTATAGCTAATTTAGCAGGTGCATGGTTTGAAAACAAAGTTGCCAAAACAAAAGCAGATGGCGAGGCTAAAGTTGCAGAGGCTAAAGCTCGTGCTACTGTTGCAGAAAAGGTTGCAGCAGGTGAGGTCGCATGGGAAGGTAAGATGGCAGATGCTACAATGGATTCGTGGAAAGACGAGTTTGCATTAGTTGTGCTATTAGCTCCTGCTATACTAGTCTTCATTCCGGGTATGAGAGAATATGTGCAAAGTGGTTTTGAGGTACTAGCAACTTTGCCTGATTGGTATCAGTACCTATTGTATATAGCCATATCTGCATCTTTTGGAATTAAAGGTGTGGGTCAAGCTGCAAAGATGTTAAGGAAAAAGTAATGTTAAACTTTTTTAAATGGCTATTTACTAGTCCTAATAGAGACTTATCTAAACACAGACTACACACAACTAAGTATCAAGATTTATGTATGTAAGGGAGACAAATGAATTTAATAAAATTACAAGATGAATTAGCAAATGACGAGGGTATTAAATATGAATTGTACTATTGCTCAGAAAATCATTTGACCGGGGGTATTGGGCATCTTATCACAGAATGGGATACAGATTACTATGGTAAACCTATAGGATATCCTGTACCAAATGAGCAAGTTAATGATTGGTTTGAGAAAGATATAGACGTTACAATAAGTGATTGTAAAATTATTTTTGAGGAGTTTGATTCTTTGCCTGAAGAAGCACAACTAGTAATTGCAAATATGTGTTTTCAATTAGGAAGACCAAGGCTATCTAAATTTAAGAAATTTATTGCAGCAGTTAAAGAACAAGATTGGGAACTTGCAGCAGATGAAATGAAAGACAGCAGATGGTATAATCAAACAACTGCGAGAGCAGAGAGATTAATATCTCGCATACAAGCATTAGGAGTACCAGTATAATGGCAGCATCTGATAATAAAATGATTGAGGCTATAGCTAAAATGTATCCAAAGCTTAAAAAAAGCCAAATCACTAATTTTGTAAAAAAGAAAAAGAAAAAACCTGTAACTGTAGCAAGTATTACAAAAGTTAAAGTAGGTGTAATACCTGTTAAGAAAAAGAAAAAAAAGAAGAAAGTATAATGGCAAAAGAACTAACAGAAAAGCAACGTAAATTTTTAGATGTGCTCTTTGATGAGGCAAATGGGGATGTTACACAGGCGAAACTACTTGCAGGCTATGCACCTACCAGCTCTACGTCTGATATCGTCAGAGGCATAAAAGAGGAGGTTCTAGAGGCTACTCAAATGTTTATGGCACGTAACGCACCTAAAGCAGCAGTCGCAATGGTTAGTGGTATCAATGATCCTACAGAGCTAGGAATCAGAGATAAGATGACAGCAGCAAAAGAATTACTTGACAGAACAGGTCTAGTGAAGACAGAGAAAATGCAAGTAGAATCTACAGGTGGTGTTATGCTTATGCCTATGAAAAATGTACAAACAGAAGATGAATAATAGAAGTATAGGAACTTGGGAATTACCCCAACCAACAGATTTAAAAGAAGATGATGAGTGGATTAAAATACCACGTATAGCTAGAACAGTACCGTTTGGCTACATCCAAGATGAACAAGACCCTGAAACCCTTAATCCTATAAAAGATGAACTAGATAAATTAGAAATGGCTAGAAATTATGTTAAGCAATATTCCTATAGACAAGTAGCTAATTGGCTAACAACACAAACAGGAAGATACATTTCTCATGTAGGATTAAGAAAAAGGTTAAAGAATGAGCAAAGACGTAAGAACCAAGCTAGAAGCCTACGCAAGTGGGCAGAGTATGCAGAAGCGGCGATCTCCAAGGCGAAAGAAATTGAAGAAGAAAGAACAGGTGCAAAAGCCTATTCTTGAGTCTAAAGTCCAAGAGGTTGAAGATATAGAAGAACTACCCATTGAGCAAACGCACAATGTTATATTTAAACCAAATGAAGGACCTCAGACAGAATTTTTAGCAGCTGCAGAACGAGAAGTGCTTTATGGTGGAAGTGCTGGTGGTGGCAAAAGTTATGCCATGTTAGCAGACCCATTAAGATATATGAGTCATCCATCATTTAGTGGTTTGTTATTAAGACACACAACTGAAGAATTAAGAGAATTGATATTTAAATCTCAAGAGTTATATCCAAAAATATATCCGGGAATTAAATGGTCAGAAAGAAAAATGCAATGGGTAGCACCATCAGGTGCAAGGTTGTGGATGTCTTATCTAGATAGAGACGATGACGTATTAAGATATCAAGGTTTAGCATTTAGTTGGATAGGCTTTGATGAATTAACACAATGGGCAACACCATACGCATGGAATTATATGCGTTCTAGATTGAGGTCAGTAGCACAAGACTTACCAATATTTATGAGAGCAACAACAAACCCGGGAGGTAGAGGTCATCACTGGGTTAAAAAAATGTTTATAGACCCAGCTCCATATGGAAACTCGTTTGATGCTACAGATATTGAAACAACAGAGGTGCTTAGATACCCAGCAGGACATGCAAAGGCTGGTAAACCTTTATTTAAAAGGAGATTTATCCCTGCAAGATTATCAGACAATCCTTACCTTGCAGAGCAAGGGGATTACGAGGCAATGTTATTATCATTACCTGAACAACAAAGACGGCAATTACTTGATGGCGATTGGGATATTAAGGAAGGTGCTGCATTTACTGAGTTTGATAGGAATATTCACGTTGTTGAGCCTTTTGCTATACCAAGTAATTGGGTTAAGTTTAGAGCATGTGATTATGGTTATGGTAGTAAGTCTGGTGTTTTGTGGTTCGCTGTATCACCTTCTGAACAAATCATTGTCTACAGAGAGCTCTATGTTAGCAAAGTCCTTGCCACAGATTTGGCAGATATGATATTAGAGCTAGAAGAGAACGATGGTGGCATGAGATACGGAGTATTAGATAGCTCTTTATGGCATAAACGTGGAGATACAGGACCTTCATTGGCAGAACAAATGATACAAAGAGGGTGTAGATGGAGACCATCAGACAGAAGTAAAGGTAGTCGTGTAGCAGGTAAAAACGAGATACACAGACGTTTGCAAGTAGATGAGTTTACAGAAGAGCCAAGATTGGTCTTTTTTAATAACTGCACTAATATAACTGCACAATTGCCATCTTTGCCTATTGATAAGAAGAATCCTGAAGATATTGACACATTATCAGAAGATCACTTGTATGATGCATTAAGATATGGTATAATGTCAAGACCACGGTTTAGCTTATTTGACTATGACCCAAGAGGTGTTCCAACACACTCTATGCCAGTAGCAGATGCTACATTTGGATATTAAGGATATAACATGGATGAAAATGAAGAAATAATAGTAGAAAGTGAAGCAGTATCACTAGAAGATTCTGAAGACACAAATACTACTGATGTAAATACCACAAACATAATACCATTTGTTATGGAAAGATATTACCGTGCAGACGATTACAGAGAACTAGATGAACAGAGATGGCTAAGAGCCTACAGAAATTATAGAGGTTTATATGGCTCAGACGTACAATTTACTGAAGCTGAAAAATCTCGTGTATTTATCAAAGTAACAAAGACAAAAACATTAGCAGCCTATGGGCAAATTGTTGATGTTTTATTTGCTAACAATAGATTTCCGTTGAGTGTAGACCCTACGGAACTACCAGAAGGAGTAGTAAAAGATGTTAGTTTTGATCCTAAAGAACCTGAAGAATTACGTGACAGCCTTCGTGGAAGCACTAGTTTATCAACCTCACCTTATGGCTTTAAAGGAGATGGTAAAGACTTACCTAAAGGTGCTACTGCAAAAACTTTGGAAAGTATGCTTGGTCCTTTGGAAGACAAGCTTAGAGATGTTGAAAACCTTAAAGCAGAAGCTGGTAAAACTACCACAGCAGTTACGTTTAGTCCTGCGATGGTTGCGGCAAAAAATATGGAAAAGAAAATCCACGACCAATTAGAAGAGTCTGGAGCGAGTAAACATTTACGTAGCACAGCCTTTGAGATGGCATTGTTTGGAACAGGTGTTATGAAAGGACCTTTCGCTGTTGACAAAGAATATCCTAGTTGGGATGAAGAAGGCGAATATGATCCTACATTAAAAACTGTGCCACAAGTATCTCATGTATCTGTTTGGAACTTTTATCCAGACCCTGACGCAAACAATATGGATGAAGCACAATACGTGATTGAAAGACATAAGATGTCACGTTCTCAATTAAGAGCTTTAAAAAAGAGACCTCACTTTAGAGGTGAAGTTATAGAAGCTGCTATAGCTGAAGGTGAAAACTATACAAAAGAGTCATGGGAAGATGATTTGTCTGATTATGCTCCTGAACATGGTATAGAAAGATTTGAAGTTCTTGAGTATTGGGGTATGTGTGATACTGCAATGTTATTAGATCAAGAGGTAGAGATACCAAAAGAATTAGAGAAGTTAGACGAGTTACAAGTTAATGTATGGATATGCAATGGCAAATTACTAAGAATGGTTCTTAATCCTTTCAAGCCATAAACAATTCCATACATGGCTGCACCATATGAATTGAATCCATATTCATTCTTTGGTGTAGGTATTGCTGAAAACATGGATGATACTCAAACTCTTATGAATGGTTTTATGAGAATGTCAGTAGACAACGCAGTATTATCAGGTAATCTACTCATAGAGGTAGATGAAACAAACTTAGTTCCGGGTCAAGACTTATCTGTATATCCGGGAAAAGTATTTAGAAGACAAGGTGGCGCACCGGGTCAAGCTATATTTGGTACTAAGTTTCCAAATGTGTCACAAGAAAATTTACAACTGTTTGACAAAGCTAGACAACTAGCAGATGAAAGTACAGGACTGCCATCATTTGCACATGGACAAACAGGTGTATCAGGAGTAGGTAGAACTGCTAGTGGTATATCAATGCTTATGAATGCGGCAAGTGGTAGCATAAAAACTGTTATTAAAAACGTAGATGATTATTTACTTAAACCTTTAGGTGAAGGATTATTTAGATTTAATATGCAGTTTGATTATGATAAAAATATAAAAGGTGACTTAGAGGTTAAGGCACGTGGAACAGAAAGTCTAATGGCTAATGAAGTTAGAAGTCAAAGACTTATGCAGTTCTTACAAGTAGCATCTAATCCTGTTCTTGCACCTTTTGCTAAGTTTCAGTATGTTATCCGAGAGATAGCAAAAGCTATGGACTTAGACCCAGACAAAGTTACAAACAACATGGATGAAGCCTCTTTACAAGCAGAGCTTATGAAACAATTCCAAGCACCCCTAGACAATCAGCAACAGCAACAACCACCTGCGGGTACAGACCCTATGGACCCCACGGGGGCAGGAGGAGCAACTATTGGCACTGGAGTAGCACCAACTCCGGGTGAGCAAGGATTTACAGGAACACCTCAAGATGGACAACAACAGCAACAACAACAGCAATCCCACGAAAATACTCACCAGCCTCAAGCCGCTGGTCAACAACCTCAAGCTCCTGAACAGCTTCAGTGATTACGTTGACTACCTAATAGCACAACAACATAAGCTATTAGAACAAACAGATAATACTATTACAATGCATAGAGCACAAGGTGCTGTTGCATTATTACGCAGACTAAAAAGACTTAGGGATGAAGTAAACTCAAACAATGGCTAATGTAAATGAACAAATGGATGAGATGTTAGGCAGTAGCTATATAGATGATACTACAACTAAAATGCCTTCAGGTTTTGAAAAAGTTCAACGTAAGTTACGTGCAGAAGACAGAGGTGAAGGCAAAGTCTTTGTTGACAAGCCTGATGCAGATGAAAGAATAAAATCACATATGACAGGCATGGCAATAGGTAGTGCAGCACTTCCATCTGATGCAGTGTCTTTAGCAAATGAAACAAGTCAGTTTGTAAATAATGATGAATTATTATCTGCTTTATTTCCAAATGTAGCTAATGCAGCGGATGGACTTAAAACAATTAATGAGTTTGTGGGAAGACCCGGGTTTGAAGAATTAATAAAAGCTATGGGTATAAAGTCTGATCCCAAGAATCCAAATCAAATTGCTGGTGAAATGATGTCACCGGCTTTTTATGGTCGTGGCGCAAAGACCGTTGCTAAATTATCTAAAGATGCTTTAAATTTATTAGATGAAGTTACAGCCTCTGTTAAAACTACACAGTTACAACCACAAGGTGCTAACATAGGTGCTATTACAAAAGTTCCTGAAGTAGATACTTTTAATAAACCTACTATAAATTTAAATGAAGTAGGTGGTAATACAGTAGCAGGAAAAAAAGGACAAGCTGATTATGTTGAAATGGAGAATAGGGCATTAAAGCTTTATAAAAGCAAAGATAAAATACCTAATGAAATTAAAGACAATATGTATTATATGACAGGTGCGTATAGAGATGCAGAGGGTTTTTTAAAATATAAAATACCAACTGCTGATGCTCAACTAAACGTAGGACTTTTATCTAATCCTAAAATAAATGTAATAAGTAAACGTGATTTTTTCAATGCAGATAACTTACCTACAGAGGGTCTTAGATTAGAAGAGGTATTAAATTTTAAAGATTTATATAACCAATACCCTGACTTAGCTTCTAATTTAAGAAAAAGAACAGACAATACAAAAGAGATTCAGTATGGTATATTAAAAGATATAAGAGTTAAAAACTTTGATACTTATGTCAAAGAAAGAGGCTTTGATGAAAAACAAATAGAAAAATTTAGAAACAGTGGTACAAGAGCTATATATGCTAGAAATGGTGAAGTAGAAACTATATTTGTATCTAGTGGTAAACTTAATGAAGTCAAAAGTGATTTATTGCACGAGATACAACACGCAATTCAAAGAAGAGAGGGTCATCCTACAGGAGCTGCACCTGAAGACTTTTTATACAATGAAAAAACAGAATTTGGTGCTGCATATGTAGATCTAGTAGATAATATAGCTAAAGAAAATAAAATTTTAAAAGATGATTTTACCGACACAGATGGTTTTTTTAATTATTCAATAGGTGAACAGAAACTCGGAAAAGGTTTTTTAGAAATTAATGAAAACTTTGATTCTGCTGTAAATAAATTAATGCTTATAAAATTTAATAAAAAATTATATGAAGCAAAAAAAGTAAAAAAACAATTTTATAAACCGGTACCTGTGGTACAGTAACCTAAAATAACTGATAGAGGAGAGCTTATAGTTGATTCTACTAAAAATTATGAAAGTTATAATCTTAGAACTGGTAAATTAACTAAAGATGAAGAACAATTAATTAGTAATCTTGTTAAAAATGATGACTTTTTGTATTATATAAGTCAACGTCTTGTGCTAGAACGTCAAGTTAGGAATAAAAACATAATGGAAAAACAAGCACATATAATGTATGAAAATGTTATAGGTGAAAAACAAGCTAGAAAAGTACAGAGTGACCAAGAGATATATACCCAAAAAGTAAAAGAGGCAAGAGAAAAAGGTGTTTTAAAACCTAATCAAGATTTTGACGCAGAAACTAAAGAAAGAATATTTAGAAGTATAAAGCCTAGCAGATATAATGTGTACAGAGGGCAACCTAATAAGACGTTGGATCAAGACGTTGATATAGTAGCTAACATAAAGGAACAATAATATGACAGATATGATACCAATGCAAAAATTATTAGATGCAGCAGCAAAAGAGTATCCTAGCTTAACTAGATCTGAATTAACTGACTTAATAGGATTACAAATAGAAGTTAGACAACAGCAAGTAAAAGATGAAATGAAACGCATAGGAAAAGCAAAAGGTGGAAATATAGATGGTCAAATGGAAATGTTTGAAGATGGTGGACTCAAAGATGAGGGTAACACAGTAGATCCTATATCAGGTAATGACGTTCCTCCGGGTTCAACACAAGAAGAAGTACGTGATGATATTCCTGCACAACTA
>BCSF01000602.1_pt1 | contig 13495 bp, 25 predicted proteins | sample 1016431 | NCBI WGS metagenome assembly BCSF01 (sample SAMD00045685;SAMD00045686;SAMD00045687;SAMD00045688;SAMD00045689;SAMD00045690;SAMD00045691;SAMD00045692;SAMD00045684;SAMD00045690;SAMD00045691;SAMD00045692;SAMD00045684;SAMD00045685;SAMD00045686;SAMD00045687;SAMD00045688;SAMD00045689, study...
ACCCAATATCTCTCTCCCCTTATGATATTATACTACGTATAATATCTAGATAGGAGTAAGGTATTATATAATAGATATCTTATATTACACAGGAAAAAGTAAATTTACCTATTTTTGTGTAAGTATATTCTATGTACACAAACAATAAAAAAATTATGGCAATAATCACTACATACCCAGTAGATCCGTCTCCAGCAACAGGAGATTATTTAGTGGGATCTAAAATAACGAACACAGGTGCTCAGATAAATCCAACTAAGAACTTTACTATAGGTTCTGTAGTAGAAGCAGGTTTAGGTTATAAAGTATATTCAGTTTTATTAAACCAAACCGGAGCAAACCCACCAGTTCCAACAGAATTAAAGAACGATTATCCTAGTATTACTTTTACTTGGACGCGTTTTTTAGATGGTCAATATAGACTTGAAGCAAGTTCTCCTATATTTATCGCTAATAAGACAGCGGCTGTGTTTAATCTTGGCGATGTTAAGGGTAGTTTAACGTGGAATAGACTTAGTGACACCTTTTTTGAGATAGAAACTGGAACTACTGGTTCTAATCTTGATGGTTTTTTAAGTAACGGTTATTTAGAAATAAGAATATACTCATAACATGGCAATAATATTTTCATACCCAACAATATCAGCATCAGATTTACATGCTAGTGATAGATTTATATTAAGTCAAATGAATCAAACCGGTAATCCAAATAAAAGTGTTACCTTAAGTGATCTTGCTAACTTTATAACAACAACTGGCGAAGGTACAGGTACAACTGATTACATAGTAAAATGGAATGACGGTCCAAATGGAATACTTGGAGATTCACCAGCTTTTACTTTTGACGGTGGTGCTGGTTTAAAACAATTTATATTAACAGATGGTTATAGATTTGTAGTAGATAGAGATGCAGCAACAACTGTTGGTGATCCAGAATATGCTATAACACAAAACGGTGTAAGTAAAACATCGTTTGGTTGGGATGATGACGGTGGTGGTTTTGGATTTCTTTATAATTGGGCTGGAAAAGGTTTTAAATTTGGTTCGACTGTTTTATATCCACAATTAGAATTATTAACTGATCCTGATATTAAAACTGTATCATTTGCAGATTTTGAAGTTCAAGATTCAGAATTAACAATTACAAATGCCGGTGGTGGATCTACAATGCTTCAAGTATTTAATGGAGCAGTAGAAAGTTCAACTACAAACAGCACTGGAGGAGGAACAGCAACCCAGATAGTTAATAGAAATAATGATTTATATATAAAAAATAGAGCAGCATCAAGAGATATACTATTTCAAGCAGATGACGGGCAAAATGATGGTAATGTAGCTACGTATTTCTCATTAGATGGTAGTATGGCAGATATTGCTGATGATAGTAGATATACTAGATGGCCTGATAATTCTCGTATAGCTCTAGGTAATAGCACAAATACTAGTAATCTTGATTTTGCAATGTGGTATGATTCTGGTACTGCTATGAGAAATGGTAGTGGAGGAAGTTGGTCCATGGAAAGTAAAAATGGTTTGTTTATAAAAAATGAAGATGCTAGTGAAATAGAAATACATAATGATTTAAACAGTGATTTAACTCTTAGATCAGAAGGAGATGTTAGATTAATAGGTTCTGGATTTAATCAATATTTTAGAGTAGATAGTGGTTTAGGTTTTTCAGTAGCTTCTAAAGATATAAGATTTTCAGATAATGTTAAAGCTAAGTTCGGTGATTCTGATGATTTACAAATTTATCATGACGGTGCTAATAGTATTATAGAAGATGTTGGTACAGGTGATTTAGATATAAGTGGTGCTTTAGCAGTAAATATAAATGGTGGTGGAGTTCTAACAGCATCTTTTTCGCCAGCAGGATTTGTTGCAACTTTTGGAGGCACAAATAAAATAAGTACATCATCAACAGGAATTGATTTAGCTCAAGATGGTGATGGAATAAAACTAAAATCACCAAACGGCACCGTATATTTACTAACAGTAGATAATGCAGGTAACCTAGTAGTTACGTAAAAATAGAAAAAAACAAGTAATAATAAGGATATGGCAAGATTTTTACAAGTAACAACAACGGGTTCATTAAACCCAGATTTTCCTATAGGTAATTATTTAATAAATATAGATAAGATAACATCAATATATCCAGATAGCGATACTGAAACTTGGATAACTTGGGATGGCAGTTCTAATAAAGATTCTGCTGGAACTGAATATATTGTACTTAACTATAGCCCTGCTGATGACTATAGTAATCCAAACGCTTCAATGCCGGCTTATATATTAGATGCTATTAAAACTACTAGTAATAATAAAAATTCTGTGGTAAAATTAGAAGATTTTATGCCAGCGGGAACTGAAATAACTTCATTCCAAGTAACAAATTAAATAATTATGAAATACTTGCAATTTAAAACAACACAAAATCTTAACAATGTGCCTCTTGGCTTTAATCTTGACAATATACTAATAATAACTGATTTAGGTGATGATAGTAGTGGACAAGCATGGCCGATCGATGCTAGTTGGGCCGGTGGTAATCCCGTGTTAAATTATTACGACTTTGAATTAAGTACTGTAACTTTTCCTAAAGGTCTTCCATCTGTTGGTACTAAAGCTATTGAGGCGATAAGTAGATCAATAAATGCTAATCCAAATGCAGATGTTATACCATGTATTGGAGCTCAACCTAAAACAGGAAACGCGGTATTATGGGACGATTTTACTTTTAATAACTAAAAAAACACCCTGCTCGGGTAGAGCAACAAACCAAATATAAACTTAAAACCAAAAACTATGACGTTTTATTACCAGACTAGATCGTGGAATAGTCAACCACAAATTTCAGAAGAAACCATTAACCTTTGGAAACACCTTGCAGAAAAGAAAAACTGGAGGATAACCCAATTACCTAACGGTTTTTATCAAACTGAATACCAAGATCCAGAAAACGATACTTGGCACGACGTTACAAGACGTGAAACTATTGAAGGAGCAGAGCAAGCTATTGATGGTTCGGTAGAACACTATGCTAAGAAAGTAGATTTCTTAAAAGGTCCTAAAGTCGTTAAAACCTTTAAATAATCAAATTAAATTAAATTAAATGATAGTAAAAAATCTGAATTTTGGCAATGATGCCAGAGATCAGGTATTTAAAGGAATAGAAAAACTCACAAATGCTGTTAGCTCCACATTAGGAGCTAGCGGTAAATGTGTTATATTAGAAGATGCTAGTGGTAATCCTATTATCACGAAAGACGGTGTAACTGTAGCAGATTCAATTATTCTTTTAAATCCTGTAGAAAACATGGGTGCAACACTAATCAAAGAAGCTGCACGTAAAACAGTAAGAGAAGCTGGTGACGGAACTACAACCGCAACTATATTAGCACATGCTATATTAAATGAAGCATATAAACATATAGATAAGACAAATAGTAGAGAGATAAAAGATGGTATTTTACACGCTACAAATAAAGTTATAGAGTATTTAAATAAAGTATCAGTACCAGTTGAAGATAAAATTAAACAAATTGCTACTATATCTACAAACAATGATAGTGAACTTGGTGAGTTAATTGCTGACGCATTTATAGCGGTAGGTAAAACAGGTGTAGTAATTATGGAGCCTTCACAACACGGTGAAACTAAAGTTGAAGTTGTAGAAGGTGTTGAATATAATAAAGGATTATTAAATCCTAACTTTGTAACAAATAAAGAAAATAATACTGCTGAGTTAGAAAATCCTTTAGTATTAATACTTGATTCTAAAATTGAATCAATTAGACAAATCCAAAACGTATTAGAATACGTTATTAAAAACAATAAAGCTTTATTTATTATTGGTGATGTAGAACCACCTGTTTTATCAGCATTGGTAATGAATAAAATGAAGGGTAATATCAAAGTTAATATTGTTGATCCTCCAGCTTTTGGTTTAAAACGTAAAGAAATACTAGAAGATATTGCATTACTTACAAATTCGCAAATAATAAACGAAGATTTAGGTGATGATTTAAATACAATTGAAGTTGATTATCTAGGCACATGCTTAAAAACAACTACTAGCAATGATCAAACTATAATACAAGTTGAAAGTATTAGCGAAGAAGTTGAAAACATAATTTCTGATATTAAAAACAAACTATCTAAAAAACTTAAAGCTCATAAAGTTGTAAGTTATGAGCATAGATTAGCTCGTTTATCCGCTAAAGTTGCTATTGTAAAAGTAGGAGCAAATTCAGATATAGAGTTGAAAGAAAAACAAGATAGAGTTGAAGATGCTATATGTGCTACTAAAGCCGCTATAAAAGAAGGTATTGTTCCAGGTGGTGGAATAGCTTTATTAAATGCTTCACAAAATATTAAACATAATAATATTGGTGAAGAAATTTTATTAAAAGCAATATTATACCCTTTTAATACAATACTCGATAATGCTGGAATAAAAAATGATATACCGATAGTCAGAGAAGGCCACGGTATTGATGTAGTTACAGGAAATATGGTACACATGGTAAAAGAAGGTATTATTGATCCATTGTTGGTTACTAAAAGTGCACTAACAAACGCGGCTTCTGTAGCAACTACAATATTGTCAACTGATTGTGTAATTAATAACATACGTGTCGATGAAAGCAGTAGGAAATAATTTAATTATACAAAAAGTTGAAGAAAATATAACTAAGTCTGAAGGAGGTTTATTATTAAATAAAAACGATAGAGCAGATATTAGATATATTGAAGCAAAAATAATCTCCGTAGGAGATACTATAAAAGGTTTAGATGAAGGCAATACTATATTTTATGATAGACATGCTGGACATTCTATTGAAATAAATAACAATACTTATCAAGTTATTAAGGCGCAAGACGTCGTCGTTGTTTTATGAGAAGGCTATCGGCAGGAGATTTAAAAGATCTCAATCTGCTTAAACACTATCGCATTATCCGTAAGTGGGCTTGTAAAAACAACGGCTTAACTGATGCTGATTTAGAATTACTTATTTATTTAGACTGTATAGATATGTTTACGATTAATGATTTTAAAATAGGTACATATTCATATAGTTGGGACAATAGAAGGTGGAATAAACTAATACAAAATGAGTGGGTTGTAGTGTGGAGACATAGAAATAGAACTACTCAAAAATATAATATATATAAAGTTTCTTTTAAAGGTAAACAATTAATACAAAGAATTTACCGTATAATGTTAGGTGAAGATGATATACCTACAAGTGAAAGAAGAAACTCTATTATGAAAGGTAAAAGCTATATAGATAAAGTATTGCAAACCTCTATATACAATGTAAATAAAGATAAAAACAGATAGTATGAGTTCAGTTATATCAAGTATTATTAGCGGCTTACAGCCAGGTCAATCTGCACAACAATTAGCAACTCAACAGTTGGCTAATCAAGGTATTGCTAGTTTAGCAGGATCTTTACTAAATCAAGGACCACAAGTTGGATCTGCTGCTGAAATTGTAGCATCTGGTATAAATAATCAAGATCCAAACAATTTAAGCTCTACAGGATTTGGAGGTGTAGTTACACAGGCTAACAGCAACATGAATCCTGGTGTAGCCCAAGAGGCTACGGGTGCTCCAACAGAAGATTATGGTCAAGGATATAGAACCAACTGGAAAGGTGGTTTTGCTGGTCCAACAGGAGGAGGCGCGATAAGAGCTGGTATGGCTACAGCAATGGGATATGCTCCAGTTGCTACAGCTGGTAATTTTAATCCACAAACCCAATTTGCAGCTAATAAAATGTTCGGAAATGGAACTCAATTTGTAAAACCAAAAAAATTAATAAATTTATAAATAAATAATTATGGATCATAAAGATTTTAAAATAGACCCTACCCACACTAAAGAAATGGGTGGTAAAAGAGGTGGAATAGTTGGAGAAACTCATATATGGGACGGACCATTAAGTCAAGCTGGTAGATTACACGGTGAAGGCTGGAGTGCTGGTATATACGGTATGAAGTTAAAAACTGATTTTGTTCCTTACTCTGGAATGGGTCCAATTACACAAAAAGCAAAAAACTAAAAATAATCATGGCAAATAATCAACCAGTAAGCGCTATCCCAGTAATACCTAGTGATAGCATTAATATACCTCAACCAGGAAGTGTTGTCGTCGGTAACAGTTCTACCGGTGGTACTACACTAACTGATGCGGGTGCAGCATTTTTAACTAATTTTATAAGTGGAGGTGATGTTGTATATGTAGGTACAGAAATACACGAAGTATTATCAGTAGATTCAGAAACTGTAATTACTTTAAAAACAGCTGTAGTTGCAGCCGCTCCTTATGCGTATAAAATATTTAAAGGAAACGGTGGTGCTTTAAAAGAAGGATACGACGGTTACAGTCTTTTTGTAGGAACAACAGGTGATGTAGCAGTATTAACTCCAGGAGCTGGACAAGATGAAATTACATTAGTTAATATAGCAAACGCATCATTTATACCGTTACAAGTAATAAGAGTTTTAAACACAGGCACAACTGCGACTGACATTATAGCTCTAGACTAATGGCACCAACAATATTAGGAAATGCAAATGCTGTTTTAGCAATACCTAATTCACCTGGGAAAGGTGGAGGTGGAACACCTTGTTTTATACTTCTAGAAACTGGAGATGATGTATTAACAGAGAACGGAGATTTTGTATTAAAACAAACATGTCCTTAAAATAAATAAATAATGGCAAATTTAAAATTTTCACAATTTACAAGCGTAACAAACGCTAACGATTTAACCTCTATTGTAGGATATGACAATGTAGTTAATCAACAGATAGCTCCTATACCGTTTATTGAAACAGGATTAACACAAATTGGAGCATCTGAAAAAATAATAATAGGTCTTGGATCTGGAGCTGCTTTAAGTGGTACCAATCAAAGATTAGTATATATAGGTTATAATGTTTCTCCTAATGGAACAAATGATTTAGATAATGTAGGAATTGGATATGAAGCATTATCAGGTAATACAACAACTGGTGTAGATAGATGTATAGCTATAGGTACAGAAGCTTTAACTAACATAGGTAATACTGGTGCTCCAGGCTCAGCTTTAAATACTATTGGTATAGGTTATTTTGCAGGAAGAAATATTACAACCGCTACATCTAATATTTGTATTGGTTCTAATGCTGGTGAAACTCTTACAACAGGTAATTATAATATTATTATTGGTAGAGATGCAATGGAAAACGCAGATACTCAATCAAATAATATTGCTATTGGTAGAGAAGCTTTAGAGTTATTAGATAGTGGTAATGGAGAAAACGTAGCTATTGGTTATCAATCAGCAGATACTGCCACTAATATTACTCAATGTACTTTTGTAGGATCAAGAACTGGTGATAACACAGGAACTAATCAAAATATAACATGTATAGGTTATAATGCTGAACCTACAACTAATTCAGTAGATAATGAAATAACGTTAGGTGATGCCAATGTTATCACATTAAGATGTAATACTACCACTATAACAGCGTTATCTGATAAACGTGATAAAAAAGATATTAAAGAATCTTCATATGGTTTAGATTTTATAAACAATTTAAAACCCGTAACATTTGAATGGGATAGAAGAGATGGTGGAAGAAAAGGTAAAGATTTAGGATTTATTGCTCAAGATTTACAAGAGTTTGATGATGAATATACTCAACTTGTTTATGCAGAAAATCCAGATAAATTAGAAGCAACATACGGTAGATTAATTCCTATTATGGTTAAAGCAATACAAGAGCTTAAATTAGAAATAGAAGAATGTAGAAACTGTAAAAACTGTAAATTATAATGGCACAATATACTCAAGAACAAGCTACTAAAGACGTAAAAAGCGCAATGAATTCTGTATTGATATGCGAAGACTTAGGGCTTGTAGCAGATAAAACAGAAGAACAAGAATTTGTGTACGATCAAAATAAAGTACATTTAGAAATAAAAATGAGTTTACCCTTATTTGTAAGCACATTAAACGAAGAACAAGCAACAAGAATAAATAATATTTTAAACTAAACAATTATGGGATACAAACAAAATAATCCGTTACCTAGAATGAAATCAGTTCTTAAAATGGAGAAAGACATGAAAAAAGGTGGAATGCATAGAGATTCAGCTATGTATATGAATTCACCAATGTATTCAGGTCACTCACCTATGGAAAGAGAATCAAGAGAACTAAGCGATATGCCAATAGTAGACATCGAAAAAGGCGATGCTAAAGGTGATAGAAAAGATGCTAGAAAAGAGCAACCTAAGAGTAAAAGAAAATATGGTTCTCCAGCAACGGCTGCTAAACCAGATTATATTGATATTGATGGTGATGGTGATAAAAGCGAGTCTATGAAAGAAGCTGCTAAAGACAAGAAAGGTTCTCCAGCTACAAGAAAACAAGGATATAATGATAGACTTGATGAAAGCTTAGCTAAAGATGGTAAAGAATCTAGCAAGAAGCAATCAATGAAAGATCGTAGAGACGAATCAAAAGGAATGGAAAAATCAAAAGGAAAAGGAGCTTATTCTTCTGATCCAAAAATGAGTTAATTATGGGAAGAGGATATAGTGGTAATCACCCTCGTTTTTCACATAGACAAGACGAGAGATATGATGCTAAAGAAGCATACAACAAAGATCTTACTGCTTCTGCTCGTTTACATTATTTAGAAAACGATAGACATGATCATGAATCACCAGCTCATTCACATTGTTCTCCAATGCATAATAATAGAGCTAAAAGATTAAGAGATAGAGCTATTAGAATTTCTGAAAGAAGTGGAGCTGAAAGAGGAGACGAATATGATTATGAAAATCCAACAGTAATGGATCTTCTTAAAAAAGCTAATGAACTTGATGAAAGAAGTAATAAAAAAATCATGCCTAAAGTCGTAACTCAAGCTTTAGTACCTAAAAATCTTTATAATGATGAAAGATCAGGTGAAATTAGAAATGAAATGATTGATGAAATGATAGATTATAGACCTGATTCACCAATGAATGAAATCTCTAAAAGAGGAGAAAGAATTATTAATCAAGCTGATAAAGGTGTAGATGCTTATCTTGAAAATAATACAAAAAAAGCCGATAGACACTTTAGAAGAGCCAAAAGAATTAAGAAAAGAGATGATAAAAGACATGCTAGAGCAAATCAATCGCCTATGAATGCATGTGCTAAATCAGAAGGTGGAAGCGGATGTATTAAGCAAATGGGTGGAGCATGGAGAGTAATTAGTAATAAAACTGATAAACCTTGGCCTGCAAAATATGCTAGTAAATCAAAAGCACAAGCTGCATTAAGAGGTTATCACGCGGGATAATTATGGATACAATAGGTAAATTTAGAACAAACTTTTTAGGCAAAGGAAGATCTTTTAAAATAGGATTTAACAATAGATCACCATTTAGTTATATATCTAGTACTGGGCCAGCGGTTCCAGCTAGCTATGATGGTGGTGTGCCACTTGTTAACTTTACACCTGATCAATTTGCAGCAGCATATGATACAAGCGATGCTGTAAGAGCAGAACATGAAATGATGAAAAAAGCAGGTGAAGCTGCCGGTACAGTTGCTGGAGCTGTTGTCTCAGCTGCTGCTGGGGGAGTTAAAGGTGGTATAGAAGGAGGAAAAGCTGCTAAAGGTGGAGGTTTTGGAGAAACTTTAAAAGGCATTGGTAAAGGTATATTAGAAGGTGGTGAAAAAGGATTTAAAAATCGTGATAAACTTAGAATAAGTGACGCCGCTAAAAAACGTGTAGATGAAGGTATGGGTGATATTACTACGACAACTAATAGTAATAAAAATCAAGATGACAATCAATATTACGTAGATTATTTTAAAGCAATGGCTGAAAAATACGGCGGATAAATAAAACAGTCATGGATCTGTATAAAACCAAAAAATTTATAAATATATATTAACATTAAAAACAAAAAACATGGCAAAATTTATTAACTTTAACATTGTTGGTGGATATGATCAAGTTGCTGCTGCACCTGCTCCTTCATTAGATGGAGATAATTTAGTAGCTGTTGATGGTATTTTAAGTGTAAAAGCAGAAGCTGCTGCTGGTGGTGAGTATCAAGTTATTTTACAATTAACAGGTGGTTTAACAGCTACTGTTACTTGTTCTACAGATGCTGACGCTACTGATCCAGCTGGTGCTGTACCAACAGCAAGTAACTATTTAGCTTTTATGAAAAAAGCTGTTAATAGAGCAATTACTGCTAACCCAGGTGGTGTAAAAGCAAGCGTTATTTTACCAATAGATAGTGATGATGTAAATGCAAAATACGATCAAACACTTAGAGTATATTGGAAAGATATATTAATAGCTTAACATGAAACCTAGAGGTTTAGGCGATAGTATAGCTAACTTCACAACAAAAACAGGAATTAAGGCTGTAGTCAATAAAATGGCTAACAGCCTTAATAAACCTTGTGGATGCCAACAAAGGCAAGACTATTTAAATAAAAAATTTCCTTACAAGCAATGAAGATAAGATTAAGTAAAGGTTTTAAAATAAAACCTCCATTCTATACTGATAATACTCCTATTCATCATGTAGATTTAGAAGATGGAGTTTTAGGTAAGGCAAATAATAACGGTACTATATTAGTATCAGACAAAATAACTGATCCAGAAGAAAGACAAAGTGTTATTGAACATGAAAAAGTACATATTGAACAAATGAAACGAGGTGATTTAGATTATGATGACGACTTTGTTTACTGGAAAGGAAAAAAATATTCAAGAGAAGATATGAAAGAAGGCGCCGAAGATTTACCTTGGGAAGCTGAAGCATATTCAAAAACAGATCCATTTGAAAAATATTAATTATGGCGTATAGACAACAAGGCAATCCATTTAGTAGAAAAACATCAAGTCCTTTATTTAATAATACAAATAAAAGTATTTCAACAATGTTACCTAGTCAAGGTAATGTAAAAACTACTATAGATGATACTAATCTTAACGAGCAAGGTCAATCTCAAACTCAAATTGTAGATAATGCTTATAATAGAATTCAGCAAAGAATAAAAGAAATGGATAATTTCTATAACAGTTTCAACAATCTTAACGACATGTCATCTGATGATATTACAAGGTTTGATGAAATGGAACCAGAAATGATAAATAATCTAGAAAATTCAGAAAGAAACTTTATAAGAGTAAGTGACTCTATAAACAGAGTAAATAAATCACCTTTTAATTATAACAGTCCACTTAATGATAATCATGACTGGGAAGAAACTTTACAAGATGAAAGAGGAGGTTATGATGTTGGTGAATGGGGTAATGAAACTCAAGTAACAAACCCAGATGGAAGTATAACAATTACTCAAACAAGAGATTTAAATAGACAAGGTAGTGGTGGTGAAGGTTTTGTTAATCCTAACAATCCTGATCAAACATGGGACGAATGGATACAAACTCCAGAAGGACAAGAATGGAGAAGTAAAAACAAAGGTCAGGATACAAGAAAAAGAACTATTAGAAAAAGAGAACCAGTACAATCTGTGTCAACTTTAACAGGAGAAACTATTGAACCAGTTACTGGTGATGAAAGAAGTATAGATAAAATTGAAACTAGACAAGTAATATCTCCTGAACAACAAAAAAGAATGATGGAGGATATGGAGACTAGAAGAAAAGAAGATGAAAAATCTAATAGAAGAAGAAAAAGAAAAAACTTTTTTAGAAAAATAGGATGGGCTTTAGATGATGTAGGTGATGCTATAGGTGATGTAGGTGGTTTTGTTTTAGGTAATACTGGTAGAAGTTTAGTAGATATAGCAACTGCACCAGTTGATTTAATAAGATCTATTAGACCATGTAGAACTTGTAGAAAAGGAATAATTGATCCAAGCCAAATAGGTATACTTGGTGGAAGATCAGGATTAGCTCAAAACGTACTTAGCCAATACAGAAGGTAATGTCAAAAAAAAAATTTAAAGATACAACAGTCGGACAGTTATTGTTCGGCGCAGCATCTGTAATAAATCCTACTTTAGGAAATGTATTACAAGGTGTAACCTCGCCAAAAGAAGCAATAGAAGTTATAACAAAAGCTGATGCTCCGGCAGAAGATAAAGTAAAATTACAACAAATAATCTACGAACAACAAACAAAAGAAATCGAAGCTATTACATCAAGATGGCAGGCGGATTCTATGTCAGACTCTTGGATGTCTAAAAACGTACGTCCATTAGTTTTAGTGTGGTGTATTGTTGTATTTTCTTTTGCAGGTATATTAGATAGTGTAGAAACAATACCGTTTCATATAAATGAATTATGGAATGATACTTTTGAGAAGGTCATGATGGCGGTCGTCTTAGCCTATTTCGGAGGTCGAACGACAGAAAAGGCTAGTAGTATATTTAAAAAGTAAAAAGTAATAATAATAAGTAATTATAAACTTAGAAATTAAATTAAATTAAATATTATGAAAAAATTATTATTAAGTATAGCTATGCTATTTAGTATTGCTATGCACAGTTATGATCTAAGCGATAAATTAAGAGGCGCTTGGTCTAGTGAAAACACAAGTTATTATGTAGTTATATTACATAATGAAAAAGAAGGATTTCAATTAGTTAATTTTTCTTTTGCAGAAAACCAAACATTGGAAGAAACTGTAATAGAAGAAGGTAAAGATTATATAAAAACTAGAGTATATAATCCTACAAATGATTTTGAAACACATATTACATATACTTTTGTAAACGATGAGTTACATTGCAGATTTGAAGGTAAATCAAATCATGTTACTGTTTATAAAAGATATTGGTTAATGACAAATTAAATTAAATAAAATGGAAGAAAATAAAATAAAAAAAGAAGAACTAGATAAAATATTAGAATTTCAAAATAATCTTTATAATTTATCTACAGATGTTGGTATTTTAGAAACCAGAAAACATGCATTATTACATGAATTAGCTGGTGTAAATCAACAACAAGAAGAATTCAAAAAAGTATTAGAAGACAAGTATGGTTCTATAAATATAAATTTAGAAGACGGAACTTATACTACTGTAGAAAAAGAAAATGAATAATGTAATTAGAAAAATCAGCATAGGCTCTGATTATAAAAATGATGCTATGCATTATTCTTTAGGTCAACAAGTTTATGGTGGTCATGAAATATCTCATATTTTATTTGATGAAAAAGATAATTCATATAATATCTACATAAAGAAAATCAATGAAGTGTTACCATGGAAAAAATTTAATTCTAACATGGCAATATCAATTGAATATGATTTAGAATATTAATGAATAGTTTATATGATTTTATAGTAAAGCCTATCGGAGAAGGTAGATATAATAATAGTAAAAAAATAGGTGAAAAAGAATTAATTTTAAACACTAAAATTGAATCTTGGAAATTTGTTAATAGATTTGCTGAAGTTGTATCTACGCCGTTGGCTATTACTACTAATATAAAAAAAGGC
>BCSF01000603.1_pt1 | contig 13484 bp, 23 predicted proteins | sample 1016431 | NCBI WGS metagenome assembly BCSF01 (sample SAMD00045685;SAMD00045686;SAMD00045687;SAMD00045688;SAMD00045689;SAMD00045690;SAMD00045691;SAMD00045692;SAMD00045684;SAMD00045690;SAMD00045691;SAMD00045692;SAMD00045684;SAMD00045685;SAMD00045686;SAMD00045687;SAMD00045688;SAMD00045689, study...
GGATGATACAGAACTAGGTGAATCAAAACGTAAGCAAGTAGCTGAAGGTCTTGAGCAGTCTGTTGATGGACTTAAAGGTGGGTTCTTAGAACGTGCCTTTGGAGGTAAGAAAAATGACTAGCTTAGATAAGATCATTAAAGCTAGATCAAAGCTAATGCAAGGTAACGTAGGAATGGCAAGTATGCTCCTACACCTTGAATTGGTGGAGGTCGATTCTTCTAAGTGTGACACTATGGCAACTGATGGAAAGAAGATTTATTTCTTTCCTGATTTTGTTGAGGGTGTTACCGAAGAAGAACTGCAAGGTGTACTTGTCCACGAAGCTTTACACGTTGTCTATGAACATCCTTTAAGGAGAGGGAAGAGACATCCTAAAGTTTGGAATATTGCTTGCGATTATGTAATCAATAATTACCTTCACTATGATCTAAGGATGACTTTGCCTACAGGCGGTCTTCTTGATTATCAGTACAAAGGTTGGACTGCTGAGAAGGTGTATCAACATCTGATTAAAGATGAGGATGCCTTGCAAGATGCGGTTGATCAGATCAACAATGACAACGAAGAACACAAGCCTGAAGAGTCGCAAGATTCCGAAGGTGGGGGGGATTCTGAGTCTGATGATCAAGGAGAAGATCAATCATTGACTGGTAAAGGAAAATATTCTACTGAAGACGAAAATGGTCAATCGCGGTCTTTCGCTGATTTAGATAATCTTCCTTCCGCAATTGGAGAAGTTTGGGATGCTACTAACGAAGAAGGCAAGCCAATGAACGAAGCAGAAATGCAAGAACTCAAAGGCGAGATTCAAAGAGCAGTTTCACTAGCTGACAAGCTAGAGCAATTTGGAAGCGGTAATTCTGATATGAAAGGTGGCATTGAGAGTGAGAAAGAATCAGCTATATCTTGGAAAGATATGTTGAATGACTTCTTACAGTCGTTGACTTGCAATGACTACTCATGGTCTAGACTTAATAAACGTCATGCGTGGAGAGGTATCAACTTACCTAGCAAGGTTCGTAATCCTGAAGGAGGAGAACTTGCTATTGCGGTTGATACTAGCGGAAGTGTTTCACAACACGAACTAGATCAGTTTGCGAGTGAAGTACAAGCTATGGCTGAAGACTGCGGATTGGACAAGGTTAGGGTTTGCTACTGTGCATCTACAGTAGTAAAGAATGATCAAGGTGAATGGTGGGATATCTACGAACTGAATCAAGGTGAAGACTTGGAACTCAAGGTTCGTGGTGGGGGTGGAACTTCCTTTGACCCTCCCTTTCATCTGTTCAATGAATGGTCTGATGATGTGGAAGACGTTCAAGCCTTTGTTTACTTTACGGATGGATATGGAACTGTAGAGCCTGAGCAAGAGCCTGAGTGTCCTGTAGTGTGGTGCGTAACCGATAAGAGTCGTTACTCTGAAAACCTTCCTTTTGGAGAGGTGGTTTACGTTGATACTGCTGACTTCTACGCATAAGTGGATTCTAAAGGTAGGTTAATTTAGGAGGTGTCCTAGGTTAACTTACCTTCAGTTTCGCTCTTAGGTTGGACTTATGAAAGCCAATTCTTACAAACTGATAGCAAAAATGTGTGTTTTTGCCTGATGAGAGGAAAAATCCTTGAAATCAGTTTTACTAACTATTACTTACAATGGAGGAAATTATGAGTAATGAAACAGAATGGTTGGTTATAAAAACCAATGCGGTTATTAAATTAACTAAAACAATGCTTAACAAACATATCATTGATGCTAATGCTAGCGTTAGAGAGTTTGTTAAGACTCAAGATGTATTCTTTGATGATATGTTGAGTGGTTCTTGGCACAGTTTTCAAGCTGAGTTTGAGGATGGCACTAAAACAGTCGTCAAATGTTACAGGACTAAAAATGCTAGAGCAGATAGGAGGATATCTATTAAAGGTATCAAGGCTCAAGCAGAGATAGGTGATACTGTTACTTTTTGTTTGCAAGGTAAAGGTAAAGAGAAAAGAGTAATCTTGGAGGTGTCTAAATGACTTTAAAAATTGATAAAGGCATTCCTATGCCTAAAAAACAAGGACATGGTAGACCCTCTCCATATATAGAAACTCTAGAAACTATGGAAGTAGGAGATTCTGTTGTCTTTCAAGAAAAAGGAAAGTGTCTTTCATTTATGAACTGTGCTAGAAATAATCATTACAAAGTTACTTCTAGGACAGTTAGGGAGGAAAACCTTCTCATTTACAGGGTTTGGTTAACATCAAAACCTTTTAAACTTGAAGATACTCAACATGAAAATGTTGAAATAAAAATTGTTTCTAAAACGGAGGACTAAATAAATTAAAGGCGGTAGCTACTTAGGTAGTTACCGCTTTTTTTTTGGTCTAAATTTTACAGCCTACTGCGGTGTTTTATCCTGCTGTAAATAAAATATTTACCAGTCATAGGTTTTTATTGGGTGAAAGCCGACCTACTGCTGTGTTTTTGCTGTGTGTGGTTTTTTCAAAATCATACGACATACTTTGTCGCTAAGACATTCTAGAATCATCAAGGTAAAAGAGTTTAGATGCCTGACATTTTCAAAGTGGAGACTTTGGTTAGCAGAAGAACGAAGTTAATGACGATTAACTCACAAAGCTTGACGATACTGCCTAGCTTTAAGGAGAAAACAGAACTTGACATCTAAACTACTTTTACATTTTCTAGATATAGTGTCTGACGTACAGATTTGGCACAAGATGTTGGTATGGATGTGAAAAATATTCTATTTACCAGTAAATTTCTGTGGATAAATCTGTGAATTAATTGTGGATAAGTATTGCATTGTGCAATCAGATCGTTTATATTAGTGATTCATTTTCACGAATGAAACCTCCATGTCTAGTTAGTAGATGTATAGAGAGAGATAGGTAGTCAAATACTTATCTCTCTTTTTTTTTGGCTTAAATTTGTGACAGTCGTAAGCTTTCTTTCTGCTTGCATTATGCTTATAATGAATGGATGTTTGCAGTAGTAAGACATACATATAAATTAGATATCCCTGACCCTAGGAATGTGTTTTCAACTAAGAGTAGTGCCAATTGGGTACATTTAGTTTGGGTTTTTGATACCGAAATGGATGCTTTAAGTTTTGCTATTTCATTGTTAGATGACCCATTGATTATAGCTAACGAATGGTTATTAGAATCAGCGATACATCAGCTAGAAGAAAACAGATTCTATCAAGTGGGCAGAGAAAGTGTAGCTATAGCCGAAGTGCAAGAGTCACCGAAGATAGTCTACGAAGACGAACAAGAAGGAGAACAAGATGAAAAGTCTATTCATTAGATGCTCGCAAGAAACTTATGATCTTGCTCATGCACTAGCTAAAAAGGAAAGTCGTTCACTCAACAAACAAATCATTCACATGATACATAGCATGGCAGATGAAAAAAATGTTGCGGTTAATAAACTTTTACAAGAATCAAAAGAAGCAGTAGAGGTTTTAAAAGAACCTGAAGAAGCGACAGTAAAGATAAATGTACCTGACCCTAAGTGGGGTTTAACAGGGCTTGCTGAAACAAAGAAACAGGATTTTCCTGACTGACATACCAGTAATTCAATAGTGCGTTAGCACACTCTCTTATGATTTCTAACTCTAGGATACTTATCTTATTGGGATTATCTACCATGAGTTTCCAAAAGATTCTTTCTTTGGCACTCCCACAGATTTCTTTTATGTTCCTTTGAACACCAATCAAAATACAGGACTTGGGAAGAGGCTGTGAATTCTTATTACCAGTAAATATTCTTTCTGAAAGCTGGGGAGCGGCTGGAAAAGTTCCTGACTTAGATATCATTCCGAGATACTTATCACAGACACTATGTTGTCTTGAATCTAATTGATCTTCATTGAATAGAACGTCAATCAGGTGTTGTTCTAGAACTATCGCTCTACCAACTTTTGTATTATTGAATACCCTGATTACAACTTCGTGATGTTTGTGCAGATGTGGACTGCCGACATCATTGACGTGGACTTCTTGTTTAGAAATCCCAATCGTAGTCGTCTTGTATTTCTTCTGCTTCGTCATATCTTCCATTAACAGGATTGAAAGTTAATTCAGTAGAGCCACATTGTGCTGACCAACCCCACCTAGCCTTCCAAACATTAACTGTTACACTACTATCCCCCCTAAATACAGTCAACCCCATATCAGCTTTACTAAACCATGCCATTGACTTAGCTATGTCAACTCCTGTAACTATTGTTTTCTTACCACGTTCTGCGGGTTTTGTAGGATGTGCTACAAAAAAGACTGCTACATCATGTTGTTTTGCAAACAATTGTACTTTCGTGAGCATATCGCTGACTGCATCAGTCTCTAATCCTTTATGATCTGTATGTATAAAGTTATAAGGGTCTATCACTAGTATCCTTATGCCATATCGCATGACCGCACTAGCACCCTTCTCTAAGATAGATTCTATCGTAGGCATACCTCCGTCTTGATAGTCTTGGAATAGAATGTGATCGTTTATCCAACTCTGAGCAAAGTCTTTTTCTTCTTGTGTCATTCTTTGGTTCTGCCCTTCAAAGAAAGGTTTACCGACAAGGCATTGAGCAAGCTGAACTGAGTGCAATGTAGGAGGTTTCTCAAAGGAACAAAAGCAAGTTTTCCAACCATAGTTTTTAGCTACATTTACTATGACCTGATCTATAAATGCAGACTTTCCGTCACCAGGGTATCCAGTTACTACATTCAAATAACCTGTCTGTAATGTGAACAACTTATCTACCGAATCAAACCCTGTGCTTACTCCTCTTGGCTTACCTTGTTCGTAAAGAGTTTGGAACTCATCTGCATAGAAGTCTATGTTGTTTAATCCATGTAAGGGAACAGGTTCAGCGTTTAGTATCTGTTTCCTGACAGTTTCCGAATCAGTATTGATAAGTAATTCATTGGCATCTTTGTGACCTTTGTAATCTACTATGTAACATCTAGCTTTGTTAAGTCTACGAGACAACTCATCCGCTAGTATCTGACCATTATCATCTGAGTCTGTAGCGAGTATGACTCTATCAACTCCTTCAAACAGGTGTCTATCTTCCCATATGTACTTAAACCTTCCGTCTTCCGAGGGGTCTATCTTGTTAGAATCAGTTAATTTGTTTGGTGCACCATTGGGTACTGAGTAAACGTCTATGTTACTGTGATCTTTAAATGCTTCTTTGATAGCAAGTGTATCTATCTCCCCTTCTGTGATTACTATTGTGGATTCAACTGTAGGTAAACTATCATTGTGTACTTGTCTTCCCCACAACTTAGTTGCTGAATTTTGCCACCAAAAATCCTTACTCCCATTTGCTGTTCTCCACTTCACCGCAATGGTCTCCCCTCCCGCAGAGAAGGTAAAACCTATGACTGGTAAATTATTTTTTTCTGCCAAAACACAACCAGATGCTTCTGCCGTTTCAATACTTATTCCTCTATCTGCCAACCACTTAACTGCTTTGCCCTCTGTATTTGTTTCAGGTAAATTTATTTTTTTAGGTTTTGGTTCTGCTTTCACTACTTTCATTCTTGCTCCTTGATCTCTTGCCATTGCTCCCTGAATGCCACAATGGTGACAATGATAAACAATAGTCTCTGAATTTATATTAACTGATAAAGGTGTGTCACCTTTGTTTTTGGTTCTTTCTCTTTGACAACTTGGACAGGTTATTTTGTATTGTCCGTGCCGATAATCATTAGTTTTTGAATTGTGTTGAATGTGGTTTCTGATATCTGCTTTCTCTCGTTGCTCTTGACTCTCCATAATTTTTGCTCCATGATGTATATACTTACTACTTAAGTAGTTACTTATTAATTAAAACTTAGTAAGTATATATACTTACTATATACCCCTCATACAAACTGCCTATCAATCAATCTAGCTATGTCATTCGACATTTTCTTTCTTGACAATAGAGGGTACTTATTCAATTCTTTTATACTCATTAGAATCTTATCTGCGTTCACATTATTTCTGTGGCACAAATCATAGAAGTCTTTTGAGATAAAATAGGAGAGTGCTTTTGTTGATGTATCAACGTCTTTACTAGCGATATCTCTGACTGCTTGTTTCACAATCAAAGAGTCTATTTTCACTAATTCCTTCTCCATGCAGAAACTATAAATCATAACTTGCACATTATCAAGACTTCATGGTAACATCATTAAATCATTATTAGTTGGAGCGAAAATGTACAAGGGTTTCACGTGGAACAAATCAATAGGAGTAACTAATGGAATTTGAAATTAAGGAAGGTGTACCCTTGCCTGTAGGTAGGGGCAAGCCTAGGAAATATAACTTACCTTTGGAAAAGATGAATAAAGGTGATCATATTATGATTGAACTACCTAAAAGCAAGATAAGGCAAGAGATTAAAATAATCAGAAACTATTGTCTGAGATATACACAAAAGAATCCTGATGCAAAGTTTCGTATCTTATCAAGAGAAGAAGGTGTAGGAGTGTGGAGAATATGACAGATAAACACACTTCAGAATCAGGGCATTGGTATACACAAGAAGGTGAGCCAATGTACACAATCATAGGTGCTAATGGAAAGGAAAGGAACACCACATTAGCTGATGCAAGAAAACACAGATTCGTTCCTTCAGTAACAGGCATTATAGGTGTCTCCTCAAAACCCGCATTAGAAGAATGGAAAATAAAAGAAGCAATCAAGTCTACTATGGTGTTGAACATTGAGTCTAATGAAACCATAGATGAATACGTTAGAAGATGCAGAGAGCATTCTAAGTTAGTAGGACAGAAAGCGGCTGACAGAGGAAGCGAGATACATTACGAGATAGAAGAAGGCTTTGTATCAGGCAAAGAATCAGAACCATATCTAGCCATAAAAGATTGGCTAGATGATAACTACCCTTTAGAAACTTGGATAGCAGAGGATTCGTTCTGTGCTAAAGAAGGCTATGGAGGGAAGATAGACCTGTATTCCGAGAGTGGAATATTTGTGGACTTCAAAACTAAAGATGATCTCAAGGGCAAAGACCCTAGAAGATTAGTATATGACGAACATGGTATGCAGTTATCAGCCTACGCTCAAGGGTGTGGGTTTGATAAGGCAGAGAGAGTCTCTATCTTTGTTGATAGGGAGGATACAAGTTTAATAGCTTGTCATGTATTGGATGAAGTGACTCATTCAAAACACAGAGATATGTTTAATGCTTTATTAACATATTGGAAACTAACTAAAAACTACGACCCTAGTGAGGTGGGTGATGAATAAGAAAATAAAAGAAAGACGAAATAAAGCTATGCTCAAGCGATATGAAAATCGCATGAAGGATAAGCTAGCTGATGAGGGAATTAGCAGAGAGTGGATGAAAGATCATTTAATCATAGATATGGGGGGTGACAGATGATACCTAGATGCAATTACTATATTGAGACTTGGACAAGGAGTGGTGATAAAGAATTCATAGATAGATTTCTTATTATCTGTCCTGACTTGGAAACATACTTTTCTAAGATTAAGTTTGACAATGAGGGTATGGACTTAGAGGAGCAAACTATTCTTGAATATGCTTGTTGTTCTGATCTTGAATGGGATGAAGAACAAGATGCTTATTGGGGTGATCTTGAACTTCATAGTGTGCAATCAATGAAAAAATTATCTATGACAGATGCAATCATAATGAGTAAGCACTTGCCTGAATCTGACATGATGTGTGAGTTTGAAGATAAATATAAACAACTAACTAAAAATAAGGAGGTAGCGTAGTGGCTGACGAAAATAATAAATTGATAAATGCTTTGATTGAAGCATATAGTGATATAACTTCTGCTGAGTTTGATAAGGTAAATCCACATTTCAAAAGCAAGTATGCCTCTTTGGAATCAGTTATCAAAGCAGTAAAACCTCACCTTCTCAAGTATGGAATCCTGTATAGGCAAGTATCTAAATATACAGAGAATGGTATATGTATAGAAACTATTTTTCATGGTCATGGAGAAGAGTTGGGAACAGGAGAAATATTTTTGCCTGTAGATAAAAGGACTGCCCAAGGGTTTGGAAGTGCTTTAACTTATGCTCGTAGATATTCTTTATCTCTTGCTTGTGGCATTGGCTCTGAAGAGGATGATGACGGCAATCAGGCAGAAAAAGAAGTGGGTAAGAAACCTGTTCCTAAGAAAGACCCTGAACCTAAGAAGGAAGAACCTGTAAAGGAAGAACCTAAACAGGAAGACGACTTTGATTATAACGAAGCGTGGGCGAATGCTTTTGTTGACGGATTTTTAAAGGTAGTAACTATTGCTGAGACTCCTGAAGAAGTTAAAGGTCAATACAAGGCTAATGCCGAACAGATAAAGGTATTGAAAGATAAATTCCCTGACCAAAAGAAAAGGTTAGATGATCTATCTCTTCAATATGTAGAAAATTTAAAAGAATCATCTAAGGAGGTGAAGTAATGGAAGAGAGAATGCAGAGTGACGGAGCAATCTACACTAATAACTATAAGCAGAACGATAAGCAACCTGATTGGACAGGCAAGGTTACTTTAGATAAGAATCTACTTAAAGCTTTAGTGGAGAAGGTTAAAGGTGGGGAGGAAGCAGAAATGCGTGTTGCCCTTTGGGATAGAACTTCTAAGAATGGTAACGAGTACAAGTATGCTCGTTTGGATATACCTCAACCACAAAAACAGGCTGAACCTACACCGCCTGTTGTTGAGCAAGCAAAGCCTGAATTGAGTGATGATGATATCCCCTTCTGAAGATAAATATATAATCATGGATGAGGACACCATAATAGGATGTCCTCGTCATGGTGATTTCTTAGCTACTCCTGACGAACATCTGAAAGGATATGGATGTCCTATTTGTAGGCACGAAGATGTAATGAAGAAGCTTAAAGATATAAATGATTATTTAGATTATTGCATAGAGCATGAATCTAATGCTTCAGAAAATGAAACTTCTATCAAAGCTGAAAGCTATTCAAGGGTTATCCATGATATGTATGGTAAAACCAAAAAGATATTAGATGAATTTCAAGAAATAAGGGGGAAACATGAGTGAAGTATTTGAATATGATGATGACTCTTCTTATGAAACTAACTTCAACACTTGGTATTCAATGAACAGTAAAGAGAGGAGGGATAACCATGAAGAACCTTACTCTCGTACTGTTGCTGAAAGAGTATTTAGTGAACAGTATGGAAGAAAATCAATCAAAGAAACTATCAGCAATTTACTAAAAGATAGATGAGCAAGGGCAGTAAAAGGAGACCTGAAAACACAGATAAGTTTCAAGAAAACTTTGATCGCATATTCAGAAACTCTGATCCTGCTACCATCAGCAAAAAAAATATTAACCAGTCACAGGAAAATCAACATGGAACAACAAGAGAATTGGATGCACCAAATCCGAAGTCTTGCTCCAACAATGGAACAGACCGAGTATGAAGTGCATAAGTGTGAAGCCAAAGTAAAGAAACTACAAGCACAGTTAAAGTTAAAAGCTTTAGCAGAAGGAATCAAAACAACATCAGCACAAGAAACTTACGCAGAAGCTTCAGACGAGTTGTATGAAGCTAGACTTAGAGTTGGAGTGGCAAAAGGAACTTTGTCTGCTCTCAAGGTAAATCTGAAAGGATTAGAGGTAGGTTTTGAGGAGTGGAGAACTAAACAAGTGTCTGCTAGAAAAGAGAGAGAAAGGTACGGAGCATGAAAACATACAGGATTAGAGTTGAGAAAACTCAAGTAGGTTACTATAGCGTTGAATGCAAATCACTTGAAGAAGCTAAAGCACAAGGCGAATATCAAATGTTTATGAATCCACATGAGACTATGCAGTTTAACAAGTGTGAAGAAGTAAGACTTCCAAAAGAGACAATGATCATTGATCAAGACTATTTAGAATTTACTAACAAAGGAGAAAAAAATGGGTAGACCTAAAAAGCAAATACAAAAGAGAGAGAAGGTGTTTAACTTTATAAGTAAAGTTTTAGACTTCATTAAATTCAAGGGTAAAAAAGCTATGAAAGTTACTATAACTTTAGTAAGTTTTTCTTTGTTTATTTATGTGGTTTTCTTTTGGCTAGATACAGTTGATAAAATACATTTTGAAATAATATATTTCTAAATGAAAGGAAGAAATCCTACTGCTGAAGAGAAAAGGCATATGGACAAGGTAAGCCAAATAGGATGTATTGTCTGTAGGAATCAAGGCAACCTATTTGTACCGAGTGAGATTCACCATACTCAAGGCAAGAAAAAAGATAATGCACATTTATTAGTGTTACCTCTTTGCTTTCAGCATCACCGAGAAGGAACAATGAATGGTATGTGGGTCAGTAGGCATCCTTGGAAGAAAGAGTTTGAAAAGCGATACGGAACAGAACAAGAATTATTAGATCAAGTAAAGGAAATACTAGATGAGACTTAAATCAATTACGTTTGACAGTACAGATGAACAGTTGGTAATTGAGACAACCGAGGTGAAGGCTAAATCTTTTACAGGTGCAGAAAGAAAGTTTAAGGGTAAGGATGTTGTGGCAATGGTAAAGATAGATGATGAAAGATTTTTGGTATTTATTGAAAAATAACACGCAGCCTGACGCTGCACATAAAAAATATTTACCAGTTATAGGAATTTACTGTGCAAATTGATCTGCCCCTAGAAGTCTACTATTCCAAGAAAAAGAAGTTCATACTCAACCTGAATAACTATCGCAACGCACATTACCGAGTGTTGTCTACTTCAAAGAAACTTTACTCAGAACAATTAGTAGAAAGGATTAAAGATTATCCGAGGTTTACCGAGCCTGTGAAGTTGGTATTTACCTATTACGCTAGAAGTAATAGAAGATTAGACATCAGTAATCCCTGTTCAATCATAGACAAGTTTACTTGTGATGCTTTGGTGAAGGCAGAGATACTAGAAGATGATAGCTTTGAGCAAATCAAAGAAGTGATTTATAAATTTGGTGGGGTGGATAAAGATAATCCAAGGTGTGTTTTGGAGCTATTTACCATCTCAGAAAAATAATATTTACTGGTTAATTAAATCTGGAGGCGATATGAAATTAGTAGAACAGTTGCAAGATGATTTGCAAGAAAGAAAAGAAGCATGGTGGGAGTGGCACAAACAAAACCCTGAAGTGTGGGGTAAGTTTGAGCAGTATACTTTAGAGGCAATTGCCACAGGAAGAAAACACTACTCTCATTGGGCGATCATAAATCGCATTAGGTGGCATAGTGAGATAGAGACTAACGGAGGAGAGTTCAAGATAAGTAATGACTATATAGGCTTCTATGCCCGTTTATTCCATGCTCGTTACCCTGAACATAAAGACTTCTTTAGACTGAAACAGTTGAAGGAAGAGAAACTTATAGATGAATTAAAGGTTCAGGTTTATGACGGGCACTCTAGCTTTCTTTCTTAGTTCAGGAACGAAGGCTAGTCTTCTGTCTCTTTCTAATTCCATTTCTCTAAGCTTGTCAGACTTGGCAATTACAGATATGTTTTCGTTTCTCATCAATCTGTCTCTTCTCTTTCTCCAATTGTCCAAGTATCTTTCTAAGGCTCTTACTTGACCCTTGACTCCTACAACACCTTTCATATTGCTTCTGTAAGCTGATAGTTCATCAAAGCGTTGGTCTTTCTTGAGCGAATTAATCGTAGCTACTGCTCTATCTACTTCACTTCTAAGTTCATAGAATTGTTGTTGCAGTCCTCCAGCCTTTTCTGTGTCCAATAGAAGCCTATTAACAACAGGTAGTTGTTTGGCTAAATCAACATTGTTAGGAAGGATAGGTTCGCCTGTAGCACCACGAGTTAGGGTGTCTGCTAGTGCGAGTACATATCCTCCTAAAGTACCTGTATAACCTCTTAAAACGTGCTCTATCTTGGCGGGTGATATGTTAAACAGTTCACCGATTTCTTTGGCTAATTGATTGGTAGTCGCTCTAGCTTGTAATCCAGGTTCTCTTTGAAGTTGATAGTAAGGAACAATGTCTTGTCCTGTGTAACTATTTCTATTACTTACTGCTTCAGCTAAAGGTTTAAGTATTTGTAACCCACCTCCAGGTTGTATAAATGGAAGATTTAAAGATGTCTCTAATTGGCGACCTGTTGATGTTAATAATTCATCAACTGATTTTTGACTGAAAGCATCATCACCTAGAGTTAAGTCAAATACTCTTTCAGGTATAGCCTTAAACAACATACCTACTTCAAAAGGTATTGGTATCTTAATCGCATAATCAAATGGTGTTGGTACTACCCAGTTATCATCTCTGACCTCACGTTTTAGATTTCTGTATTCATCTGTGTCGTGAACCATTAAATAGTATAAAAGAGTGATAGACGTTAGTAATGAAGCGTTAAGTGCTGCTTTTCTAAGTATTCTATTTTGTACATCTTCTAATGTTTCGTTAGCTTGTAGTTTTTCTACAGCAGAATATTGACCAGTAAATGATCTATATAAAACATCTAGACCTTGTACTCTTGCATTTAAGAAAGGTATTGCAGATGTTATAACTCTAAATAAAGGGTCTTGTCCTCTTCTGCCGAAATTAATTATTTCTAGTGCCTGATAAGCAGCTTCAGATTGAGCCTGTGCTTCTGTGTATCCTTGGTCTTTTAGTTTTTTATGTACTGCTTCATATACCGCTAAACGAGTAGCTCCGTCTGATTTTGTAGTTAAAGCTCCAAGTCCATCCCATAATTTAAAGAAAGCATCTTTAGCGGACATACCATTACTAGGTGATAGTCCTTGTTGTCTCATGGTACGAGTTATGTATTGTTTAACACTACCTTCATCATTAGAAAAATCATATCCACCTAAAACACCAAACTGTTCTAAGTCTTCCATGTCTCTAAACATATTGACTAAAGAATCTTTGACTGGCACAAAGTCAGCACCACTTGTTACAGCAGATGACAATGTATCTCTGAGTATATTAACTACAACAAATCCAGGGTCACGAGTAACTGTATCTCTAAGTAAAGCTGCTGGTAAAGCTAAAACTTTTTGTATTGGTCCAGTTCCTACACCGCCTATACCTTGTATGCCTTCAACTAAATTGCTATCTACTGCATAGTGATATTTAATTCCTTCTCTAAAAACAAATATAGAATCTGTTTTGCCTGCTTGTTCAGGACTTATTAACTTAGCTTCACCAACTAACTCTAGGTCTCTTATTAGTTTATTTAACCCATCATTTTTTAATGAAGCTGTAAGGATAGATAAAGAGTTTCTAGTTATTGCTTCAAGAGGATCAACATTCAATATATCTTCTGAACCTTCTAGTTTTATACTTAAAGGATTATTTGGTAATGCACCACCAGCTATGGTTGGTGCAGTTATACCAGAATCATCTACCATATTTCTATAGAAAGGATAATATGAAGATTGCTCTCTCCATATTTCAGCTTGTCCTCTTGTATCTATTCCGTATTGAATTTCGTCTGCTCCTTTAGTATTATCTAATGCACTCCAATATAATT
>BCSF01000604.1_pt1 | contig 13437 bp, 12 predicted proteins | sample 1016431 | NCBI WGS metagenome assembly BCSF01 (sample SAMD00045685;SAMD00045686;SAMD00045687;SAMD00045688;SAMD00045689;SAMD00045690;SAMD00045691;SAMD00045692;SAMD00045684;SAMD00045690;SAMD00045691;SAMD00045692;SAMD00045684;SAMD00045685;SAMD00045686;SAMD00045687;SAMD00045688;SAMD00045689, study...
AACCTGAGCAGTGTAGTTAGTTTGAGTAAAATTGCCCCCAATATTTACAAATCCACCAGAAGTTATACGAAGTCTTTCATTTGATCCATTAGTTGCAAACCGCATTGAATCATCACTATTATCATAATAAATGTATCCAGTGTCATTATTAGCAGTATCACCAAATTCAATTCTTGCAGCATTTGATGCACCACTTGTAATGACAAGTGTTGATGTGCTTGTAGAATTCAAACGCATTGATGCATTGCTAGATGCAATATCAAGTAAATATGCTGGACTGGTGGAGTTGATACCGACATTGCCACTTGAACTTATACGAAACTTTTCTGATCCATCAGTTCTGAAAAGAATATTTGATCCAGTATCACCTGTATTATTATCATAATCTGCATCAAATCTTAAATCTAAAGTACTTTTTATAACATATCCACTAGTACCTTCTTGTCCAATAAGAAAATGATTATTATTTGAATTATTATTAACTCTTATAACACTTTCTGTTGTGTCAGAGTCTGCTTTTATATGTATTTTTGTGCTTGGATTATTTGTCCCGATGCCGATATTGCCACTTGAAGTTATACGAAGTTTTTCTGTGAGATTTGTACCAAGTAATAAATCTTCGGTAGTGTTTGTATAAATTCTATGTCCATAAGCAGAACTACCAGAAATGTAAATACCATCACCATCTTGGTCCTTTACATTCAAAATAGCAGAAGTTTGATTTGAAGTAAATGTTGCGGCGTCTGCTTGTCCAGCAGTATGAGTTAATTCACCAGCAGAACTTATTCTAACTCTCTCAACACTATTAGTCCCCAGTGCCAACACATTAGTCGCTGGTGAAAACACTGAAGCACCAGTGCCTACTGTGACTTCTCCACTGGTTGTTTTTATTTGTGCGAAGGTAGTGACACCAGAGAATACAGCACCACTATTCGTAATACTTATTGTACCTAAACCACTTCTATTGTTAATAGTATTGACACGAATTTCTGATGCCATCTTATATCAGATACTTTTTAGGTATTTATGAGAGGATAATCCTCCAGATGAGACAGGTTTAGGCTTAGTTTTGAGACGGTTGCGGTCTTAGTTTTAAGATGTATGGTAGATTGCCGTAAATATTAAACCAGTCTCGGAAGCGTTTGCCGTGTGAAAATAGACACTACTGCTCGTCCAAATCAATAGAGCACTGGTACTGTCAGGGTAATTATCTGTTGCATATGCAGAACCGGGTACGGCGGGAGCGAATGGAAGTCCTCCTAAATACTCTTGCGCGCTCCAACCGATAGTGCCTCCAGTCTGTTGCAACTGTACATAAACTAATCGACCTATTTTTGTATAGTTGGCCGAAAATGTGGGTGATGACCAAGTTGAGAGATTGCCTTGTGTAGGAGTCCAAGTTCCTTCTTCATAATCATCCAGGAGTTCAGAAGTGCTTCCTGATGCATCAGAAGTCGCAGAGAAGTCAATACCATGACCACTTGCCATGATAATATTACCATCACTAATTCTAAGGTCTGCTTGCTGAATAGTTACATCACCTTTATTTGTATCAGCAGTGAATGCAGTTACACCAGTAATAGTTTCATTAGCACTATCAATATGAGTGAATAAAACATTGTCTGATGCAATACCATCAAAGTAACACGAATCAAGATCAGCTGTCCAACCACCGCTAAATCTTATTGCATAATAATCAGTAGAATCATATGTTAACGATACAAACTCTGCTTGTGCATGATCATATCCATCAGAACCACTATGAAGTCCCATTATCGCACCACTTCTGTGAGTTCCATTATGATTTGTTTGGAATGTAACATCAAAAAGTTGTGACGAAACAGCACTGGTTCCAGGACTTCTTGATGTTACAAGTCTACCGCTAAGTCTAACATTTGGTTGAGATGTTGTACAAAGAAGTATGTAATTAACTACACTACTGCCGCCAGTAAAACCAGTGATTCGTCTATAAAATTCAGGATATACACTGACACCAGAACTAGATTCAAGTAAACTACCTCGTATATCACCATCAGAAGTTATACGAAGTCTTTCAGTATTATTAGTTCCAAATACTGTGGGAGCATTCATAAAATTCCAAACTTGAATCGCATTTGCTCCCCCAGTTGCAGAACTGGTGCTCCCTAAAGCATTAAATGCTGCCTTTTGAGTTGTTCCTTCATAAACTTCTAAACCAGCATATGAACTTGCTGTTGTATGAGTTAAGCGAACTAATGGAGTAGTTGCTCCATATAAATTAAGAAGACGACCCGGATTATCTGTCCCGATGCCGATATTGCCACTTGAAGTTATACGAAGTCTTTGACTACCGTTAGTAGATACAGTAAAATAAGGAGATCCAGAATTATAAAAACCTTCCAATCTAACCGCATCTTCATCTGATTGGGATCCTAAAAAGATATTAGCAGAATTTGAATCTCCAGAAAGAACACTAATTCCACATCCATCACTATCTTTAATTACAAGATTATCACCACCACTAGGAGCATCACCACTATTAGTTGCACTTGTAATGGTTACTTTGCCACCTGAACTTATTCTAACTCTCTCAGTATTATTAGTCCCCAGTGTCAATACATTAGACGATGGTGAGAATATAGTAGCACCAGTGCCTACATTCAGACCTTTACTAGTATCTACTGTAAAATCACCAGCAAGCGTTACACTTCCACCAGCAGTACCAATAGCAACACTACTGCCAGTGGACGCTATAATTTCATCTACACGAAGTTGACTAGCCATTATGGTTTTTTAGATATTTATGTCTTTACTTCTTACCTGGTTACACAGGTCTAGGCGTAGTATTTAGATGGTTGAGGTATTAAACATTAATTTACATAGTAAGTCATGCAACCATATAATGCCCATCCACTTCCAAGAGAGGTAACGGCAATAACACCAGAGCCACTCCCAACACCTAATTTTGTCATATAGATTTTATCATCATTCCTTCTTGAAAACCCTGATGGAATTTCTCCCGCAGAAAATCCAGTGTTGCCGTACCAGTTAACGGTAAAAGTTCCCCCTTCAGATTTGCCAGAATCATTGTTTACATTAAAAGGCAATCCTCCAATATTTAAATTGCCCGAGCCACCAGAAGCTGTATTAACTTGTATAAACAACCAAACTGTTACTTGGTTACCGATTTTGATATATTCAGCTGGTCGGTTACTATAAGTGACAGTTGGGTCAGTTGAGGTTCCTAAGAGTGTCGGCGTCCAAGCACCTTTCTCATAATCATCCAAGAGCTCAGAAGTTGTTGTTCCACCCCCATCAGCAGTCGCAGAGAAGTCAATACCTTTTCCTGATGGGAAAGAAATACCGTCTTTTGTAAAAGTTGCAGACTGTACAGCAGAATTAGAAACAGTAGCATCTTCTTTCACATAAACTGTAACAGTTCCACCTCTTTGATTTGATGTTGATCCAGTTTTATCAGACTCTATTATACTAATAACTTTATGGTTTGTATCTTGAGTATTATCGTAAAAGACAAGAGATCCTACAGTTTGAACACCGTCTCCACGATTGGCACCAATATGTAAATTACCAACAACACTTCCAGAACCACCATGAACATCAAGTGCGGTTCCATTTCTCCAAGTTTGTGCTTTTGGATTATCTGTCCCGATGCCGATATTGCCACTATTTCTTATACGAACTTTTTCAGTTCCTGTCATATTAATGATAAGATCGGGATTAGCATCTCCCTGTGCGTAAGGTCTTCCAATAAAGAAGTCTTCGTTCCCATCACTATCTTTGATACTGTATCCAACTTTTCTATAGAATGGTGCCATCAATGAGAGATTGGCAACATTTCCACTTACAGTATCATTGGTTCCTTCAATTAAAACATCTGCTCTTGATTTTTGAATGTGAACATCTTCTGCTGGAGCATCTGTCCCTATTCCAACCGATCCACCAGTAACATTAAGACCAGAAGAGAATGTAGAAGTGCTACTAGAAGTAACATTACCAGTGACATTACCTGTCAGATTACCAGTAAAAGTACTCGCAGAGATTTCACTACCAAAGGTAATCGTAGAAACCCCAGCGTCTGCTTCTATATTATTGACAATAAGTTTGCTAGTCATACGATTCTCCAATCCCCTTGTACTGTGACGGTGTAGCCTGCACCGACTGTTACTGTTCCAGCAGTGACTCCGTTAGTCCCTGATGGTATTGTCACATTCTCATCAATAGTATTCTTGTTTGTCTTAATGACACCATAAGTATCTAGCCACTGCTTTGCACCATTCGCAGATATAACATCCTTGAAGTCAACAGTATCACCAGTCTTAGACCTTATATTCTGGACATAAATGCGTGTCATACAATCACCCACTCACCAAGTTGTGTGACTGTGAAACCATCAGCGATTGTGATTGGACCTGCTGAGAGACCATTCGTGCCTGCTGGAATGGTTACATCCTCTGCAATAGTAGTGCGATTAGTCTTAATCACACCATAAGTATCCACCCATTGCTTATCACCATTAGCAGTGATAGTCTCCTTAAACTCCGTTGAGGAAGTTGTGGAGTCAATAATATTAGCCTTGAGTGTGCTCATTTGAGGTTTTTAGATATTTATGTCTTACGGGTTTGAGAATTATCAAACTTCATATTGAAGACTGAATTTAATAAAACTTTGGTTAGTTCCTGTTTTTAAATCCGAATAAAGCAATGGATTAGTATTGCCATCTGAAGTACTTCTATAGTATAAAGCAGCTGTAGTTGTATTAGGTAAAGTTTGTCCACTTGTAGGAAATTCTCCATTATATGTTCCAGTAGCACCAACAAAAACGTGAACTGAGTTATATCCAGACTCAGTACCATAACTACTATTGTTAACCGTGAACGGCAGTCCACCTATGGATACTGAATTACTTGCTGTTCCTCCACTAACACTATTAGTTCTTAGTGTTCCTCTACAGAAAACCATTCTTCCAATTTTAACGTAAGTACCTGCTGTCGTAGCAGCATAAGTAAAAGATGCTCCACTAGATTCGTAAGTAGGAGTCCATGTGCCCTCTTCATAATCATCTAATAGTTCAGAAGTGCTTCCTGATGCATCAGAAGTCGCAGAGAAGTCAATACCACCACCAGCGATTGGTTTCCAATTACCATCACTAGTAATCTGCCCCTTTAATGTATTAGAAGCATCTCTTAATTGAAGATAATCAAATCCGTTCGTAACTTTTTTAATAGTTACTGCAGCATATGAAGTACTATCAGTATTAACATATAAATTTCTACCTCCAAGAAATACGTCTTTAGAATTATCACCCCTAACATCCAACCATGCTTGTGGATTTGTGGTATTGATACCAACATTGCCATCAAAAGTAGAATTTCCTGTTGAAGTTACATTACCAGTTACATTACCAGTTAAATTAGCAGTAACACTACTCGCAGTTATCGTTGCAGAACTCGCAGTAATATCCGAAGCACTTATCGTTATTGTCTGCCCACTTCCTACGGGTTGTATTTGATTGACGTTCAGGATACTCATAGGAGTTTTTTTACTTATTTATGATGTACTTTTTATTATCTACTTATTAAAACATCTGAATACCAAACCAATATGATCTTAGACCACCTTGCTGAATATAAACACTGTTACTGGCAGACAATTCAGCAGCAGTATTGAGTTGTAGAACATTACCTTTTTCTAGATAGAACATTCCAGTTCCTGCCAGTCCAGGGTGATCATATCCAGTGCTACCATCATAGTTATTAACACCACCAGTAGACAATAAATCAGCAAGAATTGTTGATCCATCAACTACAATTTCCAATCTAAATACCCTAATTGATCCAGGAGATCCTACCCTAATATGTCCACCAAACAGATACAACCCAGATCTTGGTACTGTAAATGTTTGATTTGATGTATCATATCCACCAAAATAATTATACTTAGTAGCATTAAAACAAGTGACTTTACTATTTGCAGATACTTGAAAATCACTTGGTCCTGGGTGATAAGCAAGGAAAGCAGGTCTCTGTGGTGGACTATCCATAAACGCCATCTGACCAAGAAATTGATTGAGTGGAATATCCTGTGGTCCTGTTCCAATCTTAGTAGTCATTATGCAAATACTCTACTTGGTGTCTGTGGTTCTACGATGTAATTATTTAGAATCTCTGGGAGTGATATATCAATAGAAGTGTTCTCTATAATTTCATACTCTGCTCTCACTCTAACATTCACATGCCATCCATCTTTAGCAGTAGGAGGAGTGACTAATACACCTTCCTCATCAAACACAGCGTCATCGTTGTAGATAACTCCAACGACATCAATAGCACCAGGAGATACTGAGTAATATACTGCCTCAGTCTCTGGATCTTCGTATCTATATCCTGCTTCAGCAGCTTTGGCATCCCACTCTTCTTGGGAAGCAAATTTTAGGTAGTAAGTGTTATACATTTTTATGAAGTGAGTTGTTGAAGTTGAGCGTTAGTGAGACGCTTTGGATAGTAAATACATGATTTGAAATGGGCATTTGGAGTGCTCTGTCCATTACCATAAGCAAATCTCAATTGAGTTGGTGAATTATATATTGTTCCACTAGTATCAGTTACTGGTGTCTGACCATTAGCACTCAAAGCAAAATCATTATCCTTTCCAGCAAATATTGCTTTTGTAAATTGAGTTAGTGAGCTGGTAATTGATTGAGATAGGTTTGCTTGAACAACTCCACCATCCACAACCGCATTTGAAATACTATCCGCTACTCCCAAATTCCACATCATATATCTCTCATTGACACTACCACCAGTGTTGCTAATTGCCATAAGAGCGGTTAGAGTTCCTACAAGTTTATATTCTATAAACCAAGTTCCTTCTTCTTTATTGATCCAACTTTCAAAACTTCCTCCGCTAATTAGGGCATCATCTTTTGCTCGTGTTACCGCTGCTCCTGAGGTTGGGATGTAGGAGGTTGGGAAAGAACCTGCTTCTATTTGTGCTCCGAAGTAGTGGATATTCAATCCATTACTATCATATCCAGGCATAGTAACTCTTATTGCCGTTGAACCAGCTGAAGTAGTAAATGTTTTACTATATCTCTTCCAAACTCCAGTTGGTGCCTGACCCAAATGTTGTCCATCAGTATTATAAATTTGACCACTCAAAACACCATCAGTTCCGCCAGTAACATATGAATACACAGATCCACTAGTAGAACCAGATACTTTTTTAATCCACACAGAAAATGTGTATTCGGTAGATGCTGATATTGGAGAACTATAAGATAATATATAAGCACCACTTGCAGCCGTGTAAGTAACATCTAAGGCACTAGTGGAATTTCCATCAAGTCCTGTAGTTCTGGATGTGGTGGCATTACTTGTAGTATCAACGGTTGATAAATCAGAATACAAAAACGCATTAGTCCTACTGTCCTCAATCAACAATCCTAAACTCTCTAGAGTTTCTGGGTCATGATCAAAGCGTGCTTCATCTTCACCAGCAGTTTTGATCAGTCCATCACGACCAACGTAGGTAGCAGTAGATGCTCTCGTAAATGTAATACGAGGATCTAATGAACGAGACCTAGCAAAATTTAAATTGAGTGATGGAAGAATTGTTGGATATGAAGTTGTGATTGCAATTCCAGATGCTCTAACTTCACCAGCAACGTCTAAACTTGATTGTGGAATGGTGGACCCGATGCCGACATTGCCACTTGAAGTTATGCGAACTTTTTCTGTAAATTCTCCACCAGTCCAAAAAGTAATTGCTCCAGATGTTCCTGCTGTCGTAAATCTAAGATTTCCATCACCAGAAGTGCCATAACTATCAATCCAAGATCCAGCAACACCATTGCTTTTAACCAATTCAATTAGACCATATTTACCACTTCCACCAACAGATAATGAATTAAAGGAAGCATTTGAATATGGATTATCTGTCCCGATGCCGACATTGCCACTTGAATCTATACGAACTTTTTCTGATCCATCAATTTCAAATTGAATATTAGAACTACTAACTACATTACCTTTATCAGCTCTTAATCTTAGTGTTCCTGTAGCACCATCATTTGTAATTCTTGCTGTAGAAGAATTATCTCCCAATTCAATATGAGCATATTGGTCAGTGCTTTCTACTTTTAATAAAATATCAGATGTGCCGAATAGGTGTAACGGTGTTGCCGGATTATCAGTCCCTATCCCAACCGATCCACCAGTAACATTAAGACCAGAAGTAAAAGTAGAAACCCCAGAAGAAGTCAGAAGGTCATTACCAATCTTGATACTACCACCTTGAATGTCTAAGACACTGGTTGGAATGGATGTGCCTATACCAATATTACCAGAAGAATCCTGATAAATCCCTCCAGTCCCTGACTGATGTGACCAGCGATTAAATCTAATCTCAGACATTATAACATGCTTTTTGAATATTTATGTTACTTGACAACACTCTATATTATGATTAGAATACCTTTGTCCGGGTTGAAGGATGAGGAGTAGGCTTAGAGATATTATTCTGGTTTTGTTGGCCAAACTGGATTAGCAGGATTTTCTGTGTTTGCAGGAAGATCTCTAAGTGCTTGACGATATGCTCTCATCTCGTCACTCATAGTCATGTCTGGCATACCGAAGTAATCGGTTTGTGCTAATAAATTGTTACGTTTTTCACGCAACCATTCCATTTGCTTTACAGGCAAAACATCTCTTTCATATGCTTCTCGTTCTGCGAGTTCTTCAGCAGTAAAGGGGACAACTGTTGTTTCCCCAGTAGCAAGATCGTGAATAATGTGTTCCATAGTTGTTTAAGTCCTTAAGTATTGAAGAGTAACGGATCCTTGAGTATCAAATCCTCCGCTGCCGAGTATTAGTCTTATCCTATCTAACGTTCCACCAAGAGAACACGATCCAGACATAATGTAAATAATATCGCTTCCATCATCATGCGCATTACCAAATGCGTGCCAAACATTACCTGTATTGTGACGTGAAAACCATATTCTTCCAAAGTTGTTACCGCCACCAGCTGATCCACGCCAGAAAAAACTAGTTGTGTAGCGAGAAACACCAGGGTTGGTAGTGCCGTTCGGTAGATATCCGCTATTAACATTATATCCGCTGGTTTGATATGATCCAGAATGACCCATTTCTACAGCATAGGTTGAATTAGCTGTAGAGTTAACATTATTCCAGCTCATAATAAAGAAATCAATGTCAGAGGGAATACTTGTGAAAGCAACAACGCCGCCAGTAGGTCCTGCGTTTACTGAAGCTGAAGTCCAAGAGGCAGCAGGAGTGGCCAACTGCGGAGCAGCACTAGAACCTTGGCTAGTCAGTACCTGACCACTAGTTCCGTAGTTTGCGCCGCTTAGACCGAAGGCACCTGTTGATGCAATGCGCAGTCGCTCCGTCGGAGTAGCTGATCCAGATGCACTGGTCATAAAGGATAAACGACTTGCCTTTGTTCCCGTTCCATGAATTTCTTCTGCTTGACAGGAAATTCTGGCACATCGTTCAGACCCACCATCAGTAGAATGAAAGTCTATAAGACCAATATACTCATCACCAACAACTATACTATCTTCTCTTCCTAATAGTAATTTACCCGCAGATCCAGTAAAGATTTGAACTAAAGCGTTAGCATCACTGCCGATTGATTTGTCACTTGTTGTGCCAAGCAATAACCTACCACCTGTGTCTACACGAAATGCCTCTGACCCATTCAAAAGTGCTCTAATTTCTCTAGATCCTTGAGCATTTAACTCAAAGAAATTCCCAGTGGTCCCATCTCTATAGATAAACCCTCCAGCATATCCACCATCAGTTCTAAATCCAATACCACTTAAAACATTGGAGCTGCTCTTTATGTTAATGCTTCCATAGTTATTAACCCAATCTCGCTCAACAACAAGTGCCGTTTGAGGATTTGTAAGTCCGATGCCGATATTGCCACTTGAAGTTATACGAAATCTTTCAGTCCCGCCAGTCTCTGCAGTAATCGTATCAGCAGCAGGAAATCTAATCGCTGTATCAGTGTCCCCAATATGGACAATCTTATCAGCGATTGATACATCACTAGAGAATGTAGAAACACCAGAAGAAGTTACACTACCTGAGAAGGATACATCGCCAGTTGTATTGTTGACAGTAAAAGTATTTCCAGTCGTATTGATACCAACCGTCGTGATACCAGAAGTCTTTCCATCCAAGTGGAAAAGCACATCGCCACTTGAATTAGTAAATTTTATTTTTTCGTCTACTGTTGGGCTAGAGACATCCGCCTTCGCCTCAATATTACTAACACGGAGAGTGCTCATTCCTTTATGATGTCTTTTTTAATATTTAGACTACTACCAAGACTGACCCAGAGGCAACATCAACTGTAAGACCTGCTCCAACTGTGACTGGACCAATCAATAATCCATTCTTACCTGATGGAATAAAGACGTTAGTATTGATATTCTGATCGGTCAGTAATGCACCATCAACCAGTGCAACGTTACCAGTGACTTGTAAGGCACCTTCTGAGTTAGCAGCACCAGCAATCGTTGTGGTATTGACACCAACTAACTTAGAAGTATAGATACCAACATTGTTTGATGCCCATGTGCCACCAGCACCAGCATTACCAGAGATACTAACATCAATCGTATTAGTTGCTGCATTATATAAGAAGGTATTACCAAGTCCGATGAAGTTTAATTGAGTGACTCCAGCACCTATAGCAGACCCAGCAGACTGTATACCGATCGCTGATGTAAAGGTAGTACTGACCCCCGTAAGACCACTTCCAGACCCCTCAAAGGTCGTTGCAGTGGCAACTCCCGTTACCTCAATACCACTCCTAGCAGTGATCAGACCAATAGAATCAACGTTGGTTACATCCTCATAAGTCAGTGTACCAGCAATAGAAACATTACCACTGACTGATAATGAAGTTGCAGTTAAGACGCCAACAGTAATGTTTGGAGTGCCTGTAAGACCACTGGCAAGAGATGCCGTGCCAGTTAAGTCTCCAGTGAAACTAGTTGCACTTACAACACCAACAACATCTAAGGCAGTCCTAGGTGCTGTGGAGTTGATACCAACACGATTGTTTGTATCATCAAGATATAACAATCCAGAATCATAATTAAAAGGTCTTGACAGCTTAGTGCCACTTACAGTACCATCACCAGGAACACCAATACCCAGTGCAGTTCCTAATACAATGCAGAAGAAGTCGTCAGAAGCAGAAGGTGCTGCTGCAAAGATAATCTGGTTCTCATTAATCTGATATCCGGACTCAGGCTCCTGAATAATACCTGCAAGGGAGACTAAGATTGAATATGCAGACCCTGGATAAAATGCTTGACCACCTGATGTCAGATTAAAGGTCGTTTCACTCCCATTAAAACCAGATGAAATATCATCTAATTTCAGGTAATTCCCAGATGTTAGTTGACGACCAAGATATGCCATTATGGTTTTTAGTTATTTATGATTCTTGTTGCAACTCAGAATAGTATCCTCAATATTGTTCTAGAATTCTTCCACGGAAATATGTATACAAATAACCGGGAGATCCATAACCAGTTCCAGTTCCACTATCACTTTTAAGTCTTACATCAAGAACATCACCTTTATTAAGTTCTAGATAAGTACAAAATTCACCATTAGTAGCATATTCGGCACCAGTAGCACCTTGATCTAATCTCAACTCATAGTAACCAGTGTCCCAATCATATGCATTATTTTTGTATAAAACATATCTGTAAACTGTATTGCCGTTAGATGCAATTGATGCCCAGGCAAGTTCATATAAACCAGTTGCTGGGATAGTAAGACTTCCATCAGAAGAATCATAACAACTTCCACGATTCAACTTAACATCATCATATATTAATGTGGAAAAAGCACTAGTAAAAGTATAATTGTTCTTTCTTTGCACCCAAAATAAACAAGGTACTTTAACTTCCTTTGGATTAGTAAGTTCTTTTAGTTTTTCCCTGACATTAAATGCAGGTTTGTTTGCTCTTACTGTCATATTACTGTTCTACAATAAACTCATCGTGAGCGGAAATAGCAGTCGTAACTGCCGTTGTTGTATTATTTATTCTGCGTAGTCCCTGGAAATCAGAACGACCAGAAGAAGTTCCAACGTGAAGTCTGTCGGTGACTTCATCATATGCCAGTGCCGTTACTGCGTTTGATGAACCGTAGAGAGTACACTTGGCATTCTCTTGGAAGAGAACCTTCTCGTCCTCATACATTTTTTTGATTTGTTCTGCCGTTGGTGCTGATAAAGAATATCTCATTAATGCCATAGATCCTTGAACTGGATATAGATTATTATAATGATTACCTACTCTAAATTGTGCAGTTGACAATAAACCAGGATCACTATTAGCACCCACAGATCCCTTTTGGATCCCATCCTGATAAAGATAGATAGTTCCACTTCTCTTGGTTACAACATAACAATGCCAAACATTATCGGCATATGTTATTGAAGTCGCTGTATAACCTCCAGGATTCTGTCCGTATGCCATTCCATTAGTATTATCAAACCAAATTTGTAAAAATGGATTGGTATTATTAGGATCTCTGATAGACCAAAGAATTCCAGTATGTTGTGTTGATGTTTTTGCCCAAGCAATAAATGACCAGTCACCAGATCCTGGATCTTCTGTAGAGTCATTATATGGTCTCATTAAATAATTACTAGTGCTCCAACCACTATAACCAACCAATTCGGCACCAGTCGCAACGGCACTCTTGGTGATTGTTCCGAATACTTGGAGTCCTTCGTTATTTCCAGAACGATCTGCTTCACCAATAGTCAAACTAGCATTATCTAAAATAGCACCATTGCCACTGATAGCAGTTATTCCAAAATCAAGAGATGTTGCATCCGCTACAACAGTTAAACTATGAGTTCCTGTTGTAGTCAAAGTTGGCCAATAAGTATAGTATCCCAGAGCATAAAAATATAAAGTTCCAGAACCAACAGTGTCTACATCAATAGAAAACGTATATGCTTTTCCAACGGTAAGACCAGTAAATGAATAATAGGAAGTAGTATTATCAGACGTTGTTTTATTTAATTTTCCACCACTAATAGTCCATCCAGTTCCTAAAGTCCATCCACTAGAAGACGTAAAATCTGCTGATGATGCTGGAATTAAATTACTTCCAGGAGCAGCATCGGTAGTGTCGGTATCGGCAAGAAAAGCACCTACGCACCTTCCATGCAACCATCCAGTAATATATGAAGAAGTTCTATGGCAAATTAAGTTTGATATATTTGCTGTTCTATTCTCTTCTATAGTAGTAAAACCACTATCTCCGTCTGCTGATACAAATATATGATCATCACCTGTTGTAAGTTGTTTTAGTGGAAGACCAATACCTTGCTCGGAACCAGGGGCAGTATTAATCCATCCATCAGAAGCAGTAT
>BCSF01000605.1_pt1 | contig 13436 bp, 17 predicted proteins | sample 1016431 | NCBI WGS metagenome assembly BCSF01 (sample SAMD00045685;SAMD00045686;SAMD00045687;SAMD00045688;SAMD00045689;SAMD00045690;SAMD00045691;SAMD00045692;SAMD00045684;SAMD00045690;SAMD00045691;SAMD00045692;SAMD00045684;SAMD00045685;SAMD00045686;SAMD00045687;SAMD00045688;SAMD00045689, study...
AGTATAATGAGGGCATTATCGCCTCTTCTGCATGTCTTGGGGGAGTATATGCCGGAAACTATTGGGAGCACCGTGAGGATGGCGAAGAAGCAGTCCTAAACGCCATGCGAGAGACGACAAGAGAGATGGTAAGCATCTTCGGTGATCGTTGGTATGGCGAGATTCAGTGGAATAATGTGCCGGAACAGCATGAACTGAATACTTATATTATCAAGGTGGCTCAAGAGTTCGGCGTAAAACTGCTTTCAACTGCCGATAGTCATTATCCGAATCCGGATGCTTGGAAGGACCGAGAGTTGTATAAACGTCTCGGCTGGCTTGGCAAGGGCACTCCTTCTTGGGCAGAGGGCTCCGAGTTACCAAGTGGAGTTGAAGAGATTGGCTATGAACTATACCCTAAAAATGGGGACCAGATGTGGGAGTCTTATAAAACATACTCTGATGGGTATGATTATGACGATGATCTTGTCCTCGAATCTATTGAGGAGAGTTATCGCATTGCTCACGAGCGCATCGAGCGATTCCTTCCGGATAATACGGTTCGCTTACCATCGTTTGTTGTCCCTGCGGGATATACAGAAGATGAAGCACTTGTAAACGCAACGCTTGAAGGTCTCCGAGAGCGCAACCTTCATAACGACAATGAGTATCTAGATCGTCTTCGTCACGAACTAAATGTTATTGCTGATCGTGGTTTTAGTAAATACTTTCTAACTATGAAGGCAATTTGTGATGTTTCTAATCAGATGATGCTTTCTGGTCCCGGTCGTGGTTCTGCGGCTGGTTCTCTTGTTGCTTATGTGCTTGGTATTACGCAGGTTGATCCTATCAAGTATAATCTTCTGTTCTCTCGCTTCTTGCGTTCGGATGCGAAGGACTATCCAGACATTGACTATGATGTATCCGATAGTATGCTTTTGAAAGAGAAGTTGGTTGAGATGTGGGGTAAGGACACTGTTGCTCCTATTTCTAACTGGAACACGCTACAACTGCGTTCACTAATCAAAGACATTTCAAAGTTGTATGGCGTCCCTTTTACGGAGGCAAACAACGTTACTAGGGGGATGATTCGTGAAGCAACACCTCTCGCGAAAGAAAAGCACGGAATGAAGGCTGGAATGTATACTCCAACCTGGGAAGAGGTAATGGAGTTCTCTTCTTCGCTACAAACATACTTGAATAAGTATCCACAAGTCAAGGCTCATGTTGAGGGTCTTGTTGGTCAGGTTCGCTCTTGCTCTCGTCATGCCGGCGGAGTTGTGATTGCCGAGGACCTTGATAGATACATGCCCCTTATCAACTCTGGTGGTGTTCGTCAGACGCCTTGGTCAGAGGGTCAGAATGTTCGTCACTTGGAGCCTATGGGCTTCATCAAGTTTGATTTGCTTGGTCTCTCAACTTTGAAGATGATGGAGGGTAGTATTGAGCATATCCTTCGCCGTCATCACGGTATTGATAATCCAACTTACGCAGACATCAAGAAGTTCTATGATGAGAACTTACATCCTGATGTTTTGGATCTCAACGATAAGAAAGTTTATAAAGATGTCTTCCATGCTGGTAAATGGGCTGGTATCTTCCAGTTTACCGAGTCTGGGGCACAGGACTTTTGCAAGAGAGTAAAGCCAAATAACATTATTGACATCTCCGCCATCACTTCTATCTATCGTCCTGGTCCTTTGTCCGCTAATGTTCACGAGGAATACATCGATGCTATGGAGCATCCACAGCGTATTCAGTATCTTTCTGGTGATGCCCAAGAGATTACCGAAGAGACTTTCGGGTTCCTAATTTTCCAGGAGCAAATTGCTCTACTGGCTCATAAACTTGGTAACTTGACCCTTGATGAAGGCAACCTCCTTCGTAAGGTTCTAACCAAGAAGGGAACTGGTAAAGATAGTTTGAAGAATAAACTTCGTCGTAAGTTTATTGATGGCTGTGTTGAAAAGAGTATTGATGCTGATGATGCCCGCCAACTTTGGAACAAGTTTGAGTTCTTCTCTGGGTATGGCTTCAACAAGTCTCACGCAGTCTCTTATAGTATCATCTCTTATCAGTGTGCTTGGTTGTTCGCATACTATCCTGCCGAGTGGATGGCTGCGTTCTTGGATAAAGAGCCAGAGACCCGCAAGGAGAAGGCTATCAACATCGCCAAGCGTTTTGGTTTCAAGATTGCACCACTCGATATCAACAAGTCCGGTAGTGTTTGGGAGATTAGCGAGGATGGAAAGACTCTTATTCAGCCACTAACCTCTATCAAGGGTCTTGGAGCATCGGCTATTGAACAGATCCTAAACAATCGTCCGTTCCTAAATGCAGAGGACTTGTTGTTCAGAGAGGAGGTTGTATACAGCAAACTAAACAAGAAAGCCCTCGATGCTCTTTGTCGTGGTGGTGCTCTTGATAATCTTGTTGATGATCGCTTTACTGGTCGTAAGCATTTCTGGTCTGCCTGTATTGTTGATCGACCAAAGAACCTAAAGCGTCTTTCTGTGAATATGGAGACATTTAGACCAGAAGGTGACTTTACAGAGGAAGAGATCATTCAATTCAAGACTGATCTGACTGGAGTGTTTCCTCTGAACCTTGTTATCAGCCAAGCAACTATTGAGCGTCTATCAGAGAAAGGTGTACCACCTATTTCAGAGTTTGATCCAGATCTTCTTCTTTGTTGGTTTATTCCTCGCAAGGTCACTGTAAAGAAGACCAAGAAGGGTAAGACTTATTGGATTGTTGAGGTTATTGATTCAAATAACCAACTTACAAGGATCCGCTGTTGGGGTATCAGACCAGAGAAAGATAGGATTTATTTGAACCGACCTTATATGTCTAAACTAAAGTATGATGAGCAGTGGGGTTTTTCAACCTATGCCATTGGTAAGAGTTTTAGGTTGTTGGGATGATAGTAGAAGAGTGCGATAAATGTGGTCAGGAATTACCTCCAGAGGATGAACTAAAAGATTGGTCTAATTACAACAAGCAAATTGTTGCTGAATATGTAAAGGCACAGGGTTATGAGCGCATCAGTATTGAAATGGAAGATGACAGTAAATCAGTTGAGGTATCTTTATGAGGAACTTCACATTGTAAAAACAATGGCTGATGAGATGGGTCCAGAATTTCAAAGTCATTATGAGGACTTTTGTCGTAGGCATGGTATCGATCTCAATGCTCTCAATAGAGACAATGCCGAACAAGTGCATGATAAATTTAGTCAAAATCCTGGTACTAAAGAGGAGGAAGAAAGAGGCTTTGAAGATAAAGACGACTCGGAAATGCATGAAACTTTTTCTAAACTTTTTAGAAAACTAGCCATGCATCTGCATCCTGATAAGGTTATGAATTTAGACTTGACTCAAGAAGAAAAAGATGGTATGATTATAGCATTCAAGGAGTCAAAAGTGGCACTTGAGGAGAGACGTTATTTTATTTTGATTGATTATGCAGAAAAATATAACGTTCCTTTGCCGACAAACTATAAACAACAAACTAGATGGATGCTAAAAGAAAAAGAACTTGTAAGACAGAAATTAGAAACCAAACTATCAAGTTACAATTACATGTTTGCTGAAGCGGAGACTGATGAGGCAAAAGATAACTTGATAAAACAATTCATGAAACAACTTTTTAATTATAATTTTGAGGAGGAATCTTGATTAAAGACAGTGTTATTGGGCTTCAACACGGAGACGAAGGTAAGGGTAAGGTTACCCACCATCTTTTGAAGAGTGGCGAGTACACCCATTGTATCAGGTTCAATGGGGGTTGTAATGCCGGTCACACGATTTATCATGAAGGAATCAAATTTATTACCCACCATATTCCTGCTGGTGTATTTTTTGGAATCCCATCTATTATTGGTCCCGGTTGTGTACTAAATGTAGACAAACTGATGGAAGAGATGGATATCCTTTCCAGAGGAGGAATCAACCTAAAAGATAACTTGAAGATTGCCAGCAATGTTCACATTATTACTGATGCTCATGTTGCAGAGGACTCAAAGGATGAAAAGATTGGAACCACTAAATCTGGCAATGGTCCTGCTTACCGCGATAAGTATGCTCGCACCGGTATTCGTGCTGCTGATGTTCCATTTCTAAAGCCTTTCCTTATTGATGTTTATGAAGAACTACATAACAGCGATGTAGAGCCTGTAATCCTTATGGAAGGAGCACAAGGCTTCTGGCTTGACCCTGATTGGGGTGATTATCCTTATGTCACTTCCAGTCATTGTGGTGTAGCCGCAGCACTTCTAAACGGCGTCAATCCTCGCTCTCTACGTAATGTCTGGGGCATTGCAAAAATCTATGAGACTTATGTTGGTAAGAAACAATTTCAGCCAAATAGTCCTGTGTTCAACCGCATTCAACAGGCTGGTGCAGAGTTTGGAGCAACCACTGGTCGCGTTCGTCAGTGTAACTGGCTAAACCTCCAGCAACTAAACCAAGCCATTCTTATGAATGGTGTAAACAAGTTGATTTTCAACAAGATGGATGTATTGAGAGAGGTCGCTTCTTGGGGCGTAAATAATCCAAATCTCTCTTTCAAGGACGAAGAGACCATCAGGGCTTATCTTCGCTCCGCTGTTCCTTCTTGTGTTGATGAGATTTTCTTTTCAGATTCACCAGAATTCGTTTGACTTTGATCATCGCATTTGGTAAGATTATAAAGTAATCAAAGGAGTTACCTATGTCTGAAGAGAAGCAAGAGTATATCAAGCAATACATCCGTTCCCTTGGTGCTATTGAGGAAGCCATGGAACCTTACAAGGAGCAAAAGCGCGCCCTTCGTCAAGAGTTCAAGGATAATGGATGGCTTGATACTGATGAGATTCGTGCCGCTGTAAAGGCTTATCGCCTGATCAAGGGCAACGTAGATATTGATCAGTTGCTTGAAAGTTACAATACTATCACTGGAAATGGAGGTGAAGAGTGATTATTCAATATTACAAGACTCGTGATGATGTAATCACGCCCGATAGGGCTAACCCGTCAGATGCAGGATTAGATCTTTTCTTCTGCCCTTCTGATGGTGAGGGTATCTACCTTCAGCCAGGAGAGACTGCACTTTTCCAAACTGGCTTGAAGTTTGGTATTCCCCATGGATACATGCTTGAGGTAAAGAACCGCTCAGGTAATGCTTCGAAGCGTTCTCTTCTTGTGGGTGCCTGTGTTGTTGATTCAGGTTATGACGGAGAGGTTTTTGTAAACCTTCACAATGTTGGCAACAAGACTCAATTGATTGATCCAGGAACCAAGATTGCACAAGTTGTTTTGATTCCTGTTGTTCATTTCCGACCTATTGAGATTGATACTGATAACCTTTACGATTTTCCTATGACCATTAGTAATCGTGGTGATGGGGCACTTGGGAGCACTGATGGATAAGACTACACGCGAAACTATGTTTAGTTCAAAGGATTTGGAGTGGGGAACTCCGCAGCATTTCTTTCATAGGCTGGAAGATAAGTTTGGAACTTTTACTCTTGACCCTTGTTCTAATAATTCGAACTACAAGGTCCGCAATCACTTTACCGAAGAGGATGATGGACTTTCACAAGACTGGGGTGGGCATCTTGTATTTATGAACCCTCCTTATGGTCGTGCTATCAAGGATTGGATCAAGAAGGCTTACGAAGAAGCACAGAAGGATAATACTACTGTTATTGCTCTTATTCCTGCTCGAACTGATACGCGATACTGGCACGATTATGTTATGAAAGCGCAGGCTATTTACTTTGTAAAGGGTCGTCTAAAGTTTGGTAATGGCGGTAACACTGCTCCTTTCCCGTCTGCTGTTGTTGTTTTCAACGGTAATGACCCTGGCTTTCCTGCTATGGGGATGATGAAAGCAAATGAATAGAAAAGAAAGAAGAGCAGCCTCCGCTCGCCGTCGTAAGGGCGATCCAGAACAGGCGATGACTGATAAGATTGCTATGTTCGGCAAACTACCTAAACAATGTAATGCTTGTCAGAAACCATTTGACAAGCAGAGCAAAGATATGGTATTCTCTTGGAAGGTAGTTGTTATGGGCGAGAGGGTCAGTCTTTTCTGTCCAGAGTGTATCAGAACTACCCAAGAGGTTATCAAGGAGAATAATAATGGTTAGTAGAATTAGTAAAGGAGCAATCCAGAAACTTCTGGGCGGTAAAACCAAAGAGCCTTTCGCTGCTGTGGTCAAGGTTTATGGCAACAACTGCCATTACTGTCACGAACTAAAAGAGCAATACTCTGCTCTTTCAGATAAGTTTGATGATGTAATGTTCTTTGCCTTCAACATTGCAGATTACTTGCAGTTAGAAAAGATCTTAGGTTTTCAGGGTGTTCCAACTATTATTTTTATTCAGAATGATGGGAGGATTCCAAAGATTAGGGTTATGCCAGAGCCGAGCGATCCAAATAAAAAGACTTGGTATACTGCCAAGGACATTGAAGACTTTATCAACAAGGAGAAGAAGTAATGTATAAGAAAACTCTTTCTCTTGATGATGTTCTTCTTGAGCCAAGGTTCTCGTCTATCAACTCAAGATCTGAAATTGACATTTCAACTGAACTCTCACTTGATTTATTGCTGGAACTCCCTATTGTTTCATCTCCGATGGATACTGTTACGGGACCAGAGATGGCTGTTGAAATGAGCAGGGCTGGTGGTCTTGGTATCCTTCATCGTTACGCTTCTATTGAAGAGCAAATCAAATGGGTAGATTATTGTGTAAAGAAAGGTTGCCAAGTTGGTGCCGCTGTTGGTGTTTCAGGCGACTTTCTTGACCGAGCACAAGCATCTTACTATGCTGGCGCGAAGGCTCTTTGTATTGATGTTGCTCACGGACATCATACGAAGGTTAGGGATGCTATCAAAGCCATCCGCGATACTCTTGGCGATGAGCCCCACATTATGGCAGGTAATGTAGCAACCGCAGAGGCTTTCAGAGATCTATCAGAGTGGGGTGCCAATAGTATTCGTGTCGGCATCGGTGGAGGAAGCATATGCAGCACGAGAATCCAAACAGGTCACGGCATTCCTACATTCCAGTCTGTGTTAGATTGTGTTCCGGTGTCTTCCGAGTATAATGTTGCCCTTATTGCTGATGGTGGCATTAGAACCAGCGGAGACATCGTAAAGTTGCTTGCTGCCGGGGCTGACGCTGTTATGTGCGGCTCTTTACTAGGAGGAACAGAAGAGGCACCAGGAAAGACACTAGAGGACCCTGATGGTCGCCTATGGAAGGTTTATAGGGGCATGGCAAGCAAGGAAGCACAAGTAGACTGGAAGGGTACTTATAACTCTTATGAGGGTGTAACTTCTCGTATTCCTTGCCGTGGACCCGTAAGTAGTGTTTTAGCAGACCTTGAGAGAGGCATTCGTTCTGGATTTAGTTATTCAGGGGCAAGAGATCTTACCGATCTTTATGTTCTTTCAAAGTTTATCTGCCAGACATCTGCCGGACTTATCGAGAGCCAAACACACATCGTAAACAGGAAGTGGTAATGGCTGATGATAACTACGGGCATATGGAAAAACGTGTTGTGTTTATGGAAAACGACCATAGACACGCACAAATGGTATTGAAACTAAAGTACCTACGACTTACCCAAGCCGCTTTCTTTCGTCACATTATTTCAGGGCTTATCAATGACGATCCAAGAATTATTGAATTTACGAATGAAATTGCGATTACTAGTAAAACTAAAAAGAATAAAGCAGAAAAAGCACAAAGAGAAGGACAACAAAACCTAAAAGATTACGGACTCTCCGAAGGTGATGTTGAAGATATCTTTGATATGATCGAGCAGGAGTTTCCAGATTTATGAGAGAATGTGCTACACGATGCATGGACACAGCCACTCCTTGTGATGAAAAAGATTGCAAGCATTGGCTAGATTATAAAAAAGAGCAGAATTGTACTTTGATTTCTATTTATATTAACGGACCCATGACTTTACGACAAGTCGCAGAGCGCATGGGCATCTCTTATGCTAGAGTAAAACAAATTGAAAGCAGTGCTCTTACAAAGATAAGAAAACATATAAAGAAAAACAATTTAACTTTTTAGGTATTTATCTAATAATTTTACTATTTACATTTGAGTTTATTTTTTAAGGAGAATTATAATGGCTCGTAAGACACTTTTAAACGAATCCGAGATTCGTCGCTTCATGAAACTTGCAAACGTGAAGCCAGTTGGTCAGGAGCGTCTCGAAGAGATGTATGGAATGCTTCCTGGTGCTCGCGATGAGGACGACGAGAACGTTCAGGACGAAGATCCTGCCGGTAAGTCTCTTGAAGAGCAAGAGGAAGAGGTTGAGATGGACATGGCTGCCGAAGAGGAGCCAATGGATATGGATAAGCCTGCTGAGGAGCCAATGGACGAGCCTGAGATGGACATGGACATGGGTGCAGGTGCAGGTGTTCAGATTAATTTAGATGATTTCCTTTCCGCTCTTGAGTCTGCTCTTGAGGATGTCACCGGTGAGGAAGTTAGCACCGATATGGACATGGAAGCCGACGAGGGAGGTGATGACGAAGCGGCTGACATGGAGATGGACATGGATATGGATGCCCCAGAGGGTGACATGGACATGGGCATGGACGATGAGGAGCCAGGAATGCGCGACATGATGGAGAACGAGGACGAGGACCTTATGGAGGCTCGCGTTAATCGTATCGCCGCTCGCGTTGCTCAGCGTCTTATGGCAGAGAACAAGAAGGCTTCTAACATTGATGCTCTCACAGAGCGTATCTTTAACCGTCTCGCTGGAAAGTAAACTCTTGACATAATCTTTACGAGGTGTTATAATGAACCATCAGGGGTGACTCTGATGGTTTTTTTATTTGAGGTACTATGGAACACCCTTGGTTATTTTACTTTTTGTTTTTTATTTTCGGGTATTCTACCTGTCAAACGTTCTATTTTCTAAAATCTGTAAGAAAAAGCCTGCAACTATTGCGAGTATCGCAGGTTATCAGCCTATTTATTATTGCTAGAAGTCTTGAAGACTTTGCTTATGCAAAAAATTATGCTGTTATTCGCATGGAAGAAGGAGAGGGACAAAAAGATAGCATTGTTGCTTTTGAGGAGCAACACGAAAAAGAAGTTGAGTTTTTCAAAAAGAAAGCCGTTAAAAACATTATTGACACACATGGCAACTATTTCAGTGAAATTGTTGATTATGAAGATTGGGATGGTGCGATGGCTTTTCTAAACAAAAACAAAAAAACAGTATTTGAGTTTTTAACAAAAAAGGGGTAGAACATGATTAGGCGTATAATCAAGAAACTTTTGTCTCACGACGAGGCAGTAAATAAAGAGCCAACAGAAAACAAGATTGTTGTGATGAGTGGCGGAACTCCTCCACCAGAGCCAGACCTTCGTGTTGTTGGCTTGTTCAGTGAAGTTGTAGACGAGAAGATTACAGAGATTATCCATGGTCTTCTTTACATGAACGAGATGAATAAACTTGAAGAAGATCCAAAGAACAAAAGAGACATCGAGTTTTACCTTTCCACTTATGGTGGATCGGCTGACGACATGTTTGCTCTTTATGACATGATGAAGATCGTTGAAAAGGATACAGACATCGTGACCATCGGTATGGGCAAGGTTATGTCTGCTGGTGTTCTTATTCTTGCTGCTGGAACAAAGGGCAAAAGACAGATTGGTCGCAACTGCCGAGTGATGATCCACTCTGTGATTGCTGGTAACCACGGCTCGCTTCCGAACCTTATTAACGAGATGGAGGCCATTCAGGATCTTCAAGACCTTTACATTGAAAGATTGGTTGAAGAGACCAATATGACCAAGAAGCAGATGAAAAAGTTATTAGAACAAAAGGTGAACATCTATTTATCAGCAGAAGAAGCGGTGAAGTATGGCATCGCTGACATTATTGTTTGAGGTAAAACTATGTCCGATTTAAAAAAGATTCTTAAAGAAGAGTATGCCAAAAAGAAACTAAACATCACTCCAAAGTTATTGATGGAGATGATCGAAGAGGTAATGTTAGCCGAAGCAACAATGACCAGAAAAGATTTTGCTACCTCTGACACCAGTAGGGGTATTACTTTATTTAAACAAATGGTCGCAAATGGTGATGAGTTTCTTTTATCTGATGGATCAAAAGTCGTTATTGTTGATGATGATAAAGTTTTAGATTTAATTAATAGAGTTGACGATGAACGTAGTCTCAGGGGCTTACGCTTAAATACAAAGGACGGGAGAACAATAACTCCTGGAAGTATTCAAAAAACTGGAACGCCGTTTTCTACCTCTGGTGGGAAAAAAGGTCCTGGTGGTAACGTGTCGGAGAAATTTGAAGGAAACATAATTATCGCATTAGGAGGCGGCTCTATTCCAAAGGGCTTAAGTCACATTGATAAAGTAAAATACCCAGCGTTCCAAAACGCAGCGGACGAACTTGTTAAGAATGTTGATGATCTTAAGCCGGGTGTTTATTTTAAGCCCGGTAACGGAATAGTAACAGAACTTTACAAGCAATTTGGCTCTAGTAATCCAACTCCAAAAACAGACATTGCTAATCAAGAAGAAACAGATAGAATTTCAGTTAAAAAAGAGGGTGCTTCATTCTTGAGTGCTGAACAGGGAGAAACTAGGGCTCTTATTGCTGCCGCTCTTGGTCTCAAAGATTACGACACACTACGTAATGATTCAGAAATGAATACTTTTTTTGTTGATTTAGCAGAGGATTTAAGTAAAGTAAAATGGAATGACCCCGATGTTGACAGAAGAAAATTAGGGGACGACGCTCTTGTAAAGATTTATAATAAAGTTCTCGAACTAATGACAATTCCTGAGTTTCAAAGAAAGTTGGCGACCGAGGCTATGACTGGTGAACATAGATTCACAGATAAATTATCAAAAGCAAATAAGTTATTAGTCTGGAAAGGAACCTCTGGCAACGGATACTATACAGATTTAAAAAATTGGGTAGGAGCAAATGCTGATCAATTTAAATACGACATTAGGTGGCGTGGTGAAGGTCGATCAGCAGGCGGTAGAATTGATTCTGTCAAGAAAGGTTCAAAGGCAGCATTAAATTTACAAAATAGAATAAATGATCGTTTAGGAATTTCGGAAGGTGAAATTAAAGAGTTTGTAGGAGACGAGAAAAAGTTTGCTTCACAAATAGAGCCAAGGCTCGTAAAAGATCCTCCCAAAGATGCAAAAATCGGCAATGTTGAATGGAAAGAGATCTTAATCCAGGCTTTGTCCGACATTCTTTTAGAATCCAGCCCTGTTCAAATAGATCCAGTAGAATTCTAAAATAACCCTTGACTTATCACTCATCCGTGTGTATAATTATAACATAATAACTATGAGGTATTAATGACTAGAGAGTATGAAAGTAAAGAATTACTTCAACAAAAGATTATCAGAGGAGCAAACGTATTAGCAGATAACGTCGCATCAACACTCGGACCGAAAGGACGAAACGTTTTATTACAAGAGGCAGGAAAAGCACCATTCATTACAAAAGACGGAGTTACAGTAGCACATTTTGTTGCACTTGATGATCCGTTTGAGAATGCTGGTGCTCTTGTTATCCGTCAGGCAGCGATTGAAACTAATAATGATGCCGGAGACGGAACTACAACGGCTACTGTGCTGGCTAGGGCGGTGCTACAAGAGTCACAAAAATATATCCTGGCTGGTGTATCCCCTACGGAATTACAACGCTCCTTGACCGCTGCTACGGCTTCTGTGATTGAAATGATCAAAGAGAAGTCTAGACCAGTTACAAGCATTGAGGACATCAAGCACATTGCTACTATTTCAGCCAATAATGATTCGAGTATTGGCGATCTGATTGCGATGGCTGTTGATCGTGTTGGTCAAGACGGAGCCATTACTATTGAAGAGTCCAGGTCTTTAGAGACTTCTTTGGACGTTACCGAAGGCTTCCGCTTTTCTGCTGGTTACTGTGCCAGTGCTTTTATCAATGATGAGCGTAGAGCGATGATGTCTCACGAAGAGCCTCTATTTTTTGTCACTGATTATAAGATTAGTACAGTAGAGCAGATCCTTCCTATTCTGAAGATGATCGCAAGAGAAGGACGACCACTTATTATTGTAGCAGAGGATGTTGAGGGGCAAGCCCTCGCTGCTCTTATCGCTAATACGATGCGTGGCTCTATGAAGGTTGCTGCTATCAAGGCTCCGCTTTATGGTGAAGAGCGTAGAAACCTTCTTCACGATCTTGCTATTTCTGTTGGTGCTACTTTCGTTACTCGTGAGAGCGGTATCAAACTTCAAGAAGTTCAGTTAGAGCATCTTGGAACCGCCAAGTCTGTTGAGAGCAGTAAATATTATACTACTATTGTTGTCGGATGTGGCGATTTTGATGCTATTGAAGAGCAGATTACTACTTTGAAGTCTATGATTGAGCAAGAAGAGTCTATGCAGAAGTGCGTTCAACATCAGGATCGTATTGTTCGCTTGTCTTCTGGTGTTGCTGTTATTCGTGTTGGTGGCTCTACCGAGGTGGAGATGACTGAACGAAAGCATCGCATTGAAGATGCTTTGGAAGCAGTAAAGTCAGCACAAGAAGAAGGTATTATCGGCGGTGGAGGCTCCTCTCTTTTGAGAGCAGCAAGGTCGCTTGATACCGATACAGAAGACTTGGCTACAATGATTATTCAGCGTGCTTGTGAGGCTCCTATCAGACAGATGGCTGATAATGCCGGTGTTTCAGCGGATATTATTATCAAAGACATTCTTCAGGAAGAAGATGGTATGGGCTGGAATTTCCGTGATAATTCTATGGTCGATTTGTTTGAGGCTGGTATCATCGATCCAGCAAAAGTAACGAGAACCGCCTTACAGAATGCCGTTAGTTGTGCTGGTACTCTAATTACCACAAACTACGGCATCATTCAAACGGGGTAATTGTTATGAAAAGTTTTATGAAAGGTGATTTAGTACACATTCCGCAGGACACTTATTTATTTGACACTCAAGGCACTTGTAGCCTGTTTAGAAAAGCAAATAAGCCTCTTGTTGGCGTGTGCATCAGGCACGACAAACAAACAAAGGAATTGCAGGTTTTAGCCGCTGGTGTTCCTTGTTTTGTTTACGATGATAAAGTTTATCCATTGGAGGCAGCAAATGTTAGTTAGACTTACAGAGATTTTTGCTAATGGTGCGGTTACGACACCAGATACTTACACTCTTCGCGAAGTGTTTGTAAATCCAGAGCACGTTGTTATGATCCGCGAAGAGCATAGGTTGAGAGAACTAAACGAAAGAGGTATCATCAACGAGAATCTAAACAATAATCATAGATTTTCTAAACTTACAATCAACCGTGGTCAGTCTGGCACAGACATTGTTGTTGTTGGTGCTCCTGATTTAGTAGAAACGAAACTTCAAAGAACCGCTAAACAACTTTTGAGAGGGTAAAGTGGCACAACGTATTAG
>BCSF01000606.1_pt1 | contig 13435 bp, 18 predicted proteins | sample 1016431 | NCBI WGS metagenome assembly BCSF01 (sample SAMD00045685;SAMD00045686;SAMD00045687;SAMD00045688;SAMD00045689;SAMD00045690;SAMD00045691;SAMD00045692;SAMD00045684;SAMD00045690;SAMD00045691;SAMD00045692;SAMD00045684;SAMD00045685;SAMD00045686;SAMD00045687;SAMD00045688;SAMD00045689, study...
CTTTTTTGGTCGGCGTGTTAGGTGTTGTTTAAGAGACAGGATATTAAGAGTTTTGCGTTGGTGATATAAATATATAATGTTGAGGCTATTCGTAAGTCCTCACGCAAAAGATCCGACAAAATTATGTCGGTGTCGCAAAACGCAGGTTTGCCACTTACTGCGTGAACAAAAAAGTGGCTTGACATTTATATAATAATGATTATATAAATAACTATGACAACGCCTTATAGGGTTGTCTATAAAAATGAAAATAACTTTGCTTAACAAAAGGAGGTTACAATGACCAATAGAGCAATATCACTTTTCAATCAATTAAGACCAGTATCGGTAGGTTTTGATAATGTCTTTGACCATTTTGAAAGAATGTTTGAAGATGACTTTATCACAAATATGCCTAGTTTTCCACACTATAATATAGTGAAAACAGGAGACAATAAGTACGATATAGAAATCGCACTTGCTGGCTACAACAAAAAAGATATTGAGGTAGAACTTAAAGAAGGAATACTTTCAATTAAATCTAAAAAAGAGGAGAAGGAAGATACTAAAGACGGAGAAATCCTACATAAAGGTATCGCTAAAAGATACTTCTCAAAATCTTTCACAATCGCTGATGATGTAAAAGTCAAAGGTGCTGAGTTGAAAGACGGCCTTTTAAAGGTATCTATGGAAAGAATTATTCCAGAGCACAAAAAAGCTAGAACAATAAAAATCAAGTAATCTAAAACGAGAAAGCGCTAAGACTTGACTTCTTGGCGCTTTCCGTATATAATGAGTCTAAATTATTAAGGAGTTTTATTATGGACAAGTGGAATATTATAGATCACACATTTAAATATAGAATAGGTGATAGTGATGAAAAAGGCGGCTGTACTTTTATCGGCGGCGAATGGGTAGATATAGATACCAACCAATTATTTAAAAACAAAAAAGTTATATTGTTCAGTTTACCTGGCGCATTTACGCCAACTTGTTCTGGACAACAATTACCAATGTATGATGCATTGTATTCAAAATTTAAAGACCAAGGTTTTGATGAGGTATATTGTATATCTGTAAATGATGCGTTTGTTATGAACGCTTGGGCTAGAGATTTAAAAATTGAAAACGTTAAGATGATACCAGACGGTTGTGGTACATTTACGAGATCAATGGGTATGTTAGTGAATAAACCTGCTCAAGGATTTGGTATGAGATCGTGGAGATATTCAGCGATTATTAATGATGGTGAAGTACAAGAGTTTTTTGAAGAGCCAGGAATTAATAATGAGAGTGCTGATGATGACCCATATACAGTTTCATCACCAGAACATATGTTAAGTTTTTTACAAGCGAATGAAATTGATAAAAGCTTATAACATTGACAATAAGACTAAATTATGATAAACTTATATTATATTATGAAAAGGAGTGAATATGAATCTATCAAGTGACACAGTAAATGTGTTAAAAAACTTTTCGGATATTAATCAAAACATTTTGGTTAAACCTGGAAACAAAATACAAACTATCTCTACTATGAAAAATATCTTGGCTGAAGCTGAGGTAAGTGAGAAGTTTGAAGACGAGTTTGCGATATATGATCTACCAGAGTTTTTAAGATCGGTTGAACTATTTGAGAAACCAGAACTTAAATTTAATGGTGGTACTAATGTTAAAATATCACAAGCTTCACAATCAATCAAATATTTCTTTGCTGATAAATCTGTTATAGTATCGCCTTCAAAAGGTATTACAATGCCAGATAAACACGTCACGTTTACTTTAAAGAAAAATGACTTTGCTAAATTGATGAAAGGTGCGACTACGTTAAATCTACCTGACATTGCTGTTAAAGGTGACGGTAAAGTAATCAAAATGATTGCAACAGATAAGAAAAACAAATCATCTAACGAGTATTCTATTGATGTAGGTGAGACAGATAAATCGTTTAATGGTTTCTTTAGAACAGAAAACTTTAAACAAATTGTTGATGATTATGATGTTGCTATTTCAAAAGCTAAGATTTCTCATTTTGTAAATAGAAATAAATCTGTACAATATTGGATAGCATTAGAACCTGACTCTGAATTTTAAGGGAGGTTTTAAATGTCTGATTTTCTATGGGTTGAGAAATACCGACCTAAAAAAATAAGTGATTGTATTCTTACAGAAGATTTAAAGAATACATTTACACAATTTCTAAAACAAAAAGAAATACCAAATTTGCTTCTATCTGGTAGCGCTGGTACTGGTAAGACGACTGTCGCCAGAGCTCTATGTGAAGAACTAGGTAGTGATTATATCATTATCAATGGTTCTGACGAAGGTAGACAAATAGATACTGTAAGAAGTAAAATTAAAAACTTTGCTTCTACAGTATCACTAACCGAAGACGCAAATCACAAAGTTGTTATAATAGACGAGGCTGATTATATGAATGCTGATAGTGTTCAACCAGCTCTCCGTAATTTTATAGAAACCTTTTATAAGAATTGTCGTTTTATCTTTACCTGTAATTACAAAAACAAAATCATACCAGCTCTACACTCCAGATGCACTGTGGTAGATTTTAAAATTGTAAATGGTCAAAGAGTTAAAACTGCTACTGCCTTTCTTACTAGACTAGAGGGTGTGCTTAAAGATGAGAATATAGAGTTTGATAAGAAGGTATTAGCAGAGTTAATTCAAAAGTATTATCCAGATTTTAGAAGAACAATAAACGAACTACAAAGATATTCTGTAAGGGGTAAAATTGATAGTGGTATATTATTTAATCTAGGAGAGGCAAATACAAAAGAACTTGTAAAGATACTAAAAGAAAAGCGTTTTAATGACATGAGAAAATGGGTTGTACAAAACCTAGACAAAGAGGCTTCAGCGTTGTTTAAGACGCTCTATGAGACGCTATATACCTCTTTAGATGCGAAGTCAGTACCTCAGGCGATTTTGATTATCGCTGGTTATCAATACAAGTCAGCATTTGTCGCTGACCAAGAGATCAATATGGTCGCTTGTTTAACAGAGATTATGGCAGGTTGTAAATTTAAATAAACTAAATAAGAACAAAAGAGTATATTATGCCAGGTAAGTGGGACGGTAAAAGTAGAATATCAAATGACAAATATAGGGAAGGTTTTGATAGAATCTTCAAAACAAACCCTATCGCCAAAGATGTACGAACACCTAAGTACAAGCCTCGTATAGTAAAACCAAAAAAGGGGAAGGGTAGTTACAGTAGAAATGGCGAGAAGAACGTTATTAAGAACATTGATAGTTAGAGCTAGAATGTTTTGGGCTGACATTAGAGGACACCACGGAAAAGTTTGGAATTATGAACCAGGCGATTATTACATGGGTAGTCACAAAGGTCACAAAAAACACTTAAAAAGATAATGAAAGTTTTATATTATGTACGAGTTGAGAGATTATTTAAACGCAATTAACTTTACAAAAGAAAATTTATTAGACACAACAGACGAAACTTGGGAAAAAAAGTATCCACCTTTCGTAATAAACAAGTGTCTTTCCGTACACTACGACTGTATTGCTCAAGCCAACGAAATGAATGGCTATCACTTCCTAGATAAGAAAACACAGTTTCACTTTTATATAAATAGTATTAGAAAAAAGAAGCGATTTGGTGGCAAGTGGTTATCACAAGCCAAGTTGAAGAATTTAGAGTATGTAAAAGAGTATTATGGATACAGCAATGAGAAGGCAAAAGATGCTCTCAATATACTTACTGAGGAACAAGTTGAACTAATTAAGAATACCTTATCTAAAGGTGGGAGAACAAGATGAGCGAAGAAGCGATTAATTGGTCCGCTGACAGTATGTTAGAGGTCACAATAAAGCAACCAGATGACTTTTTAAAGATCAGAGAGACTTTAACTAGAATTGGTGTTGCAAGTAGAAAAGATAAAACATTATTTCAAAGTTGTCACATATTACACAAACAAGGTAAATATTTCATAACACATTTTAAAGAACTATTTGCGTTAGATGGTAAGAAAGCAACTTTAACACAAAACGATATTCAAAGACGAAACACAATCTCTATCTTATTACAAGATTGGAATTTAATTGATATAGTGGATAAAGCAAAGTCGGAAGACAAAGCACCATTATCACAAATCAAAGTATTACCTTTTAAAGAAAAAAAAGAGTGGAACTTATCGGCAAAATATAATATAGGGAAAAAAGTGGAAGCCAAGGATAATACTGATAATGCAAGTACCGAAGTTTAAAGAGTTTATTACAGAAACAGATATAGGTCGTAAAGATAAACCTATGACAGTTGCTATTGTAACTGTGGCAGATTCAAAAGACCCAAAAGAAAACACTACTGCTGATCTTATAACAAAAGCTTGTAAGAAAAAAGGTATTAAGTGTATAATCGTAAATACCAAATCAACAATTATCACAGCTAAAGATGAAGACAAAGGTACACTTACTGTCTATAATTATGATGGTAAAAATGCTGAACATACATTTGTAGGTAGAGATACTGTTTGTATAGTTAGAGGTGGCGCATTAGAAGATGAAGCAGGTCTTTCTTTAATATCATCATTTCAAAACTCACAAGCATTTATGATAAACACAAGAGCAGCGATGTTGACTTGTGATAATAAACTAACAACTGCTTTGTTATTTGAGAAGTTTGGTATACCAACTCCAAAAACAGCATTTGTATCTAATGAGAATAATATTAAAACTGCTTTAGATATGGTAGGTGGAAAATTCCCTGTCATACTAAAAACACTAACAGGAACACAAGGCGTAGGCGTTATCAAAATAGAAAGTTACGAAGGTCTTGTGGCCACTGTTCAAGCGATGTGGAAACTAGAAGCAGAATTACTAATACAAGAATACATGCCTAGTGATTTTGATGTAAGAACTTTTGTGGTAGATAACAAAATATTTGCTAGTACAAAAAGAGTACATAGTACATATGACTTTAGATCAAATACACATAGAGGTGCTGAGGCAGAACCATATATTTTAAGTGATGAAGAAAAAGAATTAGTATTAAAAGCGGCTAGATTATCCAGAGCTTATATGGTAGGTGTTGACCATATCATACATAAAAACAAACCATACTTGTTAGAGATTAATGGTAGTCCTGGATCAGGAGCTGATTACGAAGGTTATCAACATAGAGATTATTACGCTGACGCTGAACCAGCTGGTAGAATAGATGGTGAGAAAATGATGTCAAATGTAATAGATCATATACAAGATAGAGCTCATTGGGATAGACAATCACTTATAGAATGTGGTTGGTTAGAAACTGTTGAGTTAGATGAAGTAGGTAAAGTAAGAGTTAAGTTTGATACTGGTAATGGTTCCAAGGCTTGTGCTTTACACGCAGATAAAATTTTAGAAGATGGCAAGATTGTTAAATGGAAGTATGATGGTAAAACTTATAGTAAACCTAGACATGGAAAAAGTGAAGTGTTTAGAGCAAACGCAGATGGTGAAGAGCCATCAGAAGTTAGACCAACTATATTAATGGATATTACATTTAATGGTTTTACATATAAAGATGTAGAAGTTGGTTTAGATGCAAGACCTAGATCAGGTTCTGACTTACTTGTAAATAGAGATTTAATGCGATTAATGAATATTAGTGTCAACCCTAATAGAACTTTCGTATTGAGTAAACGACTAAAACCTGTTGAAAAAGACGGTAAAGAAGATAAGGTTGGCTTTGAAAAAAAATAACATTGACAAATACGTCAAGTTATGGTATAGTATAAACTAATATAGGAGTTATTATGGAACAAGTGAAGATATTAAGATTGACTACTGGCGAAGATGTAATCGCTAAAGTAGGTGAGAACGACCAAGGTGTGAGTTTAAACAAAGCTTTTGTTATAATCCCACAACAAACAGGACCAGGAAAACCAGTACAACTTATGATGAGTTTGTACAATGCGTTTGGTAAAAGCGATACAATTACTTTAGATAAAGATAAGATTGTTTTTATGACAGACCCAAAAGATGAAATTCTAAAATCGTATGAACAAAATACAAGTAGAATTATCAAAGCACCTGGATTAATTACAGAGAACGCAGTACCGAAGTTATAATGATAACAGTTTACTTCATACGAGGAGAGGAAAAGATTCCTGTCCAAGTTGACGAAGGTATGTCTTTAATGGAGGCGGCAAGAGACTTTGCCAATCAATCCATAGAAGAAATACCAGCAGATTGTTCTGGTTGCTGTGCGTGTGCCACTTGTCATGTTTTAATAGATAGAAATTGGACACACATTATAGGTCAACCAGATTTAAATTCTGCTGAAACAGAATTAGTTGAGTATGAGAAAGGCTATGATCGTATGCAAAGTAGATTAGCTTGTCAAATACAATTAGAAAAAAAACATGATGGTTTGGTTGCACACCTGTTGGACAATCATAAATTATAAGTACAATGGGGCATTAGCTCAGTTGGGAGAGCGCCTGATTTGCATTCAGGAGGTCAACAGTTCGACTCTGTTATGCTCCACCAAAAATTAGATTATGAATTTTTATAAAAACGTTATTGAACATAGAGGTAAGTTACTTGTTCGTGGTATCCACGAGGGTAAAGAATACAAAAACAAAATAGACTTTAGTCCTACTTTGTATGCTATCTCACAAGAAGATTCTAAATTTAAAACACTAAAAGGTCAAACACTAAAACCAATACAATTTCCTAGTATATCAAAAGCAAGAGAATTTAAAAGAAGTTATAATACAGATAACTCACCATTGTATGGTATGGATAGATACCAATATCAATATATCGCAAACGAATATCCTGAAGATATACAATTTGACAAAGACGCAATAAAGATATTTACAGTTGATATAGAGTGTAGTGCGGAAAATGGTTTTCCTGATGTAGAAAATCCAACAGAAGAATTACTAGCGATCACAGTAAAAAATCAATCTAATAAACAAATCATAACTTGGGGTACAGGTGAGTTTAAAACAGATAGATCAGATGTAACTTATATAAGATGTAAGTCAGAGAAGTCTTTGATTATGGAGTTTATGAAGTTTTGGATTAAGAACTATCCAGATGTAATCACAGGTTGGAATACTAAATTTTTTGACATACCTTATTTGTTTAATCGTATTAGAAACCTAGTAGATGAAAAAGTATTAAAAAGATTTTCACCTTGGAATTTAGTTGAAAGAGAAACCATAGTTGTAAGAGGTCGGCCTCAAACTTATTATTCTATCTTTGGTATTTCTATGTTAGATTACCTAGACTTATATCAAAAGTTTATACCAACTAAACAAGAAAGTTATAAACTTGATTACATAGGTAAAGTAGAACTTGGTTTACAAAAAGATGAAAACCCTTACGATACATTTAGAGATTGGTATACAAAAGACTTTCAATCATTTATTGATTATAATATTAAAGACGTTGAGATAGTTGATGGTTTAGAAGATAAACTAAAATTAATTGAACTAGTCTTAACTATGGCGTATGAAGCTAAAGTAAATTATACAGATGTATTTTCACAAGTTAGAATGTGGGATATGTTGATTTACAATTATCTAAAAAAAGATAATATAATGATACCACCTAAGGAAGATAATGTTAAGGAAGATAAGTACGATGGCGCTTATGTAAAAGACCCAATCACAGGTATGCATAACTGGATTGTTTCGTTTGATATTAACTCTCTATATCCACATTTAATTATGCAGTATAATATATCACCAGAGAAAATCATTGGTGTAAAACCATCAGGCATTTCTGTAGATAGATTGTTAAAACATGCGACACCGTTGACACATCTAAAAACAGAGGGCGCTTGTATTACACCAAATGGTGCTATGTTTAAAACAGATAGTCCAGGTTTCTTACCTAGACTTATGGAAAAGATGTATAACGATAGAGTTAAATTTAAGACACTAGCATTTCAAGCAAAGAAAGAATATCAAAAGACAAAAGACCCAAAGACAGCAAAAGAAATATCTCGTTGTCACAATATACAATGGGCGAAGAAGATTGCGCTTAACTCAGCTTATGGTGCGATAGGTAATCAATATTTTAGATATTATGATGTAAGACAAGCGACTGCGATTACTACTTCTGGTCAGTTTGTAATTAGATTTATTGAAAAGAATGTAAATGAATATATGAATAGAATATTAAAGACACATGATAAAGTAGATTATATTGTTGCGTCAGATACAGATTCAATTTATCTTACTTTAGATAAACTAGTTGAGGCGACTTGTAAAGATAAATCAAAAGCAGACACATTAAAGTTTCTAAACAAAGTTGTTAGTAGTAGAATAGAGCCATTTATAGATAAGTGTTTCGCAGAACTAGCAGACTATACAAATGCGATTAAACAAAAAATGGTTATGAAACGAGAAGTGATTGCTGACAAAGGTATATGGACAGCGAAAAAAAGATATATGTTAAACGTATTAGATGAAGAAGGTATTACGTTTGAAGAACCTAAATTAAAGATTATGGGTATAGAAGCTGTTAAGTCATCTACACCAGAAGTTTGTCGTGGTAAAATTAAACAAGCGATCAAACTTATAATGACAAAAGACGAAGACACTTTACAAAAGTTTATCGCTGATTTTAAGAAAGAGTTTTATCAAATGACAGCTGAACAAATATCTTTTCCTAGGTCTTGTAATAACTTAAAAAAATATATGCATGGTAGTAATATCTTTATTAAAGGTACACCTATTCATGTTAAAGGTGCGTTGATATATAATCATCAATTAAAACAATTTAAATTACATAGAAAATATCCACTAATACAAGAAGGTGATAAGATAAAGTTTTTAAAACTAGTAGAAGCAAATCCGTTTAAGTTTGATGTAATAAGTTATGTTACAAAATTACCAAGTGAATTTAAACTACAAGAATATATTGACTATGATATTATGTTTCAAAAAACATTTTTAGATCCTATGAGTTTTATACTTAACTCTATTGGTTGGACATATGAAAAGACAGCTAGTTTGGAGGCATTCTTTGAGTAGTTTATTTTTAATATTAATAACTATTCATTGGGGTTTTGCCACAGGTAGTTTAATTGCTTATAAAACAGATTGGTCTATACCTAGATTTTTAATAGTATGTTTATTAATAAGATATTTTTTTTTAAGTTATGGACTTTAATACAAACCAAAAACATGGAGTAATATATGCAGATCCGCCTTGGACATTTAAAACGTATAGTAACAAAGGAAAAGATAAAAGCCCTGAAAGACATTATCCTTGCATGTCTCTCGCTGACATTGTTCGGTTACCTGTTGACCGAATTGCTAAGGACGATGCAGTCCTCTTAATGTGGGTAGTTGATCCCTTGTTAGACAAAGCATTTGAAGTAATCAATGCGTGGGGTTTCAAGTATAAGACAGTAGGTTTTACTTGGGCGAAAACGAATCGAACTAAAATGGGTTTCTTCACAGGTCTAGGTTACTGGACTAGAGGTAATCCAGAAATGTGCTTATTGGCTACAAGGGGTAAACCTAAACGGCTAAATAAAAGTATACCACAATTAGTTGTGGACCAAAGACGAGAACATAGTAGAAAACCAGATATAGTATATGACCATATTGAGAAGATGTTACCAGGGCCTTATATTGAATTATTTGCTCGTAGAAAACGAGAAGGCTGGAATAGTTGGGGTAACGAAGTATGATTATACCCTTGACTCTTTCAATATTTTGTGTTATAATGATCTATGGTTTTGTCGTATGGTTATTAATGAAATGGAACAATGAACAATTATAAAAGATATACTTTACAAGATACTTTAGATAGTGAAAAAAGAGCACTGTTTAATGTGTTATCAACTTTTGCTGGTGGTGGTGGCTCATCAACAGGTTATAGATTGGCTGGTGGTAAGATACTAGCGATTAATGAGTTTGTTGAAGAAGCACAAAATACTTACAGAGAAAATTATCCTAACACTACAATAGTGCCAGGTGATATAAAAGAATTGACAGGTACATATCTTATGGAACAAGCTGGTGTAAAAGTGAGTGAGTTAGATATACTAGATGGTAGTCCACCTTGTTCAGCGTTTAGTATGGCTGGTTCAGTATCTCATGGTGAGGGTAGAACACACGCAGATGCCTTTGGTAAAACAAAACAATATAGTGACATCAAAGGTGTAAGTAATGTAGAAGATTTATTTTTTGAATTTTTAAGAGTGGCAAAAGATATAAAACCAAAAGTAATTATTGGTGAGAATGTTGAAGGTTTAACTATGGGTGAAGCCAAAGAGTATTTTCACAAGATACAAAATACATTTGAAGAAATAGGTTATCTAGTTGTCGCTGATGTATTAAACGCAAGTTATTTTGGCGTACCACAATCTCGTAAAAGATGTTTCTTTATAGGTGTAAGAGAAGATGTGGCAGACGCAATAGGTTTAAATTTTATGACTATGTATCAATTATATCCTGATAAGAATGATGTACAAACTACACTTGGTGAAGCAATTAATGATGTTGTAAATGAAGATAAAGAAGAACTAGATTATTTGTTTGATAAAATTAGTCCAGAAAAGGCTGTAGGTAAAACTTTAATGAAGATGCCAAAAGATCCAGACAAAGTATTGACTGGTATGGATTACCACGATAAAGGTCATCACTTCAATTTAAAAAGATCAAGTTTAAGAAAACCTTGTCCAACAATTACTGCGATGGGTAATCTTGCTGGTGTTGCTGGTACTTGCCACCCAATAGAAGATAGAAAGTTTACTATAAAAGAATTAAAAAGAATTATGTCATTACCTGAAGACTTTAAATTAACAGGTAAACATAAACAACAGTCAGAACGAATAGGTCGTATGGTACCACCGTTGATGATGAAAGCACTTGCTGAAAGTGTTTACAACAAAGTATTGAAACCATACAAGGAGTTAAATAATGACTAAATTTACTTTTGCTACAAGTAAAGAAGGCTTTGATAATCACATAGACAAATCTGTTCGTGGTTATAGTCAGTTATGGGGTGATATACTTTCTCTATCAAAATATTTCGTAGAAGATTATACGCAAGTTGTTGATATGGGTTGTTCTTCAGGTAAACTATTAAAAGGTATGATAGAACAAAATCAGAAACATATTCCTCACGCACAATACACAGGTATAGAAATAGAAGAAGATTTTTTTGGCGACTATCCACATGACGAGGAGAAGTATCATCAATTAAATTACTTTAGAGGTGATGTAAGAGAGTTTGATTTTCAAAACTGTTCTTTGGTTACTTCTATATTTACTTTACAATTTATGTCACCAAAAGATAGACAAGAAGTAATTAATAAAATTTACAATGGTCTTAATACTGGTGGTGCGTTTATCTTTTCAGAAAAAACTTTTAGTTGTAATCCAAGGGTACAAGATATGATGACCTTTATGTTTTATGATTATAAAAGACAACATTTTACTGATAAAGAAATACTTGACAAAGAAGTAACGCTAAGGCATATGATGAAACCAAATACAAAAACTGAATTGTATAAAATGGTACAAGATGCTGGCTTTGAAATACATACTTTTTGGCAGAACTTTAATTTTGTAGGTGTCATTGCTTTAAAGAAATAAATATTTCTATGGCAATACCAAAAACAAAATACGAAGAACTAAAAGAGTATTACGACTATCAACGAAAGATAGCTTATAACAAAGAGTTAATCTTTCATATGGCTGATAGATTTCAAAATAGAGTCTATAATGACTTTGGTATGGTGTCATTAGATAAGTTAAAAGAAATATTATGGACAAGAGTACAACCTGAAGACTATGAAGAGCCTAGAAAAGGTTATGTACCTGAAGACCCTAATTTAAGAATTGAAGGTGAAGGTAAAGCATATTTACCAAAGTTATTTTATGACAAAGAAATGGATTTAGATGACGACTTTAAGGGTTGACATTTTAAGTAGAATGATATATAATAAGAACAATAATTTATGGAGGAATTGAAGTGAGTGATTTTTTAAAAGATATAATTAAAGAAACTGGTAATGAATATGCTGGTTTAGTAAGTGATGGTATTGACAGCGCTGATGTTACAAGTTTTATAGACACAGGCTCGTATTCATTTAACGCATTACTATCTGGTAGTATCTATGGTGGTATGCCAGGAAACAAGATTACAGCAATCGCTGGTGAAGCCGCAACAGGTAAAACATTTTTCGCACTAGGTATATGTAAAGCATTTTTAGATAAGGATCCTGAGGCAGGTATTATCTACTTTGAATCAGAAAGTGCTATCTCAAAAGAAATGATTGAGAGTAGAGGTATTGATTCTAAAAGAATGGTTATTGTACCAGTTGCCACAGTACAAGAATTTAGAAGTCAATCAATTAAAATATTAGACAAGTACATAGAACAATCAGAGAAGAATAGAAAACCTTTGATGTTTGTATTAGACAGTTTAGGTATGTTATCTACAACAAAAGAAATGGAAGATACTGCCGCTGGTAAAGAAACAAGAGATATGACTAGATCACAAATAGTCAAATCAACATTTAGAGTATTAACATTGAAACTTGGTAAAGCAAACATACCAATGATTATGACTAACCACACTTATGATGTCATAGGTTCAATGTTCCCTCAAAAAGAAATGGGTGGCGGTAGTGGTTTGAAATACGCTGCATCATCAATCATCTATCTTGGTAAACGAAAAGATAAAGAAGGTACCGAGGTTGTTGGAAACATTATACATTGTAAAAATTTTAAATCTAGGTTAACAAAAGAAAACGCACAAATAGATGTAAAACTTACTTACAAAAAAGGTTTAGACAAATATTATGGTCTTTTAGAACTCGGTGAAGAAGCTGGTATCTTTAAGAAAGTATCCACAAGATATGAAATGCCAGATGGGTCTAAAGTCTTTGGTAAGAACATCAATGATAATCCAGAGAAATATTTTACTAAAGAAGTGTTAGACAAAATAGATGAACAAGCAAAACGAAAATTCCAATACGGATCAGACGAAGACACCGAGTAAAAGATACGCTTTTGCTCAAAGACAAGGTGACGACTTTAGTTGTATAAAAATTATGGATGGCCAGTACGAAGGTATCATCTATAAGTACAACAATGTTAAGTTTTCAACCACAGAAAACGCAGATGGTCAAATACCTTTAAAGTTTACTTATGATGTGATGACTAATCCTAATGAGGAAGATGTTAAGTCAGATGATTTTAGAAATTACATTGGTGATATATTAGTTGAGTGTGTTGAAGAACAATTAAAAAATGGAAAGTTACAAATAGATGAATGATAGATTAGAAACCACAATATTAAATAATCTTTTCTATAATGAAGACTTTACTAGAAAAGCTATTCCATTTCTTAAAGAACATTACTTTTCTAAAAGAGACGAGAAGATTTTATTTATTGAGGTAGAAAAGTTTTTACACAAATACAATAATCTACCTACTAAAGAATCTATACT
>BCSF01000607.1_pt1 | contig 13430 bp, 20 predicted proteins | sample 1016431 | NCBI WGS metagenome assembly BCSF01 (sample SAMD00045685;SAMD00045686;SAMD00045687;SAMD00045688;SAMD00045689;SAMD00045690;SAMD00045691;SAMD00045692;SAMD00045684;SAMD00045690;SAMD00045691;SAMD00045692;SAMD00045684;SAMD00045685;SAMD00045686;SAMD00045687;SAMD00045688;SAMD00045689, study...
ATAAATTACTATATAACCATTACCTCTAACTTTAAGAGTATCTTTTTTATTAATCCATTCTTCAGATTCATCTGTAAACTTGTGTGAAAGGTTATATTTTGATAATACTTCTTTGATTTGTGTGTATATTGATTTTGTCATATTTATCTCCTGTTAGTTGATAAGTTCAATATACTAAAAGTATAATAATATGTAAAGCTTTTTAGATAGGTTTAGATTTAATTGTGAAAGGATTCTTATAATTGTATTTCTTGGCTAGTAAATCATGAGCATATAAAGATGCCTGTGCATTGCTCAAACCTTTATTAATACCTTCTGAATAGAATATTTCGTAATCTTGACCTTTTTGTTGTCCTTCTTGTTTCTTACTCAACAATATCTCCTTCATCATAGTATAAGACAAAGCATCTACAGTTTATAGTATTAGATGCACCACCATTTGGGTCTCCTGCAAATTGCAGTTCTTTTTCAATCACACCACCACCTGCAACAGGTGTCATAATCTTAAATGGTTTATCAATACCCACTCTTTGACCATCAATATCCTTATGCCATTGTCTAGCTCGTTCATCCATAGCTGATGCCCATTCTTTTAGTGGTCTACTCAACCCTAATCTTTTAGCAACCTCTTGGTTTCCATAATTCATTGCTTGATGTGTTTCTGTCCTTGCTATCATAGTGGCTCTATATGGAGCAAAAGCAGTTATTTTTCTTATGTTTTTAGAAATCTGTGGGTTGGATAGCCCTGTGTCTAAACCTAGTGAAATTTCAGCTTGTATGCCCTTTCTAGTGGTCTCTGTGATGTTAGTTACATTTTGTGCTGTTTTAGTAGCTACATAATCTAAAATCACAGGGTCTATTTCATCTGATTTCTTAGATATTCTTGTTCTATGTAATCTGTTACCCATTGTTATAATGACTTCTCTTGCACTATCACCAAGAATCTTAAACATATCATTGTAATAGTTTTCGTAATACTCAGGTGGTATTTGACCATTGTCAGCAAAAAAGTTCTCAGCAAGTTCTCCATAGTCTTTGAAGTGTTTTCTTATCTTCTTTCTAACATTATTGCTAAGAGTAATAAATAATCTTAATTGCTCTTTATATTCTTTTCTTTTATTAATCCTGACCTTTGCCATTTACTAATCTCATAGTTTCTTCTAATAATTCTTGTTGTGTTCCAAATTTCTCACTAAACCATAAAGGATTGAGATGATACGATTCTTTACTTGTTCTGTGATGATGTGGACATAATGGTATGACATGTAGGTGGTCTCTTTTAGCACCGAATCTTTTAATGTGATGTATCTCAGCAGGTGTGTCTTCATATCCTAGTTTCTTACATACGATGCATCCTAAATCTGCTACTTTCTGTAAATATACCCTTTCAGTTTTCTTCATCATCCATCTCTATCATCCACATTTCCTCTACACAGGATTTGAGTATAACAGAAATGCCACCAAGACCTGATTCCTTTGTGATTGCATTTGCTACTTTATATGACTTCTTATCTTCTTTGATTAACCATCCGACTGTACGACACAACTCAGGCTCACAAGAATCTACATTCTCTACCCATCTTGCATCTGCTGTGTGGTCTAGCCAATCTACCATGACTAGTGGATAATCTTTCATACTGTATATTTTTTACCTCTAAAGAATGCTGACCTATGAAGGTTGCTTACTTGTACAAGTTCAGGATGAACTGTTTTTTCTTTAGGGTCAATCGTTATTACAGCAAATCCATTATTCCAATCATTTGCAACATTATCTTCAAGGTAAGGATGATATTGTTCTGATAAGTGTCCTGTTTGTATAGACATTGATGTTGTGGAATATGTATTAAATGTTCTGAAGTTTAATTGATGTGTATGTCCTGTAATGATGTGTATACCTGCCCTCATTGAGTTTTGGTATGCAGTATGGACACCACCTCTCATTCTGTGCTTGATTATAACTGTATCATCTACTAAGTGAGACATAGCCCAATCCCAATCAGGAAATAAGGTTTGTATCTTAAATGCTTCTAAGTCTTCAAAGGCTCTGCCCCAAGACATTGCAACTTTAGATAGTCTTGTTTCATGATTACCGAATGTTGCTAATTGCTTAATAGGATATTTAGCCTTATCAATTATCTTTTGTAATTTATTTATCTGAGCTTGTGAATCATATATCTCTTTTTGTACAGTTCTTTCTTGTGGTCTAATCTCTGTGTGAAACTTTGCAAATGAAGATAGGATAGATAAGTCCATGATATCACCATTAGCTACAACACATTTGAGTTGTCTTGTTTTAACTAAGTCTTTTAATACCTCACACATAATCTTGAATGATACTGTTTCGTGTCCTTCAAAATGTGCATCAGAAAATACTAGCATTGAGTATGCATGGTCAGTTATCTCTACACGATTGGTAAGTGGTGGCAGATTAGCTCGTTCACTTCTTACAACCACATTACGATTGTTATTGTGTGGGAGTAATTGAATACCTGTAAGTTCTTCTGCTTGTTGTCTGTAAAAAGACATTGTTCCTGAATCAGTAGATAACCCAAGATATTCAAAAACATCTTTTTGTTTTGTCATGTTGGGTAGATTCCATGCTCTGACAATATCATGAGCTGTGGCTAGTGATATACTAGACCTATTAGTGCTTGGCATATATTTCTCCTTAGTCTTTGCTAGACAAAGGATGGTCTTTCGGTAATAAATCTAAATCAAATTTACCACCTGAAAACTTCCCTGTTCTAACAGCAGATAAGAAAGCATTAACACGAGCCATAGCCCATTGGTCTTCTGACCTTACACTTGGTCTGACAGATTGTGGGTTAGTACGATATGCACCGATACCTCGTTTGAATACTCTAGCTAACATTCCTACAGTAACTCTCTTACCTTTCTTGTCTCCATGTTTATCGTTATGTTCTTTGACTTTGTTTTCTAATCCTTTTAATGCTGAGCCTGATACACCTGCAACTTTTGTTTCCATGTCATCAAAAGATTTTTCTTGTTCTCTCATGATTTGATTACGTTTAGTTTTAGCCCAACTAAATCCTGCATCACCACCCCACAATGCCCAAGCAATTCTTCCTGCTGAAGGGTAGCCATCTTCACCTCTATCGAATCCTTGACCTTGCTTATCTACTTCGTGTCTTGAAAAGAATGAGTACATTCTTAAAACTGTGTTAGGAGATAATCTTGTTTTGTTTACGATATCTCTTGCTCTTGCTACACCTACTGCTGTACCACCTCTGTTAAATTCTTTTCTCCAATCTAATCCTCTTTGTGCTTCTGTAGCCATTGAATCAGATGGTGTCAAATCTAAATCTGATAATGCTTTTTCTTCTTGAATTAATCTGTCATACTCAGCATGTGTTCTGCATGGCATATAAATTGTTTTACCATCTTGCTCATGTGAATGTGTACCAACACATCCTATTTCTTCTGCTCTGTCTATTGCTTCTTCTTCTGTTGTGAATACATCTTTAGATACTTCTTCTTTTGTACCATAGATTTCTTCAAAAGCTTTTTCTGCTTCATCAACCTCTACAGGTTTAGCACTATCTTCAGGTGATGTTTCTGTTTCACCTATTGGGAATAAGTTAGATGGAATGTATAAGTCATCTCCACCTGTTACTTCTTCAAGTCCTAATCTATCTCTTGCTTCGTTACGAGTTAAGATACCTGCATTAACACCTTGTACAACATTCTCGTATACTTGTTTTCTTTTCTCTGCCATTGCAGGAATAGAATCTAAATCATATTGAATTCTAATATCACCATCATAAAGTGGAGATAGATATTCGTTTAAGTCTGATTCTACTCTTGATAACAAAGGAATAACTGTTTCTTCATAAAGTGCTAGTTTAGCAGTCTCCATGTTTGAGTATGTTTGGCTATCAGGTATACCAATAAGTTGTGCAGGTACACCAAAGCACAATGCAATCTCTCTTGCAGATAAGTTTAAGAGTTCCAAGAAATCCATGTCCTTTGGATTCAAGCCTAATTGCTGATATGAGAAGTTTCCTTCTAGTAACATCGGTCTTCCTGAGTTATGAGTTCCTTGAAACCTAAACTCTAAATCTTCTAGCAATCTAGCTCGTTGGTCATCTGTTAATTGGGTAGACATCCCTGTCTCATCTGTGGGCTCGAATTTAAGCATACCACTTGGAGTACACCCATTTTTAAGCAATGCCACATTGTGCATCCCTGCAAGGTTATGTTGGTCAATATTATATGCACTAGCCATGATAGGTGATAGTCCATAAAAATCATCTAAAGGAGACCAAAGCTTAATCTGTTTGATTTGTCCTTGTCCTGTTGTTGGGTCTACTCTGTAAACATTACGAGTAACACCATCGATAACATAGTTATAACTTTCAGGAATAATCGATTCGTTTGCTTTGATTTCTATTCTGTCAGGTCTCAATAAATATAATTCTCTTGGTGGTGTAAAGCCTTCTGTATCTCTGAGCAGGTATGAGTTACCTGAGATTAACAAATAGGAATAAAGAGATGAGAAGTACTCTACACCTGATTGTAATGGGTTTGGTCTTTGTAATAATGAAATCAATTCGTGGTTGTCTAATTTAGTGTCTCCACTAAACACATCAATCTTAACTGCTGATGCTGAGTTTGAGATTAGCTGTATACATCTATGTACGATAGCATTTTCTTGATAGCCATCTTTAGCATAGTCTTTATATCTTCGGTTAGTTTTAGATGAATAAGCATTAAGTTTATTGAACATAACCTTTGGTGCTTCTTTCTTTTCAGTTGGTTTTTCTTCTTGCTTAAAAAATCTATCAAATAATCCCATGTTTAACTTATCCTAAAAATTGCTTTACCTGAGCTTTGCAATGAAGTTATAGCCCACACCAATGCATCTACCCTATCATCATGAGATTTTACATTATTTCCTGTGAATTGACACATTTGTTCTTCTAAATCCTTGAAATACCCAACATGATGCACTCTGTTTTGTTCATACAATGCAGAGATAGGCTCTGCTCTGACTTGTTTTCCTCTTGTTGCACGAACACTTGTGTAGGGAACTGTGCTGTCTTGTGTTCGTAAAAGTCGTTCAATTAAATCTCCACCATTATTAACCTCTGCTACGATTCTATCACATTCATAACGATTGTATAATTCTATTGCTTTCTTAACCCATACATCAGGTGATGTGGTTTGTGATGCATCTTGTAAAACATAAAAGTGATTATCAGAAGTTCTACCTGCAACAATGATTCCTGTTTCATCGGAATGTTCTGTAGATGTTACAGCAGGGTCTACTGCTACAACGATTCTTTCTAGTTCAGGAACATCTCTTATTCTGCCTTCTTCAATTAGCTGACCATTAAACAATGCTCCCTCTACATCTTCTAATATCTCTGCAAATAATTCTTGTCTACCTATCCTTGTGCCTTCATATCGTTCTTTAAGCATTGCTACTGCTGATGGTGCTAGATTATCTATGTTCTCAAATGTATTGCCCTTGATAATCTGTGTATCACTTCTCTTAGCTAATTCTTTTATAAGCTTCGTTGGTCTTGGTGTTGTTGTGATAATGCACTTAGGGTCTTGTCCTAAACGTAATGCCATCATTAAGTTATCCCATGATTCTCTGTATCTCCATGATGCAAGTTCATCACACCATGCACGATGGAACTGTACACCTCTTAATCGGTCAGGCTCGATAGCAGGGAATCCAATTATCTTACTACCATTGAAGAATGTAATCTCACTATCTGATTTGTTATATCCTGTGCCACCGAGTAAGTCTCGGTCAATGATGTTCATAAATCCTGAATCACCTGAGAAGACAACTCTTTTTAAATCTCCATAGGTAGGTGCAATTACACCACAGATGACACCACTATTGATTAAGCAGTATTGAATGATGTCATAAGCACCTGTCAGGGTTTTACCCCAACCTCTACCTGCTAAGAATAGATGAATATTGTATCGGTCAGAATCAGTTACAATCTGATTGTCTCTTGCTTTGTTATACCAATCAGTTAATAGATTCGTTGCTTTCTTTCTCTGAAAGTCTAGTGTCTCGTATGTCTGATATGAGTTTTCTAAATTTATCATCTTGCTCACTTAGGTTTTCTACTTCAACAACATTAGTCTCTTTCCAACCTGCTTGTGTCTTTAAGAAAAACATCTGTGCAACTAAAGCATCTCTGCCAATACCACATGCAGTCTGAAAAAGATTACTAGCAATAGTAGCTATAGCCTTTGCTTTACCTGATTTGAGTTCTTCCATGTAGTATTTATACATGGTTGGTTTACTTAGATTGACCACATAACCTATCTGTTCATGTGTTAATCCAAGACCTGAAAGTCTTTCGATTGTATCTGCTGTCTCTTGATTCTTATCTACTAGTTTTGGCATATACAGTTTTTATACAGTAAAAATAAAAAAAGAGCAATCATTTCTGACTGCTCTCTTTCTGTGTTTGTTTTTTAATTTAAAAACTATAGTCTATCCAAGCACCATCTGTATAGTAATCAAATCCTGAATCAACATCATATCTTCTGTATGGTCTCAAAGGTTGCATACCTAAATCGATTGAGTATGTACTATTCAGTTTGTTGTCTGCTTTATAAACCAAAGCCATTTTACCAAATGTTCCATCTTTTTTTAATCTTGCAAAATGAACATGATAGCTATGTGTATACCCTAACTTATAAACACTCCAATCTGTTCCATCATCCCTTCTGCCAATGTGGTCAATAACAGGTGATTTAGTTCTTACAATCTTCGTTACCTTGAAAAGAACATCTTTTCTTGTACTTGGTTTTTTACCTAAGAATCCTACAAACTTTACTACATCACCAACCATTGGTGTATATTTATCTAAGTTTATATCTCTAAATCTCCAAGAGGTATAGTTTACTGTGTGTTTTATATCCTTTGTTGTCATATTATGTTTCTCCTATTTTAATTAATCTTTTGTCTTCTAGCTAGTTCTCTAACTTCATGTGGATATAAATCATCCATGTTGTAAAACCATTCTAACTTGTATGTTTTGTTTGTTTTATCTTCTAGCAATGTTTTAGCTGTGTGTATTCTAGCTATCTTAAAACTTGCAGGAAAAACTCTTACAATCTCACCTGTTTGATTATCTATGAGCTTGTATGTTCTTCTTACGTTTGTCATAATTTCTCCTTTGTTTACTAGGGTTTCATTACCCTATATAAGTATTATATACTTTTAGTATACTGTTGCAAGTAATTTATCATCTTTTTTGGAGAAATAAGTCGATTAAACCCATAAAATGCAGTTTTTGTACCTCTTTTTAGGATATTTGCATCAGTAATCAGGTCTAATGACTGAAATGTATTGAGTATGTTGGGAGTTGCAAGACCACATATCCATAGTAGATTCTCGGTCTGCTTAACCACAATAATCTCAGGTTTATAGGATTGTTTGAATATTACAGGGTATCTGAACTTAGCTGATGTCTTTACACCACATTGATATCCTAGTTTAGATAAATCAGATACATGATAATCAACTGAATCACCTACACTAAAATCTACAAAAGGTTTATCTAGATATTGCTCGACTGCACATTCACCTAGAAATCCATTTACCCATCTAGCATATTCAAAGTTATTATCTACTTGATGATGATGCTCAGTATTCTTTTTCTTTAGAACTTCTCTAACAAATTCTTTTACCTGAGCTACTTTAGTATCAGGTAATATTATTCTCTCGAATGAATCAGAATATCTTCTGACATGATTCTCGTAATTAGAATGCACTTATATCCTCGAAACATTTAGTGCTGTTATCCCATCGGATGGTGCATTCTCCCACTTCTCCTTGCACTTGATGTTCCCTAATTTTTGCAATTCTTACATTAGTACAATGATTCTCATAGTCTCTTGTTACGATAATTCCAACATCAGTTTTATTATTCCAATGTGCTGACCCACTCACATCATAAAGGCTATTTACAGAGAACTTACCATCTGCACCTCTTATTTGCTTGGTAGGATGTGCCACAATAAATGTGAATGTATTTGTCTCTCTATTAAATCTTTTAATCTTAGATATCAGCAATGAGATGTGTTCATCTTCTCTGATGTTATTTCTTTCAGGATTTATTTCATTATATGGGTCTAGTATCAACCCATCTATATTAAATTCTTTATGTACTGCTCTTGCTCTTTCTAATATCCAATCTATATCAGGGCTATCTTCTTTTTTATCAATGAAAAGAAAATGCTCATGTATAAATTCTATTGCTTCTAATACCTCTGTTTCATCTGCTCGATTATGAAACATGAAATCAAATGGTTTCTGACAATATTTTTCAATCAACCTTTTAAGATTTACAGCTAAAGAACTTTCAGGTGAGAATATCAAAAATTTAAACCCATGTTCTCGTGCAGTTCTCAATGCAATCTCCAATGTAAGACTAGACTTACCTGAATTTGGTGTTCCTGTAAATAAATTAAAAGAAGGTTTAATTATCTTAAAATATGGGTCAATCGAACTAAAACCACAATAATATCTCTTTTGTGATTTACCATTGTAAAGATTCCATATGTCTTCTGTTAAATCTTTTGCTCTATGTACCCCTTCAATTTTCTTCATATATCTCTCCGATAAATTAACCTGCTAAGAAGTTTTTATTCTTCTTAACCTTATTTAAAATGTTGCTTTGCTTTATATTAGTATTGTGTGCCACTGTGTCACTACCGATTGCATTATTTGTCACTAGTGAACTATTGGCACTACCGAGTATATATCTATTACAATTATTTACTCTGCCTTTAACTTTCCCAATCTTAATATAACCTCTTTTCTGTAAGTCTTTAATATGTCTTTTGACACTTCTTTCAGAGCAATGACATAACTTAGCAATATGATTGATACTTGGAAAACAAGCATGTTCTTCATCTGCATAATTAGCCAACATCAATAGAATCAACTTACTCGTTGTATTATTGGTGCTTTGCTGTACTGCCCATGCCATAGACTGAAAAGACATTAACCAATACCATAAAAGTCGTTAGCATCTACTTTCTGTTCTGTGCATTTATAGATTTTGTGCATATTCTCTTGTCTTGGTATCTTCTCACCATAATAGTATTTGGATATGGTTGGAAAGGGAATATCACATTTCATTGCAAACTTTGCTATAGATAGCTTTTCCTTTTTTAAATATTCGTTTAGTTTCATTATAACTCCTGTTATTATTGTTCCCCTGAATTGTATTATAAAAATTGTATAAATAAAAGCTTTACATATTCTTTTTTTCAGTTTACTATCTTTATCAACAAATAGGAGAAATATTATGAAACGAAAAATAATTAGACAGGTCGAAATCGAATATGAAGTAGATATCGATATCGACAAGATGAGATACAAAAGTTTTGCTGAAGATACTCAATGGTTGAAAAGTCAAATACAATGTTTTCATCACATTACTTTTAGTAAACCTAATGTACCATCGATTCAAGAATACTGTGACAGAGTATCTTTTGTAGAGCCGAACTATAATAGTGATGATAAAAATACTTATGTGTATTCTGATATCAAAGCAAAGATAGTGAGAGACATAACAATCAGTAACGAGGAGATATAAATAATTAGACCTGAGTAAGTCTGTCTACGAAACTGCTCATAACCAACTTATAGGAGAAATATAATGGCTATAACTAAAATACAAGAGAAACAATTAAATGAACTTAGATTAGGTACTGCATTTAATAAGTTTCAACAACTAAAAGTGACTGCAAAGAAAGATGGAACTAATCCACATTTCAAATCTAATTACTCAACACTAGAATCAGTAATAGATGCAGTCAATCATGGGTCGGAATTTGGTCTGTTCTTTACACAGCATATTCATGAACATGAAGGTAAGTTATTCGTTAAGACTGTCATGAGACATATAAATGATACTGACACTTATGAAAGTTGTGTTCCTGTACCTTGTGCTAATCTTCAGAATCCACATCAAATGGGCTCAGGAATTACTTATGCAAAAAGGTATGGATTGCAATCTTTATATGGTCTTCCATCTGAAGATGATGATGGTAATGGTACAGGTACTACAGGTAAGAAAGATATCAACCCTAAAGCACCACAAGTAAATGAACAAGTTAATAATATTTTATAAAGGAGAAAATAATGGATGTAGATAATATAATGGCACAAGCAAAAGCAATAGATGAAAAGGTAGATAATGGCACTATCGGTGAATCAGAAGTTATGAATGGTACACTCAATGACCCATACAACGATACAGATAAAATAGTTAAGGTTGGTAGAATTGATGATGGTACTGTTGAAACCTATACTGATAGAGATGGTAATCAGCATACCAAAGAAGGTACACCAATCATTGTGGTTGAAAAAACAGGAGCAAGTGGTAATAAATATCACAGGGTCTATGTTGAAGTTGGATTTCTAGCACCTGCAAAAGCAGGTAAGAAATATCAGCTATCAGGCTCTATTAAAGTAAATCAGAAGTATGACCATCAGGTTTATGCTACTCAAAAAGAAGGTACATCAGAAAAAACAGGTGGACAATATAAGTTCATAAGCTTGGCTATGTACGAGAATGATGGTATAAAGAAATCAGAAGGGAATGATGTTCCTTTCTAATTTTTTTCATATAACGATGCTCATTAGAAACGAGGTCATAATCGTTTCTCCTATGCAGGTAGGTTGTTTGTACCCCTTCAATCTACCTGCTCCCAAACAACTTGGAGATAAGAATGGATAGAACACTTGGAATTGGTGGTAGTGATGCCAAAAGAATCATTGATGGTGATTGGCATTCACTATGGCTAGAAAAAACAAAAAGAGTAGAGCAAGTAGATTTGTCAGATGTATTACCTGTACAAATTGGTATTGCTACAGAAAAACTTAACCTTGATTGGTTAGAAAAAAAACTAATCAAAGAAGAATATGAACACACAGAAATCAAAAGAGATATCACATTAGAACAAAAAGATTTTATGATGTCTCACTTAGATGGTCTTATTGAAGATGCAAACATAGTAGTAGAAGCAAAACATACTTACGAAAATAATAATCTAGAAAATGTGGCTCAATATTACTACTGTCAGATGCAACATTACATGATGCATTCAGGTGCTAACGAAACATATCTAACAGTATTTTTTGGTAACAGAAATCATGAATGGGCATCAATAGAATCTGACCCTGAGTTCCAAGAGAAACTTTATAAAGCAGAAATGGCATTTTGGAAATTCGTTGAAGAAGATAAAGAGCCAACAGACTTTGCACCTATAGAGCAACCTAAAGAAATCAAACTAGATGGTATGAGAACTTTAGATATGAAGGATAACAAAGAAATGAATATACTAATTGATTCATTAAAAGAAGTTAAACCTTATGTAACTTTACAAAAGCAAATTGTAACTGATATTAAAGCTTTAATTCCTGATGATTGTAGGAAAGCATTTGGTAATGGAATAACTTTATCAAGAAGCAAAAAAGGAACATTAACACTTAGGGAGAGTGCAAGTGAGTAGTTATTCTCCCATGCCTAATAAGTTCTTTAGAGAATTCTGTCAGCCTGATTTAAACACGAATCCGATTTATGGTTTGATTCACAAGGCTATAGATTCAGATACTCGTGTAAACTTTTTAGAAGAAATAGAAGAAAAGAAACAACCGATACAAGCAAAAATAAAATCAGGTGCTAAAGGCATCAGACAAGTTGATGCTTGGAGATTACCGATAGAATCTTATATCGGTACACAACTTAATTATATTATTTTAGATTTGAATGAAACTTTTAACTACAGATTGTCCTGCATACAAGACATTCAATATTTAGAATACAAAGAAGGTGATTACTATGATTGGCATTCTGATGTATCAGATGGTCTGAGTTCATTAAGAAAGATAAGTATATCTTATGTTTTGAATGATGGCTTTCAAGGTGGTGACTTAGAATTTTTTCATGGTGGTGAAACATATGTAATAGATGCAAAAGAAGAATCATTGATTGCATTCACAAGCTTTATTAATCATCGAGTTAAAAAAGTAACACAAGGTGTTCGTAAAGCATTAGTGGTTTGGGTTAATGGAGAATCGTGGAGATGAAAATTATGAATGATGAAATAAAGAAATGGACAATAACAGCAGAAGAAGTTTTAGAAAGAATGACTGAAACGAAAGATAAATTAGTCAAAGACCTAAACCATAATCAAAAACTATGGAATGATTTGCTACATGACAAAGAATGGAATCAGGAGAAACTAGAACTCAGTTGTCAGTATATCAAGGCTATAAATAGCTTGATTGACACAATAAATAAAATAAATGGCATAAAAATAGCTCCTGATGAGCAAAAAAAGTAAAAAAAAGTAAAAAAAGTGCTTGACTCGTATTGGTTTTTATTCTTATTTTAAGGGGTAATGAAAAAGGAAAATATGAACAAAACAAAACTTAAAAATTTCAATCCAATGGCTCTCAGAGAAAAATACTCTGCTAAGTCTATGAGTAGCAAAAACAATTACTCTTCTTTTTGGTTGGACAATGGTTGGGATAACAACTCCTCAATCTTTGATGACGAACCAGTAAAGAAAGGTGTTGACTTAGTTGCTCTAGCTTCTTATAGAAGAGCTATCAGTAACTTTGTTTCCATCGTAACTGGTGAATCAGATATCAAAGTTACTTTCAAAGCTAACGGAGATAGTTATACTGATGGTAAGTCGGTTGTTATCTCTTCTAAGTTAGATGACAAACTATTCGATTCAACTGTTGGTTTGGCTCTTCACGAAGGTAGTCACATTAAACTTTCTGACTTTGACTTTCTAAAAGGTTTAGAACATCAGATTCCACAAGAATACTTCAACAGAGCTGAGACTAAAGGTTATCAGAAATATGAAGTAGTTTCAATGGTCAAAGATTTACTTAACTATGTTGAAGACAGAAGAATTGACTACTTTGTTTTTACTAATTCGCCTGGCTACAAAGGTTACTATCATTCTTTGTATGACAAATACTTTCACTCTAAAGTTATTGACAAAGCTCTTAAATCTTCAGAGTATACTTCTTCAGATTGGGACTCATACATATTCAGAATTATTAACCTTACTAACAAAAATTCTGACTTGAGTGTTCTACCAGGTCTAAGTGATATTCGTAAAGTTATCTTCAGTAATGTTAAGAGTCTAGATTCTACTGAACAAGCTTTTCAAGTAGCTCTTTCAGTACTAGATATTATTCTTGATAATCTAGATGTTAATCTTGAGAATCCTCAAGAAGATGAAAATGAAGATGGTGAGTCTCAAGAGATTTCAGTTGATGGAGATGGTAATGGTGACGGAGATGAAGATGGAGATAGTGGTTCTGGTGGTTCTAGTGACAAACCAGAGTTAACTGATAGACAGAAAAAACAACTTGAAAATGCTATCAACAAACAAAAGAA
>BCSF01000608.1_pt1 | contig 13423 bp, 25 predicted proteins | sample 1016431 | NCBI WGS metagenome assembly BCSF01 (sample SAMD00045685;SAMD00045686;SAMD00045687;SAMD00045688;SAMD00045689;SAMD00045690;SAMD00045691;SAMD00045692;SAMD00045684;SAMD00045690;SAMD00045691;SAMD00045692;SAMD00045684;SAMD00045685;SAMD00045686;SAMD00045687;SAMD00045688;SAMD00045689, study...
GGATTATTGCCTTACATGGTGTTGATGGTAGTATGTCTAATCAAGTATTTTTTGGGGCAATAGATTTCTTTTGTACTAATGGTCAGATTAGTGGAGAATATGACAAAGTTAGAAGAAAAAACACTTCAAGATTTAATATAGATGTATTTGCTGATGAAGTACAAAATGCTAAACATAACTTCTATGAGCAATCTAAAAGACTAAATGCTTGGGCAAAAATTACTTTAGATGGTGTTGAAGTAAAAGATATTATTGCTAAGATTGTTAAGTCAGATAGAAAAGCTGAAAAGATGAATAGCTTATATCTAAATGAAGTAAGCAATAGAGGTAATAATTTATTCTCTTTATATTCAGCATTTACTAACTATTCAAGCTATGCTGATGAAAGAAATGGATTTAAGCTAAAAGAAATGGGAAATGATACTGAAAGCATATCTATGTGGAATAGAGAACAAGAAGTATCTAAATGGATTAGTTCTAAAGAATTTAAGGAATTAGAAGTAGCCTAACAACAATAGAAAGGTGTTGCATTTTTGCAACACTTTTCGTTATATAACTAGGAGTATATAAAATGAAATTATATAAAGATGATTATGTAAGAGTTAATAAAGATGGTAAACTTGTAGAAAGTTTAGATGTTATATATCATAAATCTTCCATAGATAAAGAAGAAATAACTAATGCTAAAAAGTGTGGAGAAACTTTTGTAAGAATGATAGACTTGCCAAAAGAACTACAAAATTTATATATTGACAACACCTAAACTATATGCTATTACTTATATAACTAAATAAGAAAGGAAACAAAATGAAAAAATTAAATACACAAATTTTCCTAGACATGGATGGAGTAATAGCTAACTTCTTTAAGGCATTAGAAGAAAAATATAGAGTAAAACATTGGAAAGAATTAGATATGAATAAAATAATTCTAGAGTTAAAAGGAACAAATTTCTTTGCAACAATACCAAAGTTTAAAACAAGTGATACTCTAATTAGTTATATAAATAAAATAACAGATGGAGAATGGAGTATCTTATCTTCACCATTAAGATATGACAATGATAACTCAGCTTTTTGGAAAAGACATTGGTTAGCTAAACATAACTATAAACCAAGTGATGCAATCTTTACAAATAGAAAAGAAAAGTATGCAACATATAAAGGCAAGACTAATATCCTAAAAGATGACAAGCCACAAAATATAGAAAAATGGATAGCTAAAGGTGGCATAGGTATAAGATACCAAGCCAATGAAAACAGTTTAGACTACTTATATAAACAAATAGAAAGGTATATAAAATGACAAATGAAGATGCAAAAATTTATTGGAAAAACCAATTATTTAATACAAAGTTTTTGATTAGAGATGTATTCACTCTAGAAGAACTAAAGGAATTACAAATAGATATTGAAGAGGCAATAGTAAATAAGGAGTAATAAAAATGACTACAAGACAAAATCATTTAATCAAGATGGAGTTTCTAAAAACATTATACATCAGACATTGTAATATTTTTGGAAAGATAAGTGAGGAAAGATATCAAGGTGTTCTTGATGGTTTAGATATGAGTATGGAAATAGCTGAAAGCATTAAAGCATTTGAGAAAGATATTAAAAAGCATAAAGAAAAGGTAGCTTAAATGACTTGGATATTATATGTATTATTTATGTCAGATACTAGAGAGATGCAATTTGTAATAGAGAAAAGATTTTTCCTAACTGAACAAAAGTGTATGCGATATTATCAAAATAATAGTAGGTATCTTGACAAGAAGACACTTGAAATAATTCAAAAAGAGTTTGACAAATTTGAAATAATTCATGTAGGATGTATGAAAACAACTGCACATATGGAGTTTAAATAATGGATGATAGACTTGTTGATTGTCAAGAGCAATATAAGAAGTTCAGAAAGTTACAATATGATGCTGAATGGAATGAAGATACTAAAAATGCTGAATGGTATAGACAACAAGCTATTCACTATAAACAACTTATGGATAGAGGAGAATTTTACGAACCAAACTTTTAAGTTGACAACAAAATAAAACAATGTATTATACTTATATAACTAGGAGAAACTACAATGCAACACAATGTAAAATACTATGCTAGTGAGATTGATAAATATCCAATCAAGGTAACACAAGCAAACTTTCCTAACACAATACAGTTAGGAGATGTACAAGATATCCAACCACATAATTGGCAACAATCAACTGATATGCTAGTAGGTGGCTCACCATGTCAAGGATTTAGTTTTGCAGGAAAGCAACTAAACTTTGCTGATGAGAGAAGTAAACTATTCTTTGAGTTTGTCAGACTAAGAGATAAACTTAAACCTAAATACTTCCTACTAGAAAATGTCGTAATGAAAAAAGAATATCAAGATGTAATATCTAGTTATCTAGGTGTTCAGCCATTGATGTTAAACTCTAGTCTATTTACTGCACAAAATAGAAAGAGATTATATTGGACAAACTTCCCTATAGATTCTGATATAGAAGATAAACAAATAGTCTTACAAGACATACTAGAAGAAGATGGTATAGCTTGTAAAGAGATGACGAATGTCAATGGTAAATCACATTGCCTTACTGCTACATACAATGGTGCAGTTTGGTGGAATAGCATACAAAGAAAGCAACGAACTATGGTAGGTTGTATTGAAGTAGGTCATGCTGAAGAATATGCACACTATAGACATGAACAAGCCAAGAGAGTGTATCATCAAGAGGGAAAATCACCTACACTACTAACGATGCAAGGTGGCAATAGAGAACCTAAGGTTGCTACTTATTCAACTAAAGGTGGTCGCATTGTTAATAGAAGATTAGATGAAAATGGTACAAGAAAAGATAAGCAACTAGACTTACCATTTACAACACAAATAGAGGTCAGACAAGATGATAAAACAAATTGTCTAACGACAGTACAAAAGGATAATGTACTTGTAAAAGGCATGACATGGAGAAAGCTAACACCATTAGAATGTGAGAGATTACAAGGTTTACCTGATAATTATACTAACCATGTATCTAAAACACAAAGATATAAAATGTTAGGTAATGGTTTTAATGTTCCTACGATTAGGCATATAATTAAAGATTTACCTTTACATGAGTTTGAAACAATCTTATCATGCTTTGATGGTTATAGTGGATTTCAACAAGCATTTAACGAAGAACTAAATAGGAGAAATAACAATGCAAGTTAAAAAATTTATTAGTGATATAATTAAAATAAGTGATGACATTGAGGGTTTAAAAAATCAAGTAAAAACTTTAAATGGTATCATTGAAGAAAAAGATGAACTGATAGATAAGTTATCTAATGAAGAAAACAGATGGAGAAAGGCATATGCTAGAGATTGTTACACTCAAGGATGGAGATATGTATTCTCTGAGATACCTAACGATACAGAGGGACAAGAGTTTGTAGACACTTGTAAGAAGTATCTTAATAGAGAGTCATATACATTGAGAGTAAAAGGGCAACACATCAAGGATGAACTCAAGGGACAAGGAAGAACTGCCTTTGGACAGAATTTAAGTGAGTCATCCTGCATGAGAATTTATATAGATACAAAGAAAGGAGATGAGTAATGAATGATGGTTCAAATGATTTTATGAATAAGGTACTAGTGAGTGTTATCATAGTTCTTTATTCTTATGCAATGATACAAGTAGGCATGGAGTTGTTGTCATGATAGCTGAGGCAATAGTATGTCTAGCACTCAATGTATATCACGAGGCTAAGAATCAAAGCCTAGCAGGTCAGATAGCAGTAGCTGAAGTTGTGATGAACAGAGTAGATGACCCACGATATCCAAACAATGTCTGTGATGTTGTTAAACAAGGATTAACATACAAGTGGAAACCATCTGTTCCTATCAGAAATCAATGTCAATTCAGTTGGTATTGTGATGGCAAGAGTGATGTAGCTAAAGAAAAAGATGCATGGCAAGAATCCATATCAGTAGCTAAAGGTGTTTACTATGGATATCTTGATGCCTATCTTGAGGGTGCGACACATTATCATGCCTACTATGTTAATCCTAGTTGGGCAGAAACAAAGACTTATATAACTAGAATAGATGACCACATATTTTATAGGTGGGATTTAGAAAGGAGTAAATAATGGCAGTAGAAAGAGACCAATTAGCAACTAGTAGTATAACTAATGACACATCAACAAGTCAAAGAAATTTGGATTATATACAAAGAAAAGTAGATGAGTTCAAAGATGGTGTAGCAGATGCTATGATACATGGCACAAAAGATGAAAAAAAGGAAGGTTATTTCTTTTATAAACAAGGCTATGACTTTGGTATAACTTTATTCTGTAAACAAGAGGAGTGGACACATGAATAATGAAGAATTAATATGGTTTATACTTGGTATGTGTTGCATGGCATTCATACTAGGATTTATGGGAGTAGGATTATGAAGAAATTATCAGAAACTGAAATGATTAAAATAATTAAAGATAAAAAAGTATCATCTTGTACTGATGAAGAGAAAAAACAAATATATGTTTTTGCATTTGGTAAAGAATATATGAGCCAATCTGATGATATGAAAGGTACATTAAAAACTTACAAGACAGTTGTATGACTAAAACAAAACAACAACAAAAAGAAGATGATATGATATTATTATCTTGGGAAGACTATTCAAAAAAGCACAATGTTTATTCCTTGCTAGTTTGGATAGTCTATATTATAACATTCATACCTATGTTTATAGCATGGGTTATAGTAGAGTTTAGAAAGGATTAAGCATGAGTGAATGGCAATATGTTAGAACAAATTCAAAAGGAGATGCAGTATTTAGAAAAGATACAAATGAAAGTTTAGAATTTGTTAAAAATTATCTTAAAGAAAAAAATATTGAATATCGTGTAAATATACCTGCATCTTTGGTTTATATAGAAAATGAAGAGGGTAGAGAATATGTTTACTATTGGACTACAGGTAGGTGGTCTAGAAGAAGAATGAAATATAAAGTTCATTATTATAGTAATGGCATAGATGATTTTGTTACTAGATTTTTAAACAGATTTGTAGAACAAAACAAAATTGAAAGAGAGTTAAAAAATGAACAAAATGACAATGCAAGAGTTGGTTAACGAATACTATAAATCTAGTGATTACAGTATGTTAGCAGTAAAAACTAAAGTAGATTATACGAATTGTCTTGAGTCAGTTTTGAAGACAAAAGTCGGTAGACATTTTATTTGTACAACTAAAGTGAATAAACTGTCAGGTGCTATGGCAAGACAGTCATATGAAGTGTGGCTAAATCGTGGCATCTATATGGCAAATCACATGGTTGCTACATCTAGAAAAGTTTATTCCTTTGCAATGGAGATGGGATATGCAGAATACAATCCATTCTCTACATTTAAATGTAAAGTTACCAAGCCTAGAAAAGTTGTATGGACAAGAGAACAGATAACACAGATGTTAGACTACTGTTATAGTGAATTTAAATATAGAAGTTTAGGTTTAATTATACAAATGGCATATGAATGGTGTCAAAGAGTAGGAGATATGAGGTTACTTAAGTTTGAAAACATAGATTATGATAAGGGAATACTCAATCTTGAGCAATCTAAGAGAGGTGCAAGTGTTACCCTGCCAATCAGCGAAGATTTACTTGAAATGCTGAGGGAACAGAAACACGACTATGACTTCCAAGAATATGTCGCACCCTATCCAAGCACCCTTAGAGGCTCATACAAGCCATATTCACTTCATAGGCTATCTATAGTAGCAAGAAGGGTTATCAAGCTCTGTGGCTTACCTAATGAGCTTAGAATAGCTGATTTAAGAAGAACAGGTACTACGGAAATGGTTGAGGCAGGTGTGTCAATGGGTCAGATTATGTCAGTTACAGGTCATGCAAATCCACAATCAGTTAAGCCTTACATGAAAAATACTTATGAAAGTGCAAAAAGAGCCTTGACAACTAGAAAAAATTACGATACTAACAATTAAATGATACATAGAAAGTGATACATATATGAGTATATATACATATATAAATGATATACACTTAAGTGTAGGAGAGAACAGAAGAATGAACTGTCCATCCTGCAATGGTTATAAAACTTTTAGTATAACTAACAATATGGGAACTCTCTTATGGAACTGTTACAAGGCATCGTGCAATTTATCAGGTTCAAAGAGAATACACTTATCTGTTGATGATATCAAATCTTCTTTACAATTAGTTAAACAACTAGAAGAAGAATTTACAATGCCTGAGTATGTCGTTTATCACAATGACAGACCTGAGATTAAAAACTTTGCTCTTGAGCATGGCATTGACTTTGAGAGAATACCTCTCTACTACGATATAAAAGAAAAGAGAATAGTTTTTCCTATCAAATACAATGGTGTTATTGTTGATGCCATTGGTCGTTCAACTACATTTAGATTACCTAAGTGGAAAAGATATGGAAAAAATAACTTGCCTTTTTCTTTTGGTTGTGGTAGTGTGGCAGTTGTAGTAGAGGATTGCATAAGTGCCTCTGTAGTAGGTAATGATGTTTTTGTAGGGGTAGCTGTGTTGGGAACATCATTAAGTGAAGAACACAAGAAGTACCTATCGCAATTCTCAACTGCAATAATTGCCTTAGACCCTGATGCAATGCCCAAAACACTAGCCTTTGCAAAAGAGTTAAGAGGTCATGTTAAAGATGTAAGAGTATTAAAGATAAAGGATGATTTAAAATATAGAAACGAGGAAGATTTTAATAATTTACACAACCTAACCCCAAAGGAGAACCAACATGGAATTATCACTAATTAGAAGTTTGATGGACAAAAAGTTCTATGATGAACATAGAGGTGCAAAATGTCCTGATAGATTGTTTAGCAAAGATGTAAGAAAGATTAAACAAGCTATAGACAATGCAATGTCTACATATGAGAGAACAGTAACACCTGATGAGATTGAAGCCTTATTTATATCAGGCAATCCATCAATGACTACTGCACAGAAACAAGCCTACTTAAGTTTGTTTACACAAATAAAAAAGGAGCAACCTCTTGGAGAAGATATCGCACAAGAAGTATTATCTAAACTATTTCAACAAGTTGTTGGCGAGGATATTGCTAATATTGGCTTTGACTATGTTAATGGTACTAAATCCTCTCTTGAACCCATACGAAATATTTTGGAATTATATGCAGATGATTTTACACCTAATTTAAATATAGAATGGGATGACATGAGTTTGGAAACACTAATATCAAAGAATAACCTAGAGGCAAAATGGACATTTAACATACCTGCATTGACACGAAAAGTTGAAGGAGTAAGTGCAGGACATTTAATTGAGGTAGGTGCTAGACCAAACACAGGTAAGACATCCTTTCATGCATCACTTGTTGCAAGTACAGGTGGCTTTGCACATCAAGGTGCTAAGTGCATTATCTTATGTAACGAGGAATCAGCACATAGAGTTGGTGCAAGATATCTAACATCAGCTACAGGTATGACAATGCATGAGATAAAAGAAAATCCTGAGAAGGCAAGAGACTTATATGATGCAGTTAGAAAGAACATCTTTATAAAGGATGCCTCAGGCAGAGACATGGCTTGGGTGGAAAGTGTATGTAAGTCATACAAACCTGATGTAGTTATACTAGACATGGGAGATAAGTTTGCTAAGTCAGGTGGCTTTGCTAGACCTGATGAGGCACTCAAGGCAAATGCAATTCATGCAAGACAGATAGCCAAGCAACATGAGTGTGCAATCTTTTATATGTCTCAGCTATCTGCTGAGGCTGAAGGTAAGGTTTATCTTAATCAGGCTATGATGGAAGGCAGTAGAACAGGTAAGGCAGCAGAGGCTGACTTGATGGTTTTAATAGCCAAAGATACTGTTAAAAATCCTGATGGTGGAGAAGAAGAAAGTCCTGCTAGACATTTAAATGTTGTTAAGAATAAATTGTCAGGATGGCATGGTGTTCAACATTGTGAGTTAGATTATTTAACTGCGAGGTATTTATGAAACTAACACTTGATGTAGAAAACACAACGACAAAAAGAGATGGCAAGTTGCACCTTGACCCATTTGAGCCTACAAATAAATTAGTATTAGTAGGATGTTTAGAAGATAATGGTCAGGAGCATTTGTTTAATATGGATGTGCCTGATGGCATATATCTACAAGAAGTATTGGACAGAGCAACTATTCTTATAGGACATAACATAGCCTATGATTTAATGTGGCTTTGGGAATGTGGCTTTAAATATGATGGTGCAGTATTTGATACTATGTTAGCTGAGTATATAATACAAAGAGGTATCAAAGAACCTTTATCACTTGAGGCTTGTGCAGAAAGGTATGAGTTAGATACACAAAAGAAAGATACACTAAAACATTACTTTGCTCAAGGTATTGGAGTGGATGGCATACCAAGAGATGAATTAAAAGAATATTTATCAGCAGACTTGAAGGCAACACAAGAGTTGTCAGATAAGTTATACAAGAAACTAAATACAGTAGAGTATGCAGGATTGATGAATACAGTTATACTAACAAATAAAGTATCAGTATGTCTAGCCAAGATATATAAGAATGGTTTTTCTGTAGACAAAGATAAGTTACAAGAAGTAAAACAAGAGTTTGAGAAAGAAAAGATTGAGACAGAAGACAGATTGAGAAAACAAGTTATACAACTAATGGGTGATACACCTATCAATCTCAGTAGTCCTGAGCAAATGTCTTGGGTTATTTATAGCAGGAAGCCTAAGGACAAGCCTATGTGGGCAAATGCATTTACACCTTATATGGAAGTCAAGGAATATAAACAAGTAGTAAAAGATAATTCTGATGTTGTGTATAAGACAAATGCAGTTCAATGTAATTCATGTAGAGGCTCAGGCAAGATTAGAAAAACAAAGAAAGATGGTACACCTTTTGCTAAACCAAGTAAGTGTAGTGAGTGTGAAGGCATAGGATACTTCTTTAGACCTACAGGTAGAATAGCAGGATTAAAATTTACACCACCCAATGCAAAATGGGTAAGTGCCAATGGATTTACTGTTAATAAAAGTAATTTAGTTATACTACAGAGCATAGCTAAGAAGAATAATTTAACAGATGCAGTACAGTTTCTAGAAGACTTGCAGAGACTATCAGCACTAGAAACATACTTGTCTTCCTTTGTTGAAGGTATTAATACTTATGTTAAACCTGATGGTAAACTTCATGTTAGATTACTACAACATAGAACTGCAACAGGTAGATTTAGTGGAGCAGACCCTAATATGCAGAATATGCCTAGAGGTGGTACATTTCCTGTAAAGAAAGTATTTGTATCAAGATGGGAAGGTGGTAAGATATTAGAGGCAGACTTTGCACAGTTAGAATTTAGAACGGCAGCCTATTTGTCTCAAGATAAAATAGCAATGAAGGAGATTGAAGATGGATTTGATGTGCATAGTTATACTGCTCGTGTTATTAGTGATGCAGGTCAGAAAACGACTAGGCAAGAGGCGAAGGCTCATACCTTTGCACCCCTCTATGGAGCAACAGGCTTTGGGAGAACGAATGCTGAAGCACAGTATTATAAGATGTTCACAGAGAAGTACAAGGAAATCGCATTATGGCATTCCAGATTGGCTAAAGAGGCTATAAGCACAGGAATGATTACCACACCATCAGGCAGACAGTTTGCATTCCCAAATGTAGAAAGAAATGCCTTTGGTAAGGTGTCAAACTTTACACAAATAAAAAATTATCCTGTACAATCCTTTGCAACTGCAGATATAGTGCCTTTAGTTCTTATAGACATAGAAAATAAATTAAAAGAATTGAACTCTTGTGTTGTAAATACTGTCCACGATTCTATTGTTATAGATGTACATCCTGAAGAAATAAATAAGGTAGTATTTTTAATAAAAACAGTAAATCAACAAATAACTCAACTAGTTAATGGACAATTCAACATAAATTTTAATGTCCCCTTGCTTTTAGAAGCAAAAATAGGTGATAATTGGCTTGACACAAAAGATATTATATGATATAACAATAAGACTTTTGTAAATAAAGGAGTAAACTATAAATATGAACAATGAAGTAACAACAATAGATACAAATAACTATGCTCTCATGGCAAAAGCTATGGGCATGGCAGGAGAATCTACTTCTTCTGATAAAAAATCTAATACTTTACCAAGATTTAGGATTCAACATAGTCCTATTATAGGTTCTGATAAAGTATTAGTTAAGGGTGGAGCATACAAGTTGGAGATACCTGAGAGTTCTACACTCTATGCTACATCTGCAAATATCAGACCTTTTGTACAGAGATTTATGTATAAAAGATTTGTTAAGAATATGTCAGCAAAGGCAGGAGAGCCTTTAGGAACATATCACAAGACCATAATGTCAGACAATTTAAATACTGACTTAAAAGATAATCAAGGAAAGTTTAATTGTGGTAAGCCATCAGGCTTTATTAAAGACTTTAAGGCTTTACCTGCTGACACTCAAGATGTTATTAAACAGATTAAGAGAGTTAGAGTTATCTTTGGTATGGTTGACCTTGTGAAGGCAGTTGACGAGCAAGGGAATAAAGTAGAGAAGGAAACTTCACCTTTCATTTGGGAAATAGATAATAGAGATGCATTCAAAACAATGGCAGAGCCATTTAAGAAGTTCTCTCAGGTCAAAAGATTACCTGTTCAGCATACTATTACTCTTAATACTGAAGAAAGAAAGTTACCTAATGGTAATTCTTTTTACTTACCTACATATACTCTAGACTTACAAAATCATGTAGAGGTGTCTAAGGAAGACCAAGATACTTTTATTGATTTCATGGCTTGGATTGATAATTACAATTCATATATCTACAATGAGTGGGACATGAAAACTAAGAAAGATGTGAGTAAAGAAGATATGGATACTGTAGATGATTTCATTGATGTAGAAATGGAAGCCTCTAAGTAGTGAGAAGTAATAACCCATTCAAAGTCCACAATATTAATTATCTGTCTCCTAGCAGTATTAATACTTATATCTCTGATATGCCTTTGTGGACTATGAGATACCTCTTTAAAGTAAAATCTCCTAGTGGAGCAGGTGCTATAAGAGGTATTACAGAAGAGCATATTCTCGCTGAGAAGTACGAGAAGGGTTTCTTTGACTTTCAGGCACTTGATAGCAAGTTTATTGCATTGTGTTGCGAATCAGGTGTTGATTTGAATGATGGAAGAACCTTGAAAGAGAAGGATGCTCTTCGTAGTTTTGGCACTATCCTTGACGAGAACTTCAAGTACGATAATCTTGAAAGTTATCAGGAAAAGGTAGAAGTTCAAGTTGAGGATTTGCCAATACCTATTATGGGATATGTAGATTTCTTATTTAAAGATAAGATAGTTGACTTAAAAACAACAAATAGAATGCCATCTAAACCTACAGAAGCACAGAAAAGACAGATGGCTTTATATTCTATGGCATATCCTGATAAGAAGGTAGACTTGTTTTTTGTAAGTCCTAAACAACACAGAGTATTTACACTTAGTAGTATAACTAAATACAAGAAACAGTTAAAGAAGGTTGCTTTTAGCATTCAAAAGTTTTTGTCTATAAGTGAAGATAGACATGAGTTAGCTTCTTTAATACATCCTAACTTTGATAAGTGGGAATGGTCAGAAGATATGAAGAAAGAAGCAGAAAAAATATGGAGTGTAAAATAATGGCAGATGCAAAGAAGATAGAAGAGTTGCAGAAAGACATTGACAACATGGAAAAAGAACTAGCTGAAGCTAAAAAAACTTTACGTGAAATGAGAACTAAAGGTTTACGTGAGGCAATGGAAGCAAAGAAGTTGGCAGACGAGGCAGTCAAAGAAGAAATGAAGGCACTTGGATACAACTATAGCAGTTCAGAGTATGAATTTAATCCTTTCTCAGGGTGGAGAAGAATACTCTAGTGCCAACAATAGCACATTTAGAAGATGGCTTTAGGGGTACGTTAGAGCATGGCATAGCCGAAGACTTAAAAAGTAAAAAGGCTAAGTTTGAATATGAGACTATCAGAATAAAATGGTCTTATCTTACTCATCGTACCTATAAGCCTGACTTCATATTAAGTAATGGCATAATCATTGAAGCTAAAGGTTTCTTTCAGCCAAAAGAAAGAACAAGAGCATTAGCTATAAAAAGACAACATCCCTCTCTTGACATTAGATTTGTCTTTGGGAATAGTAACAATAAATTATACACAGGTTCTAAAACAACCTATGCACAATGGTGTGAAGAAAATGGATTTAAGTATAGCGATAAGACTATACCTGATGAGTGGTTAAAAGAAAAGGGCAAGAATAATCATGCTCCTGTAATTGAATGCGAGACAACATGGCGATAAAAGACAAATTAAATAATGAGGATTTTATTATACAAGTAAAACCTACATTAAGAAATGATTCAGAGTGGACAGGAGAGGTGGATGTATCTGTTATAACATCTTCAGATAACCCTCTCAACGATGAGGACTACTATGGTGTGTTAGAATTTTGTAGAGTTATGTGTGCTAGTATTCCTCTTATGGAAAGAGATGATAATATTAGAAAAAAAGCAATAGCCTTTTTGCAGGAAGAAGATAAAGAATATGAAAAGCAAAATAAGGCTAAGGTAGTTGACAGACATGATAATGTTGTGGTACTTTCATTTGACTCAGATACTAAACATTAAGATATTTAATTATGGGAATGTACAGAGAAGCAATAAGGCAACGATATAGAGAAGTGAGAGAGCAAATGAAAAAAATAGATATGGTCAATAATCCACCACATTATAATAAATCAGGCATAGAAACGATTGATGCAATCAAGGCTATGACAGATGGGGGATATGAGTATTACTTACAAGGTAATATCATGAAGTACCTATGGAGATACAGGTACAAAAATGGTGTTGAAGATTTAAAAAAAGCACAATGGTATCTCAATGAACTAATAGATGAACTAGAAGATGATAAAAGTAAAGATGATGATAACTCTATCGGTGGATGAAGAAGATTATCCTATTCCATCAGACGGAGATGTTACTGAAGATTTTGAAGAATATGTAAAAGAGTTGTTCTATGATATTGATGGAGTCACAGTACAACAAATAAAAGTATTAACGGAGACTTAAATGAAAAACTACCTACCCACAGACTATCAAAATTTTATTGCTCTGTCTCGCTATGCAAGATGGAAGGAAGATGAGCAAAGAAGAGAAACATGGAGTGAAACTGTTGACAGATATTTTGATTATATGACTAATCATTTATTTAAAAACTATAACTACACTCTAACTAAGGCATTGAAAGAAAAACTAATGGATGGCATTATGTCCTTAGGCACTATGCCTAGCATGAGAGCATTGATGACCTCAGGTATAGCATTAGAC
>BCSF01000610.1_pt1 | contig 13393 bp, 18 predicted proteins | sample 1016431 | NCBI WGS metagenome assembly BCSF01 (sample SAMD00045685;SAMD00045686;SAMD00045687;SAMD00045688;SAMD00045689;SAMD00045690;SAMD00045691;SAMD00045692;SAMD00045684;SAMD00045690;SAMD00045691;SAMD00045692;SAMD00045684;SAMD00045685;SAMD00045686;SAMD00045687;SAMD00045688;SAMD00045689, study...
GTACAAAGGGTGGCTATAAACCCTACAAAACTGTTTTCTAGTAAATTTTTCATTTTATTAAATTATGTTAAACAAGTTCCAAAATAAAAGCCATATAAATAGCTAGTAAAACAAAAGCCAAAATACTGTCTATTACTTTTTCCATAGTGCTAAATTAAAAAAATATTTTAAATAAACAAACAAGGCCAAAAAAAAAAGCCCAGCGTTAGCTAGGCCTTAATCTTAATAATTGTTAGTATTAAGGTGTTTCTAGTGCAGCTTTATCTACGCTAAAGGTAGGGTTTATAGCCACGTTAGGCAAGTAGTTAGTAAGTGCTACGCGTTCTTGTACTCTAACAGTTACGAAACCGTCGCGGAAGTTAGTACCGTCGAATTTAGAAAACTCAACACCAACGTTGTCGCGGATCCATAATTGAGTACCCATACCAAAGTTACCAAGTACGTATTTGTCAGACGTTACAGCAGTTGACAAAACAACAGGTACGCCGTTAATACGTGGCTGTAGGCCTTGGTTCCAATCTTTTACAAGGTATTCGTTTTGGCTAGATTTTAGCAACAATATCTTGTGAAAGTCTGTAGGGTTAATCATAATATAGTCAGCTGTATAGTTCGCAAGTGCTAATTGGTTTAACGCAGCAGTAAGTACGTCAAATTCGTTAGCGCTTTCGATAGCGTTAGCAAACCCACCAGCTGCAAAGTCAGCAGCGTCAGTAATAATACCGGACAAGTTAGGCGCGGTACCGTTACCGTTAAGGATTTGGTCGTCTTCTACAGATAACAATTTTTCAGGCGCACGTGCGGCCAAGTAGCTAGTAAGCTGTGGCGTGTCGGCTAGCATTTCTTCAGAAATTCTGAAGTATGTACCAATCTTACGTACGTTAGCGTCTGTAGCTGTCATATCGAAGTCAGACTGTCCAAGTGTAGCACCTTCAGCTTTTGCAGCGCCACCGTCGGTATATCCACTTTCTTTTACGTAACGTACAACGTCGCTAGAAGTTGAGCCGTTAGGGATAAGTTGACGAATATGTACAGCACGCGTAGGGTCAAACTTGTAACCAGGTACGCGGTCAGCTGGGATAACGTCGCCTGTAAAGTCAGCGGCTACAGTCATATCGGCTTTTACTTCAAAAGACGCGCTACGGCTAGAACCTTTAACAATACCGTCAATAGCGCCGTCCTTAATAGCTTGGTTTAAAGCGCCTTTGAAGGTAAGGTTTTTACCAGCTTCGGCTTGCTTTTTGTTAGCTACTTCAAACGCGTCAAAACGCTCGTTAAAGTTTTTAGTTAAATTATCAATTTCGTTTTTAAGCGCTTCGTCGGCTTTGCCTGTAGCGCTTTCAACAGCTTGCCCGTAGGCTTTTTCCAATTTAGCGTCAATTACGTCGCCTAGTTGGTCTAGCTGGTTTTTTACTTCTTCGTTCATTTTTTTTAATTTAAAGAAGGTTAAACATTTATTTTAATCTATTCAATAAATACTTAAATACTTGGTCGCTGTCATCGGCTGGCTTTGTGGTTTCTTCAACCGGCAAAGTAGCATTTACGAATAGGCTTTTAAGTTTAAGTAGTTCGGCTTCGATAGCGTAGCCCATTTCGTCGGATATATTACCCTTACGAATTACTTTAGCTAGGCTATCGTATCTTTTATACATTTCTTCTTTGTTGGCGCTACCTTTAACGTCCATTATTTTGGCTTGATCGTTAGCGGCCAACGTAACGGCGCTTACTTCGTATAACTTTACTTCGGTTATTTCTCGATAGTCGCCTTTAAATTCCTTTTGCATAGGCAAAATACCTACGCTATTTTCAGTAATAACGCCTAACTTCATAAGTTCCATAACGTCGTTACCTAGGGTTGTCTTTGCTATTTCGGCTTCAAACAACAAACCTTTGTCGTCTTCTTCTAGCATACGCATTTTACCAAGTGGCTGGGCCATATTGTGCTGGTATATATAGCGTACTCTGTCGCCGTTTTCTTTAATTGTTTTCGCGTAAGCGCCTGGTCTTATAATATCGCCGTCGCTGTCTTTATTGTTAAAATAAGACGCATAGCCTTTGACTATGTTTTGTTTATCGTCGGCGTCAATAAGTTCGCCAAGCGGCGCGCTTTTAAATAAAATCATAATACTATAATTTTTACAAAAATAAGGCTTTTATTTTATTGTAATATTTTGGTTCGGTCTGTGGTAAGTTAAAGAAAAAAGAAGTATTGCCACTATCTACAGGCTTTATAAATCTTTTTAATTCAGGTTGCCAAAGTCTAGACATAGCTTCGCCTATTTCTACAGCTATAGGCCTAGGGTTATTGCTAGTTATATATTCAGCAAACGCTTCGGCTATAAATTCTTTTTTATTCTTGGCGCCATATTCACTTAAGTTTTCAGTTATAAAATCTACGCCTTTGTCGTATTTTTTAAATATAGCGTCAAATTCTTTACTGTTTACAAAGTCTATAGCGTAGTCTATTTGGTGGCCAGCTTCGTGCATAACTAAATGTTGTATTGGGTTGTCTGACAAAGAAGACCAACGCACGTCTATCATTTCGTCTAGGCTTCTTACAAGTGGGTCGAATTTCTTATAGTTTTTAGCATTGTGGTATATACCGGTAAATTCGCTAAAATCTATTTTATATATTTTACCTTTTATATTAAAACCAGCTTCGCCAAAACCTATCCTAGACGCGTAAACCCCTTGGCGTTCTACAAGTGTTTTTACCCAGCGGCCTGTTGACGGGTTTTTATATTTAAAGCTATTTATTACTACGTTGTCCATTTGTTTACGTATAGCTTTTTCGCCGTACTGTTCTACTAGGTCGCGTAGTTCTTTACTTTGCTGCATAAGGTTTAACCAAGCGTGGTCTTTAATCATTTTACGAAGTCCAGACCTAGTGCCGTAGCCGGTTAATTCAAAACCTTTAAAACGTTCTTTTATCTTTACAAGTCCTAGCAAATATTCATTTATAACCTTAATATCTAGATCGCTAAAGTCAGCGTTTTTAACCCCTAGCTTGTTGGCTATCTTTATAGCTTCGGTTCTATTTCTAGCTTTAAATTCGCTGTAGTTTCTTGTGGCTTGCGTGCTAGCTATAGCTACGCCTACTTGTTCAGCTATTGTATTACGGGGTATATCTTGGCCGCCAAGCCCAAAACCTATATCGGTAAACCCTGTAGTTTCGGCTTCTTCTCTAGGTATATATACAACACTACAACGGCAGTTGACTACGTTCTTGGCGCTTGTTCTAGACCCGTCGCCTGGTTCGGCCATAGGGTCGCCGCCTACTATAAAGTCTTCTTCAAAAGGTATAGGGTCTTTGCCGGCCATTTCTCTATGCGCTAAACGTTCGCGGCCGTCTAGTACAACAGACCAACGCTTTAGTAGCTGGTCTTTGCCGTATACTGTAGTAGCCGCGTCGCGTACAGCTAGGTTAGATATTCTTGTAGTTTCAGTTCTTATAAAGCGTTCGGCTTGGTATTTACTATAGCCGTCGAATTGACTACGTAATATACGCGCTTGTTCTCTAGCGCCTAGTAGCATAAAATCAGGGTCGCGTAATAACTTTGTCGTTACTTGTATTAGGGTTTTGCGTGCTGTTTCTTGTACAAGGCTTACATTTGTGGCCGCTACGCTTGCCGCATATTTTGCAAAGTTTGTTTGCCATACGTTTTTATATTGACTTGGGTTAATTCCTTTTGTAGCTAATTTATCAAAGTTACGGGCGTACCAATTAGCAAAATGTAGTCCCGTATCTACGTATACTTGCTGGTATAGTTTGTTTAGATCGTCTTCTTTAAAAAGCCCTAAAAGCTGTATATTATTGTTTTCTACAAATTGACTTATACCTTTTGCGTATTCTTGGTTATAGAACCGGCGCACACTAGCTATGTTTTTAGCTTCGGCTTTGTCGCGTTGGTCTTCGTAGGCGCGCTGCCAGCTTTCAATAAAGTTTTTATTTATAGGCTTTTTATAGCGCTCGTATTGACTATAGCAAAAAGCTAGGCGTTGGCCTACGCCGGGAAAATCGCGCATAGCTTCGGGGTCTACGACGCACCTATTTACAAAATTTTGTTCGCTTTCGCCTTTGTTTGGTCTAGGCATTTTCTAATTTATCTAACGTTTTTTCAGCCCATACGCGCATAGCTTCGCCGCCCCAAAGGTTATATGCTACGAAACCTTTATCGCGCCAAGGTTCGTCCTTATATTGTTCGTCTATGGTTGCGTATGTTTTGCTACGTGTTAGATAGTTTTTAGTGCGTTTTAAAACGTCTAGGCTTATTGGTTCGCGTTGGCTTAATTGGCGCGCGCGTGCAAGGCCTACGTTAGTACCAGCTTGTACTACGTCGCGGCCGTATTTCTCTATCCAACCCAGCATACGTTTAGCGTTGTTGCTAGCCGCTTGTGGGTAATCGTCAAACGTTTTTTTTTCTTCTTTATTATCGCCTACAGCTTCTAAATATTCGCGGTGGCTATTGAAGGGCATATATACAGTTTCGCCGTCTATACTTTGGGCGTGGTAACCTTCGCCGCCTAATTGTTCAGCGCGTGCTTCAGCTTCGCCTATAGTTGTATACATATCAGTTTGGCCTACTACTTCGGCTTTTACTTGTATATCTTTTAGCGCTTCTTTTATAAGACGTTTTTCTTCTTCAATATCCAACGGCGCTACAGGGTCAGGGAAACTAACGTCGCTGTTGTCAATAGGTAGTAAGTTACTAGGTATATAGTAGTCGTCCATTTCAGGCGTGTCTTCGTCTATACCGTAATTCATTACAGCGCGTTTTTCGTTAGGTGTAAGCCACCAAGCCTTACTTAATTGGTCTACTACCTTGTCGTTTTCTTCTTGTAGTTCAGGTATACTAGTAAAGTCGAAGTCTATATACAAGTTGTCGCCAAACTTGGGTACAAGCCAGCGGTTTAATTCGTCGCGTAGTTTAACAAGTTCAGGTATTACGGCGTTTTGGTATAAAGCCTTTTTGGCTTCTTTCATATTGTTGTACGTCGTAGCTTCGGTGTTGTTAAGTAATTGCACCGGTACCCCAAAGATATTACAAAGGTCTTTTATACTTGCGTTGTATTGCTCAATAAGTGAAACGTCGGACGCGTTAAGACCAAAGTTAACCCAGCTTAATTTCTTGGGTGTTATAATAACATCGCCAGCATTACCGCTGCCTTGGTATTGTTGTCTAAATTTGTCTTTAAGCTGTTGGGCTTGTACTTCGTTTAGATCGCCTTCGTCGGCCATAAGTAGCCCCCTTGCGGTTTGGTTCTGTAGGTACTTAACACCTGTAGTTACAGCTTCGTTGTTAGCTGTAAGGGTGCGCATACCAGCGGCTAGTGGGCTTTGGCCGTATAAGTGGCTACCGGTACCGTCGTAGTAAGGGTTGAAGTCTTTAATATGTAGTATATCTTCGGCCGGCATACTGTAGTTACCGTTGTATTCTATGCGGTATTCTTTAACCGGTTGCATAAGCCCACCGCTTACTATTTCAACTATTTGCGCTGGTAATACGTAAAGTTCTGTATACCTATTAGCGTTAGCCCCGGTGTCAGGGCCAAGGCCGTATATATAACGGTTACCGGTCAGTTTACCAAACGCCACTATTTCAGTTAGCCAGCTGTTGTAAGACTGTGCTGGGTTAGGTCTGTTTAGTAAGTCGTGTAGTTCGGTGTGCTGTAGTTCTATTAGCGCGTTCTTTTGTAGCTTCTTGGCTTGGTATATAGTATTACTGTCAAGGGTGTTACTAGTAAGCGCCTTGTAGCGTTTTAAATCGTTTTCGTTTACCTTCTCGTATACTTGAAAGGGTATAGTAGTTGCGGCGCGCGTTATTATATTTATAAGGCTGTAAACAGTGGCGTTACGGCCGTAGCCTTGCTTAATATAGCTGTCGTCGTTTTCAGGGTTCCAGACTATACTTTCGCCTAGAAATTGATATATAGCCCTATTATAGGCGGCGGCTGTTTGTTGGGCGTTCTTCGTTAAGATATTTGTAAAACGTTCTAATAGTGAAGGCATACGTCAAAATTTGTACAAATTTAATCAATTTAAATTACGAAAAAGTCGTTACGGTTCTTAAACATACTGTAGGTAGAGTAGCGTAGGGCGTCGCAAAGGTGGTTATTCTTGTCTATCGGCGTGTTTATTATTGTACCGTCTTTAAGTTGCTGCCAAAAATACGTGCGTTGTTCGTTAATAAGGTTCTTACTTTCTTTGCTTACATATACGTCAAATTCCTTAATTAGGCTTATACCAGCCGTTATAGACCCCGCGCCTTTGATCGCTGGCTTGGCTAGGCAGTCCATTTGACGCAATTCTTCAATACTTTTAGGTTCGGCGCTATCGCAAAACATAAGGGTTTGGTTAAGGCCTTGGGCTTTTAGATAGTCAGCTATATCGCGGTTTGTCAGTCCTGTCTTGTATAGTAGTTCGTGTATATACAGCTTGTCGTTTTTCTTGGCTACTTTCAGTATAGCCGTTGGGTCATTACTAAAACCAAAGTCTAGGCCAAGGTGGTAGTCTAGGTCAGGAAAGTCGCTATAGGGTATATAGTTCCAATTAGGGAAAATCTGTCTATTGCTAAATACAGCGCGCTGGCCTTCGCCAAAGACGCGCCAATAGTCAGGGTCTTTTGACTTTAGTAGTTCTATTTCGCGTACAAGTTCAGGGCTTAAAAATTTGTTGTCCTGGTAGGTCGTAACCCAAGTTTCTACATCGTCGCGTTTGCTGTCTATTAGTTCGCTGTATAACCAATGTACCGGGTCAGACGGGTTGAAGTCTATTATTATTTGTTGCGTAGTACGCATATTAAGTTGTCTGTAGTCTTCGTAGTGCAGCTCGTTAGCTTCGTTTATAAAACATATATCGCGCTTGCGTCCTCGTATCTTTTGCGGTTCGTCTACGCTTAAAAACTCTATTGTGTGGCCGTTGTACTTAAAAGTGTTTTCAGCTTTGTTATGTACCCCTAGATAGTAGACCCCTAGGCGTTGCATAATTCCTATAAGATCGCGCTGTACAGACCCTTTAAGCGCCGGTAGTGTTTTCCTTACTATAGATATTACTAGTGGGTCTTTTTCAGTCGTTAGCTTGTATACTAGGTATTGACAAATAGCGTAAGTCTTACCGCTTCTTGTACCGCCTTGGTGTATCTTAACCCTAGCCTTACTTTTAAGTGTTTGGTAAAATTGTACGTTACAGGCTTCGCTTATTCTTTGCTTGGTACCCATTCTATTACTTTGCTTTCTAGTACGCCTTCGTGGGCTATTTCTTGGCGTTCTATATACCCCCGTTTTTTGCCTTTTGTCTTCAAGTAAAATATCGTAGCTGTTACGTTACCTTCTTGTATAAGTTCGTATAGTTTGCTTTCAGCGAAGTCTAGCGCTATATTGTTAAAGTCGTCTACAGCCTTCTTAAATTCAGGGTCTTTGTCTAACCATTCGTAGTAAGTAGTTCGGCCTACCTTCGCCATTTTACAAGCCGTAGTAACCACCCCTAGGCTTTTTTCTAGGGCTTTTAACATCTTTGCTTTTTTAGGTTGTACTTGTTGTTCGGCCATAGTGCAAAGTTAAATAAAAAAAGCCACCTAATTGGTGGCCTTCAGTAACTCTATAAGTTAATAGTATTTAAGCTAACTCTATATTTGCTTTTTTAGCCGAATACTTCATAAGTACTTCTATGTAGTGTCTGTCGTCGCCGCTAAAATTATCTATTAAACCGTAACCGTAAAAATAATCTAGTGCTTCGTGTAATTCTTTTTTTTCCATTTTTGTAAATTTAATTTTATTATTGTTTCATTTTGATAGAACAAACATATAAAACATTTTTCAATATTTAAAATATTTTTTAAATTATTTTTATTCTATATCTGTAAACCAACTAAAATTAAACCCCAAAAAACCTAGTAAAAGCTGTATTGTATGCGTTTCTTGGTTGTTTTCTATTTCTACGCCGGCCAGGGTGTCATCTATATAGTTTACGCCAAAAGTAAGGCCGTAGATAGGGAAAAAAGTAACGCTAAATACCTTCATTTTATTGCTTTTTAGTTTCGTAAATATACAAATAAAGCGCCCATACTTGTAGATCAACTTGCTTTTTAGTGTACGTTTTAGGGCTTTGTTGTACGTGTCCATTATCATTTATTTGCACGTATAAACCCTTTTTTGTGGGGTGTACATACACCTTTACGCCGTTTCTATGGCACCAGCTTATAGCTTCAAAATGTTTGTCAGTCATTAAAATAGTTTAGTTTGACTGGTTTCTTTATATTTAAAACCTTGCGCAGCTTCAAATATAATTTTACCTATTTCATAATCTACTAAATTTCTGACTATCTTAACCTTACTTTGCTTTCCTTTGTAAGTGTCAACCCAATCCCTATCTAGTTTATGAAATTCACAAAAGGCGTTTAATTCACTTTTTACGTGGCCTATTTGTGGGTTTTTTCTAATGTTATCAACTACTGGTAATTTAAAATTTGTCCAGTAAAGGTGTCTACTAATCTTTTGAGCTGGTATAAGTGGTTCGTAATATGGTATAACGTTTTCTACTACATACTTACCTTTAAATCTAGGTATTTTACCTTTAGATACGGTTTGTAACATTATTATTTCTTCGTAAAGTTTCATATCCGGGTACATAGTTTTTACTTTAGTGTTATAACCCCTAGCCCTACTATGTGTTGGGCAAGGTGGGCTAGACCAAATAAAATCAAACTCTTTGTAGTGATCTAGTAAATATTGGTGGGCGTCGGCTACTATAACTTTGTCGTTTGGGAAACGTTCGCTATATAGCCTAGCTAGTTCTTCGTCCAATTCTACGGCTGTAATTTCGTGGTCATCGCCCCAAAGGTATCTGTTACCGCCAAGGCAAGCGTATAAATTAAGAATTTTCATATATGTTATATTTAATTACCAAGGTACGTTAGTGTCTTTTATTACTTCAAAGGTCTTATTTTCTTTGCCTATAGGCTTGTATACCCCGCCGTTTCTAAAGTCAGGGGCTACGTCAAATTGTCCAAGCTGGCCGTTTTCCTTACGTTTTACTTTTTCGACGTATATACTTACTATATCGCTTTTGTACTCGGTCTTTTGCCCTATATTTCTGTAGCACACAAGGCCGTTATATGCTTTGTTATAAAAGTCAGCCGAACCGCTAATATCGTACAGCCCTGGCTTTTTATATACGCCGTTGTCGCTTTCAATTTTACGCGGGTGGGCTACTAAAAACAAGTGTGTGTTGGTTTGTTGGCAAAACTGTGTTATTTCGCTTAACTGTTTGCCTATGTAGCTAAAATCGCGTTGGGCGCTATGGTCTAGCATATTCCAAGGGTCAATAAGTAATACGTTTACCCCTTTTTGAAATACAAGCTGCCTAAAGGCGTCTAGTATGCCTTTCAAGGTAAGGTTTTCTAGGTCAATTTTAACCCAGTAAAAGTGTTCTTCTATGAAGTCTTTACACCTATTTAGGTCTTCAGCGTCGCAACTCTTACCGTTTAGCTTGTCGGCTATTCTTTTTATGTGGCCTTCGTATGGCCAGCTTTCTGGGCTAAACATCGCGCACCTAAAGCCGTATTGTGTAGCTAGGTTAACTAGTATTTGGTCTGTGAAGTCAGACTTACCGCTGTTTGGTATACCGGTCAGTACCGTCCATTCGCCAAAGGCTAGCTTAAAATAGTTGTCGCTATCGCCAACGCTTAAACTGTAGTTTTTTATACCGTTTTCGTTAAAATTTAGTACGCTATTCCAAATATCTGAAACGTTTATAACCCCTTCTAAAGGAAAATTTTTAGCGCCTTTTATGTATTGCCGTAGGGTTTCGGCGCCTTTTATAGTCAAAACCTCGTTAGCGTCCTTAAAATCGCCAAAATCGACGTATTTACAACGGTATGCACCAAGCCTACGCGCTAATTCTTTGCGTAGCATAAGCCCCGGCTGGTCATTATCTGTACATAGTATTATTTCTTCTTTGTTTTCGAAGTACTTGTAACAGTTGTCTAGGTAGTCAAGGCGTTGGTTGCCTTTGCTAGCGCCGTTAGGTACGCTTACAACGCTATATAAACCGGCTTCGTGTAGGCTTAACGCGTCCATTTCGCCTTCTACTATGTAACAGCTTTTGGTGTCGGCTATATTGTCTAGACCGTAAAATATTAGTTCAGCACCACTAACTAGCTTAAAATTCTTTTCAGCGTCGCGGTATTTTACGTTTATTAGTTCGCCAGCCCTAAAGTAGTTGAAGTTAATCGTACGGCGTTTTTTCTGTACTTGTGGTATATATTCTACGCTTTCGCCTATTTTGTAGTGTACTAGCGTTGGTTCGGTTATAGATCGCTTTGCAAACCATTCTATTATACGGCTGTTAAGTTCGGCGTTAACCTTTGGCGGCCTTACGTATTCTACTTTTTGCTTAAACTTTACGTTTCCAGCCCAACCGCAATTATGACAGTTGTATATACCTTGGTCTATATTTACGCTTAAACAGCTATCGTGTTTGTTTTTTCTTGTATGGCTGCATTTTGGGCAAAGTGTTTTTATTTCGCCACTAGTTCGGTTGACTTGTATACCAAGCGCTTGTAATTCTGTTAAGTAACTCATAATACCCCTAAATTACGTTAGCAACCATTACAAGTACACCGCACCAAAAAAGGTAACTAAATAATAAAAAGGTGGTTAGTTTTAGTGTGTTTCGTGTGTTTTTAGTCATTTTGTTAAAATTTATAGTTATACCATTTGTTCTCTCTACCTAACATAAATACTTCTTTTTGGCGCTTTGTGTTGTCGCCTTGGTCAAAACTAGTAGTTTTAGGGCAGTCGATAAATTCGGTAGTAGTAGTTATTTTTCCTAGGTCAAATATATAAACTCCTTTGTGATCTACAACAGCGTAGTATTTTTTTTGGGTTTTTTCTTCTATAAGTTTGTCGTATTTGTACTTCTCTAACATTTTCCAGGCGTAGGCTTTAGACCTAAATTTAAACTCTATAACGCAACTTTTACCGCTTGGGTCGAAACCTTTAGCGTCGTAGTTTTCGTAGCCTTCGCCCGTCCATTCTAGGCGCCAATTATCTAAATTTAAAAGAAACACCAGCTGCCGTTCTAGTTTGTGTATGTTGTCTATTTCACTTTGCATATTGTAGTAATTCTTGGTATTCTTGGTTATTCAGTATTTGGCGTAGGTTGTAGTCGTTTAATTCGCCGCTTTTAGTCTTTGCGCCTAATAAAATTTGGTCGTTTTCTGTATACGTGTAGTATTTAAGTACGTTAGAAACCTTGTAAAAGGCCGTAGGACGCGTTTTAAGGGCGTTTCTATCCATAAACCTATGCAAGTATAGTACGCCGTTTTTATCGCTTGTACGTAGCTTTAAAACGCTTAAAAAGTTTTCTTGCCAAAAACTATCCTGTCGTAGTTCCTTACAAACTTTGTATACATCGCCTAGGTCGTAGCCGTCTATACGTTGTATTTTTTCTAAACAGTCTAGCCATTTTGCGCGCTTTGTTGGTGTGTTAGGCCAAAACTTACTAGGAAACAATTTAATGAAGTGATCTAGCGCCTTGGTTGCTATTTCGTGGCTAGTTTTGTCGGCTAGTTTTGACTTCAGACTACTATTTATATTTTTATTAGTTTGTATATTACTAGTATTTATATTATTATATATATTACTAGTATCTATATAGTTGCTAGTATCTATATAGGTGCTAGTACTATTACTAGTACACAGTATAGTCAAGTTTTCGCCTAGAAAACCGGCTTTTTTTAGCTTTAAAAGGGCGCTAAAAACGCTAGCTTGTTGCTTTTTTGTAAGGTCAGTAATAACAATACTATGGCCTTCTAAATTCGTGTTGGTAGGTGTAGTTTTCGTCGTCGTCATCTTCTAGTATTTTCTTCAGTTTGTCGCAAAATTTACGTATATCGCCAAATATATTAGCAAATTCTGTAAGTTTTATTGGTTGGTCTTGGTATATATCAAAAAGTACTTCTACAAGTAGGTCAAATTCTACGCGTGTCATTTTTCCTATGTATTCGTATTTAAACTTTAAGTTTTCCGGCGCTGTTGTAGTCCAGCGTAACTTTTGGTTTGTTTCGTCGAAATAAACGCTGCTATAAATCATTTTTAAAATATTTGTCTATGGTTTGTTTTATGGTGTCAAAATCGCGCAAACAATAACTAGCCCAGCCGTTATTAGTTAAGTTGTCAAGCCATTCCTGTTGAGCCTTCGTAGCTTTGTTTTTGCCGGCTTTTAACTCTATAGCTAGGCCATTATATTGTTTGCTAGGCGTAAATACTAGTAAATCTGGTACCCCCGCCTTACCGCCTAATTCTTTAAATTTATATCTTTCAAAGGGCTACGTTTGCCTTCATTTGGTACGTGGCAAAAAAGCGCTGTTGGATAGGCCGCCGTTAAATAAGCATTTACAGCTATTTGTAGCTTGTCTTCAGGGCCTAAAAACTTTTTATATCCAGACATATAACTTTAAAAATTAAAACTTTGTTCGCCAAAATTTAGTAATACTGTAACCAACCCATAAATAAATAAAAAAAGATATACAAAAAACAAAATTTTAAAAAATTTATCCATTATTTTGAATTTTTAAGTATTTCTAGGCACAATTCTGTAGGTATTTTACTTCTATTGTAGTTACCTTTTAAGCCTTGTGTACCTGTTTTTGAACCTCTAGGCGCGCTTTCGTGGTGACAATTTTTATTGCCATTAAAACATTCAGGCCTAGGTTGCCAGCCTTTTTGATTAAATACTGTTTGTAAATTGTTAGTCCAAATATCAGTAGGCTTTGCCCTAAAGTCGCCATACTTACAATACCAAACTGTAGCGCGTTGAAAGTCCTTAACAATCTTTAATTTTCTTAATTTACCCCTAGGGTTTTCCATATACCAAACTAGGTTAGGGTTTATATTACTAAAGTGTTCTATAACTTCTAACGTTTCTTTGACTATTTTAACACCTAATTTAGCTTGTTCAGTTTTTGGCGTGTGATCTTTATGCCAATGTTTACCTATACTAGCGACGCTAACCCTCTACCTATTGTTGCAGCAGAAACTGCAGCAACCTATCAATTGGTTGATCTGGATAGCTCAGCTAGCTACAGTATTTTTGTAAACACTCGGACTGATGCTGGCGTTGTAGAAGTTACTGATCTACAGCTAGACGGTGTCGACGAGGAGCGCTCCATTGAGGTGAGTTGCTCAGCGGTAACCGGAACGGGTACAGGTTCAAGCTAAAGCTGTTATTTAGCGAGAAATACTATAAAGCAATTAAAAGGGGTGGCTTGCGCTGCCCTTTTTTTGTCTGAATTTTCTTATTCTTTTAAGATTGCACAACTTATTATGAGACAATTGAAAATAACACAGCGGATTCGATTAGGGCGTTTAGTTGTTTGCCTCTGTGGTGTTCTTG
>BCSF01000611.1_pt1 | contig 13393 bp, 20 predicted proteins | sample 1016431 | NCBI WGS metagenome assembly BCSF01 (sample SAMD00045685;SAMD00045686;SAMD00045687;SAMD00045688;SAMD00045689;SAMD00045690;SAMD00045691;SAMD00045692;SAMD00045684;SAMD00045690;SAMD00045691;SAMD00045692;SAMD00045684;SAMD00045685;SAMD00045686;SAMD00045687;SAMD00045688;SAMD00045689, study...
AATTTTACTTTTAATTCTTTTATAGATTTTATTAATACAGGAACTAATTTACTATAGTCTACAGCTTGAAATTTTTCTTTATCTTTTTCTCCAACAACAGCTTGTGGAACTACTTCTTGTAATTCATGAGCAACAACACCATACATTCTATTATCACTTTCTTTCCATTTAAAATCATATACTTGTATTTGTTCTAACAAGCTTGTGCCATCAAAATCTTTTAAATCTTCTTTTAATCTATAGTCAGATGTATTGGCATAAAATATATCTGTACCATTTGTTGTTATATATCCTACTTGAGTTGTACTGTAGTAAAAATCAAAAAAGGAAGGAGAGGTATTGTCTAATCTATATCTTGCACACCCTGAACTTCCATCTGTGCCGGTATAATAATTAAAGATATTATAAGCACTTGTTCCGTTTTGAATATCTATCCACCCTGTTGATGCTAAACCTGTACTTGTGTTTGTTTGATTAATATTAATTCTACCTTGGTTACTAATTCTTAAAGGTTTTCTATTATTGCTCTGATCATTTATATATATAGCCCCAATCTCTCTTCCTGTTACTGGAATACCATCAGTAGATTTAACTTGAAATGCATAAGCTCCTGAATATAATCCACTACCATTATCCATGTAACCTATTGAGAACTTAGCATTGTTATGTAACCAATAACTAGGTGTAGCATTCGCATTAAATAGGCCATCAGAAGTATAAGCTGTATTAATACCCGATTCTATATATACTCTAGTGTTACCACCTGTTTTTAGTTCCATAAAATCACCAAAGTGAGTATACACAATTTGTCCTCTATCTTTAGCATCTGAATCACCAAAGTATAATGAAGATGTTGCACTGTTAATATTAGATACTATGGCTGCTTTTGGATTATTTGTGCCCCCTATTTCTAAATTGTAACTTGGCGATGCTGTCCCAATTCCTAGATTATTATTAATAATTACATCACCAGTGTTATATTGAATATGCATTTTACTATCTGCAATGCCAGCACTGTTACTATCAGCTACAGTATCAACTAAAAAGTGTAAATCTTGTCTTGCTGCACCATCGCCTACAGCTTTAGCCACGATACCAACTTTTCTATATGAAGCGTTTCCACCTTCTGAATAGCCTAAACTAATACCACCAAAAACACCAGAACTATTATTTGTACCTTGACCAAAATGAGCATTTAAAGCTGATGCTGAACCATTAACTTGTAAAGTTGTTTGAGGTGTTGTAATTCCAATTCCTACGTTTCCTGAAGAAGTCATAGTCATTACTTGAGAAGCAGGTACATACCAAGTGCCTAAAGCATAACTACCAAAATTTAAAGAAGTGCTAGTACCTGGTCCATCATTCCATAGTGCCCATCTATTACCATTTGTATTATCTCCAATATGAAGACCAGCATCATATCCAAGAATTTCAACCATACTATCGGCTACACCTGTTGTGTTTACTCTTAATTTAGTTGTAGTATTACTAGTTATTTGCAATTGTGTTAGAGGAGTAATCGTCCCAATTCCTACATTACCTGAACTAAGGAGTGTCACTCTATCATTTGTTCCTAAATTACCAGAAGAAGCTATTTTAAATTTTTTACTATCATCATAGTCAATACCCATTACATAACTTTGACCAGATACATTGAAAGTCATAGATGCATCTCCTGTACTTCCATTTTGAATTAATACTTGAGGTGTAGCATCAGTTGTGCTTCCTAAAACATGTAATTTTTTTTCAGGATCATTTGCATTACCTATCATTACATTTCCATTGTCATCCCAAAGTTGAACAATATCTCCAGCGTTATTTAATATTCTTAAATTATCACCACCTGAACCCCAATTTTGTAAAGTCCAAGTTTTAGCATCACCTTGTAGTTTTAATCCTACTTCTGAATTAGCAGAATTATCATATACTCTTATATAAGTAGAACCGCTATCTTTAAAAATATCTAATTTTTCAGTTGGTGAAATACCCATTCCGACATTTCCTGCATTATCAATAGAAATCCTATTTGTATCATTTGTTTTTAAATTAAATGCGTGGTTTGTGTTTGTTCCTAGAGACATATCTGTGGTAGCATCATTATAACTCCAATCACTTTTAACTGCACCACCACTTCTTTCAGCTTCAAATATTTTAATAGAATTTCCTGCACTATAAGTTCCTGTCCCTATAATTGTACCTGAAGCGTCAATAAGCATTCTTACCCCACCTGTTGAACCATCAGAAGATGTACCCATAAATTCTAAAGTTCCTGGAGTTGAAGAATCTGCACCATAAAATCTAATTTGACTTTTAGCTGAGTTTTCTTGTGAAATTTTAATAGAACTTGTTGTGTGTGTTAAATTTTGACCTTTAGCAACAAATATTTTATCTGTGGTTACAACTCCTACAAAAGTTGCGTTACCATCACCGTGTAAAGCTAACGTAGAACGACTATCTGTAAAATCTCTAAATATATAATCATCATTACTACCCACATATTGTCCCCATGTTTGAGATGCACTCGTGTTTATTATACTAAATGTAGCAGCACCAGTACTTGTTAAAGTAACGTCTCCTGAAAAAGTTGCAGTTGTACCTGTTATAGCTCCGCTTGAACCATCAATTATTTGTGTATAATTATTAACAGCTCCGTATGCTAAACCACTTGCTAAAATATATTGACCACCTTGTAAAGTACCAGCTAATGTACTAGATCCAGAAACTCTAAGATAAGTAGCTCCAGAAACTCCAGTAATCATTTCATAATCACCAAACCCCATTATACGAGCAGTAGTGTTAGAACCATCACCCACATACAATACACCATTACCAACTCTAACACTATTAGTGGTAGAAAAAGAGCCGCCAACCTGTAAAGTTGCGCCTGTGTCACTTGTTGTATTTACAAGTACTCTGCTATTGTCTTGTACAATAAACTTATTATTTATATTACTTAAATTAGCCATATACTATTTTTATGAAGCAGCTGTGAATGTAAGAGCATTAGTACTATCGTGTCCTACTTGAACTGTATACCCTATGTTTTGTGCTACACCTACAGCTTGAATACTACAAGTCACTGAATCACCTGTATCAGTTGTTGTAGCATTAGCAAACGTTACAGTAAAGTCATTTGATCCATCTGGACCTGTATCTAAAATTTTATTATAAACAGGAGCTGTATCACTTGAATGAGCCACTACATATTTTTTAGCAACAGATGTGGCTGTACTAGTTTCTGAAGTAAACCATACGTCAAATATTAAAGTTCCAGTTGTTGCTCTTTTTAATGTAAAAGTAAGGTCAGATGAAGCTGTTACAATAGCTTGATCACCAGAGAATATTCCTCCTCCGCCACCACCGGGATTTGTACCAGCAGTTACATGACCTTTAGCATCAACAGTTACACTGCCATAAGTTCCAGCTGTTACTCCAGAGTTATCATGAGTTATATTAGGTGTTGTACCACCCGATGAAGATATTGGTGCAGTTGCTGTAACTGAAGTTACACCTTGTGAATCTGGTGGAATAGCCCACGTTGCATCTTGTCTTAAGAAATATCCACCATTATAAGTGGCTTGACCTGGTGCTGGAACTATACCAGCAACCCCATCAGTACTTGCATCAGCAGGACCAACAAAAACTGGATTAGCCGGTATTGTTACAGTAGAAACATCTATTGCTGTAACGTGTCCTGTTGCATTACTTGTTACACTAGTGACAGCATCAAATGTACCAGCAAAAGCAGGTGCATCTGTAGAAGTTGTATCTGATCTTGATGTGGCATCGTGTGTTATAGTTAATGTTTTGCTAGATTCTCCAGTTGTAATATATGTACCACCTGTGAACGTTGCTGTATTAGTTGTAAGTATATTACTTGTGTTCGTTCCATCAGATAATGTCCAGTATTGATAGTTATCTTTTGTTGGGAAAGTTGTTAAATCACCAGCACCATCTATATATTGAGTATTATCACCTTGAAAAGTAAATGCTAATGTACCAGAACTTGTTACTGGACTTCCCGCTATATTTAAACAGTCACCATCTATAGAAGCACCTACACTTGTAACAGTACCTTGTTGATTGTCTATCCAAACGTTTGCCGCACTAACACCACCACCTGATGATAATATCTGACCAGCACTACCATAAGTTGGAGTAGTTCCTACGCCTAAACCTTCATGTATTATAAAGTTTTTATCTGCAGTACCAGGTCCTTTAATTAATGTTGTATCTGCATCAGCATCACCTAACGTTGTATTACCTTCTACTGATAAATTACCGGAATTACCAATAGTAACCGTAGTACCATTATCTTCAATTAATCCTGTACCTAAAGTGTTTGTAGCTGTCCATTTAGCAATCTTGTTAGCAGCACCAGAACCTAATACTTCGTTTGATTGATCTAGTTTTTGCCATTCATCAGTAGCAGAGCCATTGGCTACATATATTACCCAGTCACCTGTTTTCCATGAATTAGGCGTTGTACCATTTCCATTTGGAGTACCTACACCATCTCCACTACATATATAAAAATGACCATTTACTTTAGCTGAAGCTTGTCTTAAATCTGGAGTACCACCTGAGGTAGCACTGTTTCCAGGATCCCATGTTCCTTCGTAAGCTAAACCTGTTGTCGATGTTATTTGGCCTTGTAATTTTGCCATTGCAGCAAGTATAGTATCTGTAGCTGCAATAGAAGCTGATGTTGGAGTTGGTAAGTTAGTTAATACTTTAGCAGTAACAGTTGTATCGGCAATTGATGTTGCGATATTTAATGCACCACCTGATGTATAAGTATATGGACCACCGGTTGATGTTGTATCACCTGTTAAAGTTATAGCTCCTGATGAAGCTAATTGTGTAGCTGAACTAGCGTTACCAGTTAGAGCACCTACAAAAGTAGTAGATGTTATACTAACCCCACCTGTATAAGTACCAGCTGTTCCAGAAAAAGTACCATCTGAAAGGGTACCGGCCTGCATTGTACCTGTTATTGTAACATCATTATCTAAATCAATAGTTACAATACCTTTATTAGCAGCTACCGTAGCAGCAGTAACTGTTATATTTGAATCACCATTAAATTCTAAATCATCTGTTGATAAATTTAAAGAAAATGGTCCTGTAGCATCGCCTGCATAATTTAATGTTTTAGACCCTGCTGCATTATCAACATAAGCTGTAGTAGCTATTTTAGTTGAATTATCACCTGCATTTTGTGTTGTACCTGTTGTAGCTGTATTTACAGTACCTAGTAAATCACCTGCAAATGTAGTACCTGTATATGTTCCAGATATAGTTACATCTGATGTTAAAGCAAAAGTAGCTGTTTGAGCATTACCTGATGTTGTTATTTGATTAGCGGTACCAGCTAAAGTTAACGTTTGACTATCTAATAATACTGAACCAGATCCACTACCTGTTGTAAAATCTAAATCTTGAGCTGCACTATGACTATGTACAAATGCTGTTGTTGCTACTTTAGTTGTATTATCTGTTATAGCTTGTGTTGTTGCAGTTGAACCATCTGGTAAAACTACACCAGCTGTAGGAAATTTTAAATTTATAATACCTACATTACCAGCTACAGCGGTTGCTGTTGTTTCTATTTGATTAGCTGTACCTGTTATTTTAAAATCATCATTTACTAGATTTAAATCAAAAGGTCCAGTTGAATCACCTAAGTATTGTAATACCGATGGATCTACTTTACTATCTACATAAGCAGTTGTTGCTAGTTTAGTACTGTTGTCACCTTGATTTTGTGTTACACCAGTTACAGAACTTTGAATACTAGATCCTGCTTTTACAATACCCGTGATATCACCTACAAAATCTGTAGATGTAATACTTACAAAACCAGTACCTGAACCAGCGCTGATACTCATTGTACCGTCTGTAAACGCAGTTGCTGATATGTTACCGGTTAATACTATATTTTGTGTAGCAGTATTACCATTGTTTAATACCGCTTGTAAATCGTTTCCAGATACAGTAACAAGGTCAATAATACTCTGTACTGTAAAATTCTTGGTCGGTTTATCTACCTGATCTACATCTGTACCTAAAACTAAATCATTAGCTGTAGGTATAACTGTAGGATATGAGTATATTATTGCCATGTTATATTAATTTTGAAATTGTTATTTGCGCACCGGGTGTGCTTGTCCAACTATTGTTGTTTAATTGTTGTGTTAATGTTCCTGAATTAGAACCATTACTATCTCTTACCATTTGAAATACGTAATAACTATTTACCTGATCACTTGTTATATTAACCATAGTATTTATAACAACTCTTTTTCTTTCATTAGTAAAAGCTACTTTATATCTTTCTAAATGTGTTGGTCCAACTTGATTAGTACCATCATATATTCTAAACATTGTCTGATTTTCATCATTTACTGTACCTGATATTAAATACTCTTGAGTTATGTAATAAGTACCTTCTTTTAACCATGTAACTTTACCTGCTGCATCAATAGTTACGCTGGTAGATGTAGAATCTGCCAAACCAAAGATGATTTGATACGGTGCATTAGTGTTTGTAGGTCCTTGACTTCCCGGTAAATTACCAGAGGAAGTATCATTACTAGACGATGTGAATTGTTGTATAAAATTTTGATCCACAAGGGTTTTTATGTCTGTGAGGTTGTATTGAACCGTAGGATTACCAGGGACAGGTGAGCCAGAAGCATCAACTATGTTGGATCCTAAGATTTTATCACCCAATTGTGGTGTTAATGTGGGGTAGGAATAGATTATTGCCATTTTTTTCTTTTTATTTTTGCATTATTCTCTGCGGACTTTTTGTGAAGCGCGCTATGGTTAGTAATATTACACGTTTTTAGTGAGGTTTACTAGCAGTGAAATAAGTATATTTTTAAGTATGTGACAAAAGCCTATTACTTATATACTCTTAATAGCTAATGTCACTGTTTTTTTGTTAATTATAGGGAAATATAGTGTTACCCCTAACTCCCTGACTACCAGCATGTTACAAAAAATCAATTATTTTACACCCACGGGCCCCTTTTTTTACATATTTTTGTTAAAACTTTTATGTTTTTTTACAGACATAATACAATTACATGTAGATAATACTAATGTAAGTATAATTTAATAAATAATAATAATATGAGTAATTTAATTTCAAAAAGATTTGTAATAAGAAAATCTTTAATCGGTAAAAATGTAACAATCGAATTCACTAACAAAAAAGGTGACAAGTATGTGTATAATCATGACAAAGCGTATAACATTATGAAAAGTAATTTAGAAAAAATGGCGTGCTTTATTAAATATAAGTCATACACTGCTACTAATAATATTCCAGTAGTGTTACGAGATAAAGAATTAGTATAATAATTTTTATCATAGCGAGCAATCGCGCTATACCTCGTACTATCTTCGATTGTATAAACGATAGTACACCTTTACAAACACAATACAATAATGTGTAGATAATATAAATGTATAACAATTAAAAATGTAGAATTATGAAAATGATAAAGATAATTGATAGAAAATTAAACATAGTAGAATTACCATGTGGTAAGTGGTGTAATTCACTAGACTTAGACAAGTTAGACTGTATAAACACAGTGGGAAATATAATAGTAAGATATAATTTACAACAAAAATTAATAAATGAAACAAATAATTAAAATCAACATGAATACAAGTGAACTAAGTTTAATTGTAGAACATATGTACTTTAACTTATCGAGTGTAACTAACAACTTCACTGATAATTTAAAAATGTACAACAAAGATATTAAATTTTATAAATACCTTAAAAACTTATTAAATGGAAGATAAATATATAATTGAAGAAACAGAAAGTAGTATCACTTGGGATTATGGTGTGCCAGTTGAAAACTATGACGCTTGGGTTAAAAGTTACACAGGTGAAGAGATAAATAATATGCTTAAAGTTGATGAAGCGATCAATGCTATGCACAACCATGAGCTATATTCTCACTATATTGCAATGGATTACGCTCCATTAGTACTTGGAATTATAAACACTATTGCAATAATATACTTGATTTACAGACAAAATACAAACAAGCAATGATAATATTAATGTATGACAAAGTTTAAAGATTATAGTAAGCAAATGATAGCAGATAAGCTCAAACAAGTTCAAGAGTTTGAAGCTAAATATGGTAAGTGTACACGAACTATCGCTTGGCGTAAATGGTGTACTGATGCGGATTATCGCAAACGAGAGTGGCAGTTTAGAACAGCTACAGTAGATTTATATAAACATAACAATAGAATATTATGATGGAAGAAATAAAGTTTCAGTTAGAACAATTACACTTAGAAACAATAGACAAAGATGATTTTATTAACGCAATAGAAGAAATATATTGGAACTATGCAAGTAAATAATATGAAAGAGCTACTAGAATATGTAGCAAACAAAAGAAAACAACGTGGTCATGAGCACTACGAAATAGCAAAAGTATTCGGTGCTTGTAAAGGTATGGGTAACAGGCATTATAAAGTACCACAAAAAGCAACATTTGCTAAGTTTAAAAAGTTCACATACAACAGAATGTGGAAAGATAACAGCGAAAAATATGATTTACAACAGTTAAAAAAAGTAACATTATGAGTAAAATGAAAGAATTAGAACAAATTGCACAAGGTGTAGCAGATCTAACAAAAGAAATAATGTATGACAGTGTTGAGTGGCAGATAGCTGACCAAAAAGTAACAGGTGATGACTATAACGCACTACACAGTTATGTAATGAATAAAGCTATTGAACTGCTTTACAAACAAAATACAAATAAGCATCGATAATATATATATGAGATGTAAATGTAATAATATAATACCGCAAGGTAGAGTTGATCTCGGCTACAACACGTGTATTAACTGTAGCACAACTCAACAATATAGTTATGTACCTATCATCGCCAACAAGCAGATGTTAGAAGTGCAAGTAGTAAGTCAAGAACTCAGCGCATTAGTACATAAATCTTGGCGAAGAAAGTGAGAAATAGGAGACGAAAGTCACACTAACTCACAGCCAGGCGAGTAGCTTAATTAGGTGTCATACCCACAAATGCGTGGTCGTCGGCACACATAAGTGAATAACTGGCAGAGAGGCGGCGGCATACTGGTTAAAAGCGCGGATAAAGCATAATACTAGTTAGTACCGGTCCGCGACTGGTGCCTCTCATAAGGGCGTGATTAGGATTAGTGGTAAACACAAGCCGTGAGTTGAAAACAATGTTTGTTTACTTAAACGCAGGTTCGATTCCTGCCACGTCCACTAACAGACAAAATACAACAATAATAAGATAATAATAATATGAGAAATTTATATCAAAAATTAAAACCGCAAATTAAAAAAAAGTTGAACAACAGCTGTAAGAAGTATGAATCAGTAAACAGAATTAAGTATACGCTTATGTCTAAATCACTGTGGCAAGAGCTTTCTATCACTGATCTTAAAGATTTAATACTATGGACTGACATTGATACAAGAAGCATTACAATTAACGGTATTTTATACGGTGAAAATATTATAAACAATGACTAACGAAGAAATAAAAGACCAAGCAAGCGCTAAGGCTTTTGCACACGTAACTTCATGCGAGCTTGACATTAGCCGTATAAAAGAAGAATTACGAGTTGGCTCTTATTACCCTTTTATTACTAAAGAACAAAACGAAGGCGTACTTAACAGAGCAAAAACAGAACTAAAAATCTGGAATTATATAACTAAATTAATAGAAATAGATAAATAAAATGAGTGAAAAATTAACCTACGATGATATCGTTGAAAAACTAGAAGTTGAAGACGGTATAATGCAAGAACCAGATACAAACTGGATTCTTGAGTATATTGCTAGCGAATACGGTAGCAACTTAGACAATACAAGTGCTTGGGCACAAGGTAGCGAAGGCTTATTAATATATACTGAATCAACTGCAGATTCTTATGATGTATATGCAATGACAAGTGACCATGACGGTCCAAAAGATTTTTGTAGTGAAATATATTATTACGCTGACCATCAAGCTTTTGCTGAAGAAGCTCTTACTACTTTAGTACAAGGTAGAGATGTTTGGATTGCTGACCATATATGGGACGACATGGAGTATGATTTTACTGATGAGTTAGAACAATGGTGGCAAGATGTATATGACGATTTACATGCAGACAAAGTTGACGAAATAATTAACGACGGTTACGAATACGACGAAGAATAATGGCTACAAGAAATTTAACAATGGTGGTTCGTAGAGGCCACGCAGAACATAACGAACTAGGTTTCGCTGCAGATCCAGCGGAATATGCTGACAAAAGCTATGTAAATATGTATTTACACCATGATGGTTACCCTGAGTGGCAAGGTGTACAGTTAGCAAACTGGTGTAAAGTTAACGGTAGACAAGATGGTAGTGCATTAGCTGCAAAACTAGTACACGATCATTACTATGACAGTTGCTACTTATATTCAGACCATAGAAATATTGATCACCAATATACTTATATTATATGGACAGGTAAATCAGACATATGGATTAGCTGCTGGGATCAGTACAGTAACAGAAATGTATTTGTATTAACACCTGATAAAATACTTGATAAATATACGGATGATATGGATTATACTGATTTTGCTGCTGGTGAAACTAGATTTACAAACTAAATACAATTATAAATGGATAATATAAATATGGATTTATTAGCTGATCTTGTAATGGCTAAAATACTTGAAAGGTATGGAGACATTAGCCCATTAACATTACTAGCTAATGAAGAAGAATTAATGGTTTCTGAACTAGCAAGACTAAATACTATATTAGCAATGCTAGAAGAAAAAGAAGAATATCGTAAAGCAGCGATAATAATGAATAAAATAAAACGAATAGAAAATAAATTAAATGGAAAATAAAAAAGCAATGCTTGCACATAAGTTTGATATTGAGCGTGTTGATTACTCTCAACCCGTATATATCCAACCTAAGCTCGACGGCGTTAGATGTTTATTTACAGCTAACGGTGCGTATTCACGTAATGATAAGCAATTCATGAATGTTAAACACATTGAAATGTCTCTTAAACCGTTCTTTGATCAGAACCCAGACGTTGTGCTTGACGGTGAATTATACAATCACAAGCTTAAACATGATTTCGAGAAAATTATATCTCTTGTGCGTAAGCAAAAACCAACTGATGAAGACAGGATTAATGCTCAGCATCTTGTACAGTTTCACGTGTATGATTTCTTTGATGAATTACAATATGATTACTATGAAACTAGAATGCATAAGCTAAATGTGTCTGATATTTATGGCCCTTGTGTCAAATATGTACCAACATACAGAGTGCATAAACACGAAGAAGCTTTAAACATGCATTATGATGCTTTCCTTGCTGACGGCTACGAAGGTTCTATACTTAGACTTAACGGTCTATATAAACACGGTCGATCTTATGATCTTATGAAGTTTAAAGACTTTTCTGATGCTGAAGCAACAATAGTTGGTTATGAACTAGGTAAAGGTAAAAGGACAGGCACGCTTGGTAAGTTTATGATGCTAGATGATGAAGGTGTAACATTCGGTTGTCCACCGGGTAAAGGTTACAACTATAAAGATCTAGCTAATATGCTTAAAAATATAAATGATTATATTGGCAAACGTGCTACCTTTACTTATTTTCAAAGAACTAATGCTGGTAGTTACAGACACCCATTATTTAAATGTATTAGAAACTACGAATAAATGAATATATTTTATTTACATGAAGACCCTAAGCTTGCTGCAAGTTATGTGTATGACAAGCATAAGGTTAAAATGATATTAGAGTCGGCCCAGATGTTGTGTACTGCGCACCATGTATATGGCAATGGAGATAATGTACCTTATAAACAGGCACATTTAAATCACCCATCTACAATATGGACGCGTGAGAATACTCATCATTACTATTGGTTATACTTACATATGCTCGCTCTAGGCGATGAGTATACTAAAAGGTATGGAAAACACCACTTAACAATTACTAAGTGTGCTGAACCATTACTACGTCCTCCATCTGGGATGCCGACCATTAAATTTGTACAACCTCCACAATGTATGCCTGATGAGCATAAACGTAAGTGTTCAGTGCATGCATATTGGAATTACTACATTAAAGAAAAACGCACAATTTGTAATAAAAATGAAAAACCCTATGAAAACCCTCCGCTCCGTGTTATGGACGATTACTTTAATGGCATTAGCCGCAGTGATCTCGTCAGTAGCAACGATGCATTATATATCTAGCTTACCAGCAGATCAATATAAATATATGCAAATGGAAAATAGGTGGCTAAATTGGCCACAAAAGGATTGTTATAATCCTATAGAAGTAGAAATGATAATTCAAGGACCTTAATTATGAGTAAAACAAGACAAAATGCAAACCATTTAATTAAAGTAAATTATATGGGTATTGCTGATAAAATTAAAAATTTTAGAAAGCCTAGAAAAACTAGGACAAAAGCCTATAAGAATAAATAAGTAAGTAGCTAATGTCACATGATAGAAATATAAAATGGCTGAACGATAGACGTGTAATATATAGACGTGACCCAATTACTGATATACCGACTATTGAAACAGATCAATATAAATATTATGAAGACGGTACTTATGAAGCGTATAATTTATTTAACAGTAAAGCTAAAATAACTACATATAAGTCTCTTAAATGGCATTTATTAGTTTTATATTATTTAAATGAAAACTTGCTTGATTTAGAATTTGCATCTATATGTCATTTTTTAGCTGATAAAAATAATGGCTTTGTAACATTTTTTATTAGTGATAAAGTACTACATGAAATGATCAAAGATGTTATAAATCAAGGTGAAATTATACCTAAAAATAGAAGACGTAAAGTAATATTTAAACCGTATTGCATGTTATCTATTAGCGAAAAACTTAGTATTGTAGGTAAACTAATTGGCAGATCATCAAATATTAATAATGAAGCTATATATCAATGTATGCTTGATTTAAATCATATGGGTAAAAAAATAACGTGGAGTAAAGTAGCAGGTTTATTAAACTGTTCTACAAGAACTATATATCGTAACCTATGCGATGATCTTAAAAAAGAAAAACAAATATTAAATGAAGAAATATAATATACAAAACTATATTCGTTATAAAAATGATGTAAAAGCTTGTCAACCAAAAGAAAAGCAAATACATGAATATAATGAACAAGAGTTGATACATAAGTTTTTACCTCTTGTAGAAAATATAGGTAGAAAATTTTCAACAAGCCAACAAGCATCAGGTGTTATGACTATAATGGATATAATGCAAGAAGGTAATTTAAGTTTAATAAAAGACATAAGAAAAATTG
>BCSF01000612.1_pt1 | contig 13390 bp, 17 predicted proteins | sample 1016431 | NCBI WGS metagenome assembly BCSF01 (sample SAMD00045685;SAMD00045686;SAMD00045687;SAMD00045688;SAMD00045689;SAMD00045690;SAMD00045691;SAMD00045692;SAMD00045684;SAMD00045690;SAMD00045691;SAMD00045692;SAMD00045684;SAMD00045685;SAMD00045686;SAMD00045687;SAMD00045688;SAMD00045689, study...
GATCGAGTGGTCCAGCCCGGTCCATCTCAGCTTCAATATTTGGACGCCAGTCAACGAGTCCGAGAGCTGCGGCGAAGGCGTCTGCTTCACGGAGCCGGTCTACTGGAACCTCCTCACCACGGACAAAGTCGCCGGGATCCTCGTGCCGCTGTTCAGCTTTATATCCGGGACAAATCATCTCCTTTCTGCCATCGCGTTCCTTTTTGATAGTGACACCCTCACATACCTTGTTCTCGGGGAAAAGAAGAAGGGGCCGAACGTCCTCCGATCAGTGGACTGGGGGCTCTCCGCACCGCTTATGATTGTAATCAATCTGTTCCTGTACCGGATCCCGGCGGACCTCCTCGCGGTCACAGGGTACGCCCTTCTCACTGCCATGACTATTTTTGCCGGGTACGGCTACGACGTGGCGCAGTCCAACGACATCAAGTACGGCCTCGGCGTCGCTGGCTTCTTCATCGTTGGCCTTCTCTACTTCATCTCCTGGATACCCCTTTTTTTTATTTTTCCGGGGAGTATCGCGGATCCGATGCCGCCGTACGTGGAAGGGCTTTATTACGAGAACGGTACCCTCTACGAATCGCCAACAACACGGGAGCCGCCCCCGGAAGTCTACGTTTTTATTTTTTATCTTTTTGCCTCTTTTTTTGTTTTTCCGGTGGTCCAGCTACTCAAGGTGCTTTACTTTAGGCCAGAGGAAGAAGGGGCGGAAGAGCGGTACATCAAGTACGAATTTTATTATATTTTCCTGAGCGCGCTCTCCAAGATCCCGCTTCTGCTCCTGTTCTACGCGGGCGTGAAAGGGCGCCAGAACACGACAATCGATAGAGAAGAGGCCTTTCGGAATGAACGCGTCGAGACAGACTGGAGCGATCTCGGTATCAGCTTCATCATCGTGGCGGTCCTCGGGTTCCTCCTGCTTTATCTGTACAGGAAGCGAAAGCAAGGAGAGGCTCGCACAGCCGCCATTTTTAACCCAGTGTTCGTGAAGGCGCTTGCACGGACCACGTATCTGTAGCTTAGCTCGGCCAGTCTAGGTCAAGTACAAGGTAGTAGTTGGTAGAGTTTGAAACCATAAAGCTAACCTTTCCCTCGGCGCGTACCCAGACCACCTGGTACTGAATTGCGGTGAGCACCGGGCCAAAGTTGAGCTCATGAACCTGCCTTGCGATTAAATCTCGAAGTTCATTTGGTAGATAGGTGGAAAGGACTAGGTCCATTCATTTATTTTTCAAGGTCCCCTAAATAAGAGGTCACAGACAATGCCATCGCTGGAGGACCTGATCAAGGAGGTGTCCGCGAACGTGTACACGAAGATCGGGCCGTACCACCGCGAGTTCATCTACCGCCGGGCTCTCGTGAGCGAGCTGCAGTACAAAAACCTCTTTGTCGAGGAGGAGGTCAACGTCCCGATCCCGTACAATATTGACGGCAGGCGTTTGATTCTCGGGAACGAGCGCGCCGACATCATCGTGAATCAATCCTGCATCCTCGAGCTCAAAGTCGGGAACCCGCGACCCGCCACAGTCGAAGCCGCCATCGGCCAAGCAAAGCGGTACCTACGCTTCTACAGCACCCCTTCCGCCAAAATAGCCTACGTCATCTTCTTCGGGGATAAAATCCATTGTTACGAGGTTTCACACGAAGCCTTCGCCTCGAGCAGCTGAGCGTTCAGGGACCGAAGCAAAACGTACGGCTTCTCCCTGTACAAGATCTTGATCCCGAGCAGCGTTCCGATCACGCAGCAAAGGCTGCCAATGACGAAAGCGAGCACGATACCGATATCGTCATCGGGGACGATCATTACAGGACAGATCCGGGGAAAACTCCCATTTATAAAATGAAGTCCGAATACAGCGTCAAGGTCAACATGAACGTGCCATTGCACCACGTGTTCGCGAATTCTGCAAGCGGCTTGAAAGACGCCTCCGTCGATCTCTCCTTCCATGGCGCCGCAAGGGCGATTCACCCCGGGATGTACGCCAACCTCGCGAACATCAGGTCTGTCTCGATCCCGGACGGGGTTAAGCTAATTGATGACAACGCCTTTGCCAACTGCGTCAACCTAGAAAAGGTCACCTTTGAAGGCGTTCCGCCGAAAATCGCGAAGACGGCCTTTGCGAACTGCCCTGTGAAAGGCGTACCCCCTCCTAGAACAACAGCCGTAAAAAAAGTAAAAGATAAAACTAAATAAACGAAAGACATACTAAAAGAAAAACGCGTACATTTAGATGGGTCAGCGGTGATGCCGCGGGACTGACTTTATTTGTTCTCTTTTTCCGACAGCAGCTTTTGCCAAGAAAGCACGACGTCTCTGGTTGTGGAGAATCCATTCTTTGATCTAGTGGGCCTAAAGAGAAGGGCAGGGCTCCCCGTGGTTATGACAAAGCTAGCGTTCGTGTCCCAGGATACCTTTGTGGCGAGCCCGGTCCAGCCAGTGACCCTGACCACGTGATCCTCGCAGTACGTGAGCTCCACTGACCACCCTTTGCCGAAGAACGTACAGCTTAGGTTCTTCTGCAGAAAGTAGAGGATCTCCCGCTGCAGCCGCGATTGGCCCCAGAGGTAGATCGGAAACTCCTTCGAGTACGAGAACTGGTTGACCAGCTGCATTATCTCGGCCTGGAGGAGGTCGCAGGGGGTCAACCCTTCAATGATCAGGTAAAACGTCCGCTGCGGGCTCAGGTGGAAGGCGTACGTGTCGTCAATCGTCGACCTCCAAATGTAGGCGGAAACCCGGACCATGGACGTCTTGCCGAAGAGCACCGTTTCGACCGCGCTATTCTCGTACACGGTCAGCTCCCGAGGCCGCGGCAGCTTCTCCCGTCTGAAGAGAATCAACGAGCTGGCGCGCTCGTGCGATGTGACCAAAACCCCGATGATTTTCGTGAGCAGATGCTCATGCCTGCTTCGATCCTCTTCGGCGAGCAGCGTGGCGACCGGGAAGAGCCCTGCGGAGCGAAGGTCGTTAATGTACTCATACATCGCTCAGAAGAGGCTCCGAAGCCAGCCCTGCTGCCGCCGCCGCTTCCACGAAAATGTCCTTGGCCAGGCCCGCTTCATACGTTTCGACCGGTTCAGCTGGCCTGTACGCTTCTGATGCGCGATCCCTTGCTTGATTTCTGACGGCAGAAGCACTTGTACCACCAGAAAATTATCGTCTATTGTTATCTTCAATACGTTCGGATATCGCAGCACCGCGAGCAAGTTGTTCGAGCCGACGCTAGGGGTCTGAAGCGTGTGAAAAGCCAGGGCGCCGCTTGTCTGGATCGTCTCTGTCTTCGCCCCGGTAAATTCCTTCAGGTTGTCCAGCGAGCTCAGGATGGCCCCTTCGATCAGCTCGGCGGGCTCCGGGTACAGCGTGACCTTTCCCTCATCAATCTGGACGACCTTGTTCACGGTCGCGACCCGCTCATGCAGACTTTGAAAATCAACCTGCCGGAGGCCGCTGAGCCGGATCCCGCCGCCGGTGCACTCACAGACCTCGACCGATTCCGGCAGATCAAAGACCATTCTCTTCACCTACCTTTATTTTTGCCGCATATACTTCCTCTGCGATGGCAGCTTCAAACTCCGCCTTTGATCGGCACGATCGTCCACAGGCCTCTGCTATAGCTTCGTCACAGAACTGCTTCGATTCGTCGATCAGGTACGGCGGGATCTCTTCAAACCAGGAAAGGACCTGATCAATTTTCGGTGGTTTCGTCATCCAGGAGGTGTCCGGGGGCTTCATCCTGTACCGTTCCAGCGCCATCGCGACCGACTCGAGCCGGGGATGCCACCGCTGCCGTCGCCCTCCCTTGGTCTGCCTGAAGATCCGCTTTGGCTGCAGCTTCATCTTCTTGTAGAGGTCCCGCAAACAGCGGACGTCGTTCACGCAGTAATCAAGTATCGATTTCTTCTCTGCTTTGCTTCCATTCAGCCAGGCCGTGATCGCGTCCGCACCGCTCCCGTTCTTGCCAGGTATGTTGCAGCCGAGCATGAACGAGTTCAGCGACGTGAAGTACCCCTTTTCGGCCCCGAAGGACAAGCAGATGTCGGTGTGGGCCTCCGCAAGCTTAAGGACGCGCCCGTCGCCGGTGACAAAGTAGAGTATCTTAAAATCAAAATTGGCGCCGTTGAACGATGTATCATAATCCTGGAGGCAGAGGTAGTCGATCATCTCAATGATGTCGTCCCTCGTCATGGTCGCCTCAAAGTCAGAGTGCCACTTAATGGTCTCTGTACCCGTCATTGTGGCCGCGCACGTCACTAACGCTCTATCGTGAAGACCAGTAGTCTCTATGTCAAAGAAGCACGCCATGGTTATGAAGGGATGTTTATTTTGAAATCAGTTTGCTATATAATTGCCACTCGCGAAGCACTATCTCCATTGGGATCAACGCCGACCTCGAGCCCGTCCCACAGAGGTACCCCTGGAACCGCTCTTCAAAGTCGGTAAAGTACGGCGCCGCCACCAAGACCGAGGTACTCGACATGACCTCCTTCCGGACCTCAACACATAAATAAAAGGCAGACAGGACCGCAAACGTCTTAGTCAGCGGCGTGCCGCTAAAGCCGACCTGCTGAAAGTAGCCCGCGATCCGGAGCATGTCCGCCTTGGTCGTTAGCCCCGTGCTGCTCTCGTGCTCTATAATAGCAGAGCTGATATTATCGGGCTCGATCTCGCTCAAGAACTTTGCAAAGCGACCGATGTGGATGTCTTGGTGGGGCTCGCTGAAGAGAGCACTTCCAAGCCCACACATGTTGACCCAGAGTTGGTTTGCTTGATCGAGCTTGCAAACTTAATGTCCTCTACTGTGAGCGTCCGCCGCTTCTTGTAGCTCATCAGCTTTGTCGCGAGAACAATCACGTCATTGCAGTACTCCTCGATCGAGGTGGAAAGCAGGTCTGCGGCCGCGCCCTGGACTCTAAAGTTTCGGTCCGTCGTCCCATTGAGCTTCCTTAGGGTTTCCTTGATCTGTGACTTCGGCACAAAGGCGCGAGGCTTCCTTGCAGCGGCTGTAGCGGACGGCATCTTCTTGAAAAATGACCCAGTCTCCGTCAACACATACGTAAACGTCATTACCGTCCGAGGCCACGTTGATCACGTCTTGGTTTCCAAAAATAACGCTGTGCCCGTTTCTGAAAAGGGTTTTTCCCGCCAGTACATAGAATCCGTCGCGTCCAAAGACAACCTTTTCAATCTTTTCGGAAAAGCGGTGCGTCCCTCCCGGAATCAGCGTCACCGAGGTCTCGCTGCAGAGCGCGTACCGCGGCTTGAAATCAGCGTCAAAGGGGCCCACGGCCGACGTGAAAATCAAAGTCTCGTGCTCTAGGTCGCGCACAAAGGTCCAGTTCTCTTTCCCGAGCTCGAGCTGCCACAGCTTGGTCTTATCGCGGAGAAGGAGCAAGTCCCCGAGAAAATTGGCATCCCGTTTTCCGAGCGGCTTCAACGTATCAAAGAAGACGTCCTCGATGGATCCGTAAAAGCGGGTACCCTCGCCGTCGCTCACAAGGATGAAGAGGTCGAGCAGCGTCGTGATTGTCATCGAGAGTAGCTCGACCTCGAATGGAAACGTAACGACCGGGAACTCTCCCGTGACCTGATGCGTGAAAAGGAGCGCCCGCGGCGAAATCATTTTTGCGGAAAGGCCAGCGTACAGCATGGAGTCGTTCCGGAGGGCGTTCAGCGCGTACGGCACCGTCGTTGACCTCGATTGGCGGCCTGGCGAGAAGGTGCTCTGCAAGCATCCCGCTGACTGCGCCGTCTCCGACATTTTGATCCTCCAAGAAGGAACTAGCCGTTACAGCATCATCCACGCAACTAAAACCTTTGGAACACGCGTGGAGGAGGGCTCTCCGGAATGCTGGGAATATGAGAAGAATGCGCTCGCGATGACGTTTGAGGAGGCCATTACCTATTTTAAGAGCGCTCCCTTAAAAAGATTTTATTTCTCGGCGTACCTAAAAAAGATTAAAATTAATCCGAAGCAGCTCCTCGATGCCGGAATAAAAAACAGCCCGGGCCTTCTTCACCCGCTCTTTCTCCCGGCTCCGAGGCGCGCCCTTGACTTGATTGCAAAGTCGCCGTTCAAAGAAACCAAGGATGGGCTCTCCCATGATGCCTTTGAGGACGTACCGAGGCTGCTCCACCCTCCCATGATTGTCACTTTAGTGAAAGGTAAACTATTCCTGGGGAAGGAGTACTACGAGGCTGCGGTAAAGCGGCTCCTGAAAGGCTATCTGAAGGACCTCTGCGAGGCAGTCCATAATAACTTAATTACGAGGACTGAATACCCCAGCCGGGCCCTCCGCAACCTCGTCTCCGCAAAGCTGAAGCGAGAGCGGAAAGGGGATCAGGCAATCAGGGAGATGCCGCCCTGTGTGAGGATGGCGCTCCAGCAAAAGACGCCTTTGAACTACCAGCTACGCTTCCAGTTGGCGGAGGTCTTTAGCTACGCAAGTATCTCGTTATTAGAACGGAGTTTATTGCCTAGACGAGACATCGATGGCGCTGCCAGACAAAAGAACGTGATTGCCTGCTACCATGCCGCGAAGAAGAAGCGGGCCGACGCTCGCCCCTGCGTGACCCGGACTCACGCTACCGGCCTCTTTTGTCCGTACGGCGGCCGCAAAGAAGGGGTCACACTTTGCGCGGAGAAGCTTCACTATAAGGGGGATCTGGAGACTGTCTCGATTTCGAAAATGTGGGGGATTCAGAAGGGAGCACGGACTTGTAATCCGTATTGAAGGTCTCGAGCGTGGTGACAATATCATAGAAGGCCTTTCCTTTGATGATCATGTTGATCTCTTTTTCCCGCGTGATAAAGGTGTACAAAAACAGCGCAATGACGAGGCCCGCGAGGAGGAGGAGCCCGCCTCGAATCAGCGCCTGCGTTGTGTTGACCTCTGCGTTCCGGTGGAGGTAGTCAATCTCGTACTGGGTGCCAAGCGGATTAATCACGGCGTCCAGGTTCAGCTCCTCGCAGTTTGTCACGGTGACCGTCTTTCCGACCCGCTGGATGACCACAAGGGTCTTCTGGACGGCGTCCGGCTCGCAGCTCACCTGGACCGTTTCGCCGGCAATATTCCCGAGCACGATAATCCCGACCGAGTCTGTGATCGAGAGGTCCCCGACGTCGAGATGGTACGGATCAATCGCCCTCGCCAGAATCTTGTCCTCGTCCGTGCTCACGTTCGAGATCCGTACGTTCTTACCCTTGATCTCGATGGCGGGCGCGTCGTTCGTACAGCTCAGGACCAGGTTTTCAAAGACCGCGTTGTCCCGAGCCAGGAAGAGCGGGCAAGCCCCGGACGTGTTCGATTTCTCCATAAGAATTGAGGCACCCTTCACGATGTGGGTCTGATAAAGCGTTTCGCCGACAACGAGCGTATCCGTGAAGACCTCGGGGGTGGCCCCATCGCTGTGGACCCCGCAGGCCGCGACGTGGGACGAAGGCTGGTTCTCATCGGAGACCTGAAGGCCCGGATAGCCGAGCGGGTACCGCGACGCACAGGCCTCCTCCGACTCGCCCGCGGAACAAACGCCGGAACAGTCGATCCCGAGGCTTAAAATAGCGAAGACCGGGATCATTTCTACTTATTTAAAATCTTATGCTATATAAGGGCGAGCCAGAAACACCGCGCCATAAATCACCATGAAGGCGCTCCCGCCGAAGCTTGTGGATGAAAGAGTACAGACGATCCTTCTGGCCCAAAAAAAGAAGAAAAGTTTTATTAAATTCAGCAACAAGCAGCTTGCGCGGGATCTCTGTGGCTGCAACAAGCAGCTCGCGCGGGACCTCTGCGATGCCGCGATGCACGTGGTTGCGAAGAAGTGCTTGCTGCCGGAGCAGATGACCCCGGCGTTGAAGGAGAAGGTCGCAAAGTACGCCGCGAAGCGACACGTATGCAGCCATATTGACTGCTCCTTTTCTACAATGTACGCCTCTTCGATCGTTAGGCATTCCCGCACCTGTAAACATGTTAACAGTAACAAGAGTTGACACGAAGCTTACGGCCTCCTTTAGCTCGAAAGAATACGCTCACCATGTAACGGTAGAGTCCGCAGGCATTAGCCATACAAATCTTCTTTTTTTCTTACGGAATGTACGACGTCTTGCGTACGCCCCGAAGCGTGGCTTTAGCTTAATTGAGATGGTAGTGATTAGCAGAGATCTAGAGGCGCTCATCCGGTTTTTTAGGCTGAGTAAGATAAACGCCGGTACCGGTACCCTCGCCTTCCGAACGCACGTCTGGAACATCGCGGTAACGCAGCCCCGCCTCCTCTTCAAATCCCGTCTGACAAAGGCCGAGCCCTCGTTCCTGCGGTGCCTCCAGAGTCTGTACTACCAGCCCTGGTCGCCGGTGCGATCATTGTTCTTTCGCAAGGAGGCGAACTACCAGTATTTTTATGTTTTAAGGCTCCTCTCAAGTGTGCTCCCACAGGAGGTCGCCGAGATCGTGCTTCGCTATTTGCCGGCCTGGAGTAGACCGATCGACTACTTGTCCTTCTGAGAAAGTCTTGTTACCGCGGCCTCCAGCGCCTCCAGCCGGAGCTCTACGTTGCTCACGCTCTCGGTCGGCACCTGAATCTCCTCGATGAAGCCCGCGCTAACAGAGATCAGCCACGCAAGCGTGAGCGTGACAATCGTAACAATGATGACGTCATCATTTGGCAAATTCTCCCCCGCCAAGGTCACGAAAAGCCACCGCCCGAGCGTGGTCGAGAGGAAGTGCGTCACGACCGTAATGAACTTTTCGATCAAGAACTTGATTGCCCTGATCGGCCCGAGCAGGAAGGAGGCGAGGCTGGCGCTGTCATCACAGGCCATCTTATAGACCACGACAAGGATCGGCTCCACCATCGTCTTGACCGTGATCGCGAAGAGGAGCGAGGTGAACGCGGTCCCCGCAAGCAGGAGGAGGTCGCTCACGTCGGCCGAGCTGTCCACCGCGTTGATCGCAACCGTAAAGGACAACGCATTGATAAAGAGGTCGTAAAACTGGCTGATATCGTTTTGATTGATGAGGCCCATATCATTTACTTTACGAGCGTGCACATATAAGACAGAACCGCGGCGAACGCTGCAAGGATGTACAGGCTAGTCTCAGCAGTCTCGTTTGTATTCTCACACTCCATTCTTTATTAAAATAAAGTTCAGTGCATATACCTTTCTACATACGCTCCTCTAGCTCCTGAATCCGAGACAGGGCCTGCTCCAGCTGCTCCCGTGTCGTCTGAAGCTGCCTATCGCTGTAACTCTTCAGGGTGCTCTCAATCAGGAGGAGCGCCGTCTGGATCGACTTTGTTGTCCCTCGCATGTAGATATTACACCAGGTCCGCCCCCAGTTCACAAACTCTTGTGTGTCGTTTACAGAAAAAACGTCGAGCCCGCTATGGTTCTTGATGAAGGTGCTCTGTGCCCCTCCCTTCCCGATGATCTTGCCTATGTCGGCAGTATCTAACGCCTTCAGCAGCGAGACCTTTCCATAATCCATCTTTCGTAAATGAAACTAAATCAAAAAGGCAAAAATCAAGACCGTCCCTAATCTACGTCATGATCCGTAGCTTCGTCTCTAGATTCGTTTTTGAATTCCAGATCAGGTACTCCTCGTCATGCGGAAAGATAGGGTCCTTCTCCTCCGAAAATTTGTCCCCGAGGAAAAGCTGGAACTGGGACACGTTCACAAACATCGGGTTCCGGACCCTGATCTCGCGCTCAACATCGGTATGCTCGAGCTTCTTCACTACCTCCGGCCCTTCCTCGTCAATCGATAAGATGATCGACTTTTTGTCGTACCCTCCCGCGACTGTTAAGCACATGTGAAAGATATTCTTGAGCTCGTTGCTCAGCTTATCGGTCGCGCTCTGCATGTTCTCGAAGAGGCTGCGATGGATGACGAGCGGCTGCATCACGGAGAACATCACCTTCGACTTGCTCGGGTCTCGAATGCAGGGGGCGGCGCCAACGCGCTCAGGATCGCAGAACCGGGCAGCCTCGTACGATTGCGGTAGCAGGAACGCGCTCTTGCCGTCCTTTGTCCGTCGGTCCCGGAGGAGCGCGATACCGAGGTTGTAGTGCGGCTTTGCGATCGCTTTGAGCTCTTCAGCATCGGAGGCATCCCAGGGGTCCACCACCTTCTGTCGGAGCGTCGGCCGGAACACAAAGTACTCCTCGCACCAGCTCAGCATCGCCTTGTCAATCCGGGCGGCCAAGTACTCAAGGATCGTATTCTCGGTCGAGCCCGTCGCCTGCGCAATGTAGCGGCGATGCAGAAGAACCGACTCTCTGGCCTGCGTCGCGTGCGGCTCAAACTTGATGTTCGCTTGCCCGTTCGTGTGCGACTGCATGATCTTGTCCAGGATCGTCTTCGCGAGGCCGGATCCGAGCGTCGGGTTTGCCCTGGCCACATCGTCCGCGAGCTTCTGCCGCGACGTGATCAAAACGTAATAATTGCCGCACGGGCTGATCTCGGGCTGCTGCATCGTGTCTAAGTGGATCAGCTGCCGAAGCGTGTCCTGGACCACGGAGAGCTCCATCGTGATCGACGTCGTCGCAAGGATCGTGTGAATCGCGGCGAGAATGTACTCCATCTTCAGGATCGAGTTCTCCCTGTAAAACTTGACCTCTTCAACCTCGCTGAACGCCTTGCTCGCCCCGACCCCGCCACGGTACCACGCGCTCGTCAGATCCATGACCATGAGCGACTCTGCCATGTTCCGGACCTCGTTCATCTTCCGCGCCGAGACCTCTGGCCCGCCCGGCAACGTGTTACTAATCATCTTGAAAACAAGGAGGAGCTGGTCCCGCGCCTTCGGAATCCCCCCCGCGGCCTCGAGCGCCCAGTACCGTGCTTGCAACGACGAAATCGTCTGACAAAAGTAGATGAACCCGGCCTTGAGGTCCGCCATGACAGACTCGTTACTCATCGCTGCGTACGTCGACATCGTGTGCTCCCCAACCCGCGGCTTCAGCGCCGGTACGCTCACAATGACGGCTCTGGACTGCACCGGGGCGGAGACATGGTTCAGCGAGTTGGTCCCGGCCACGGTAAGAGTACGCCGCGCCGTCGCCGTGGACTGGAGCTCGTACCGCCCGGTCTCCGGATTCTTGATAAGCCGCTCCGTCCGGATGCAGCCATTCGAGAGCTGCGTCTGCTGCGACTTGACGGACGAGGACTCCCCGAGAAGGCTCGTGAGCTCGTCCCAGACCTCCACCTTCAGATCCGGGTCCGTGTCCCCGCCGTTCTTCGCGGTAAAGGCCCGTTCGGACCTGCCGTCCGAGATGTTCTGGAGGCTGTTCGGCATACAGCTGAGGAAGAGCTGCATCGCCACACTTTTACCGGTCTCCGCTGGCCCGGACGCAATGTAAAAGCCTCCGCCCGAGGGTCGATTTGCCATGACCCTCCCGCCTGCCCGGGAAAAGAGGCCGTAGAAAAGCTTCCGCTGCGTCGGCTTCAGATGGCAGGAGACCCAGAGCCCAGAGCAGATCGTGCTCAACAGATTACTCAGCGTTGTCATCTCGGGGAGCGGGGGCCGGAAAAAGATCTGGGACGCAAACTTGTGGACGCCGCTCGGCTTGGTCTGCCGGAGCATCTTCAGCCGGTCCCCCATCTCGGCAAGCGTGTCTGCGTACACCCTGGGAACGCCAGCCGTCGGAATGCTGAAGAGCGCGTTGATGTCCTCGAGAAAGTCCTCAAGGGGCGCCCCATCCTCCAGCCGGGCCTTCCACGTCATTTGTACCTTTGTGATTGTCGGGTAAATCTCGGCAAGAAGCCGCTCCAACGCGGTGTTCTCGGACCGCTTATCCTCCAGCTCAATATCGCCGTAGTCGGTAGGATCGCTCGGGGTCGGCAAGCTTCGGCCGGTCGCGTTTTCGCAGAGCTGCGAGATCACCTCGTTGCTGAGATCACCGCCGTCAAGCGGAAGCGTGTACAGGAGCAGCGCGTCGACCTCGCAGAGAATCCGCGCATCGAGGCCATGGATGAGCCCCTCGAGACCGGCAGGCACGGTCAGCTTTCCGTTCTGGAGGTACGCCCCAAGGTTTTGCTGCGCCGAGTTAAAGGTCTGTACAATATCGGACTGGAAGTGCCGCGCCGCGGAAACATGGGAGAGGAGATGCGTCGACGGAATCCGGCCAGGGAGCACCGGGCCAATCTCAAGCGTCATCGTCGTCGCGCTATGGACCCGGATCGCCGCCGAGGCCTGCGAGAGGCTGCCTATATTCATCGACCCGATCGGCTCCCCCTTCCACCGCTTCGCTGGGACCAGCGGTAAGGCCTTCCCGGCGGCGGCCACAAAGGCAGAAAGGTCGCTCTCCCCGAGCGGAAGCCAGAGGCGATACCCGGCCGGCACCGTCCCGGGCATGTTCCGTTTCAGGACCGTCTCCAGCCAAAGGGGTACATTTGCCTCCCTGGCCCGCTCGATCGCCCACAGAAAGAGGTTGAGCTGCTGCACGTGCGCCGGCAGCTGGATCGCATCCCGGAACCCGCGCCCCCAGGATCTGTACAGGTTGTGCGAGAGCCAGAACAGCGCGACCGTCGAGCAGGACACGTCATCCGGGGGGACCGCCTTCGGGAATTGCCGCAGTTTTGAATTCATTTCCGGGTCAGAATGAGCAAACGGAAGCGCTTAAACAGCTCTGACGAGTGGCCCTCCACGCTAACGAACCAGACAGAGGCCCCCCTCGTCCTCTTCCCAAACAAGAAAAATGCAGAGAGCGTGGGCGCCTTAGTTGTTGTGTACCCAGGAAAGCCGTTTGCGTCCAGCACGTTTCAGGTGCCGGAAACGGCGTCCCTCTCCGAACTCGCGGTGCTTAAAATCGAAAAGAAAATCTACAGGGCAGCACAATTAACATCGGAATCTGGCCTCGTTTATATGGTGATCTCAGCCGACACCGAACGGGCCCTTATTCAAAGGCATGTCCGCGAGATGGACCGGAAAGTCAACTACAGGCTCTGGTACGAGAACTCGATGACGCAGAAGAAGCCAATGAGCGAGGCCGACCAGCATCTCTTCGGGGAGCACTGCTTCCTCTCGTTCCCGCTCTGCGAGGCGCTCAGGATCGAACGGTGCGAGAAGGCGGAGAAGCGGCCAAGGCAGGTCCGCGGGAAGGGTACCTACACCTTCACGCTCACGGTCAACATCTCAGCTACCGAGGGCGCGGCCCTCATGAACGGGACGAAAAAGCTGTACATCGCCGATAAAGGAAAAAATAATTTTACAGAGCTCGTCCGGGAGGGGTAACGCAAAGACCGTTTTCTTGACTGCGACGAGCGGGCACTTGAAGAAGCAGGTGTGCTTGACAAACTCTTTTGCCTTGTAGTTATGGAAGACCTGGAAGCAGCTTTCCGCGAGCAGCGGGGACTTTGAGCTGAGCTCCGACTTGTGGCAGAGGTACTCCTG
>BCSF01000613.1_pt1 | contig 13381 bp, 7 predicted proteins | sample 1016431 | NCBI WGS metagenome assembly BCSF01 (sample SAMD00045685;SAMD00045686;SAMD00045687;SAMD00045688;SAMD00045689;SAMD00045690;SAMD00045691;SAMD00045692;SAMD00045684;SAMD00045690;SAMD00045691;SAMD00045692;SAMD00045684;SAMD00045685;SAMD00045686;SAMD00045687;SAMD00045688;SAMD00045689, study...
ACTGGAATGTTATTAGTAGCAGTGTATGACTTATATTTAATAAAGCACGCCATTTTTTCTAAATTACTTTTCATAATGTTATATGCTTTGTCATGATTATACACATACTTGTCACCTTTTTTATTAGTGAACTCAATTGTTACATTTTTACCGATTAAAGATTTTCTTATTACAAATCTTTTTGAAATTAAATTACTCATATTATTATTATTTATTAATTATTATACTTACATAAGTATTATCTACATGTAGTTGTATTAAGTCTGTAAAAAAACATAAAAGTTTTAACAAAAATGTGTAAAAAAAGGGGCCCGTGGGGCTAAAATAATTGATTTTTTGTAACATGCTGGTAGTCAGGGAGTTAGGGGTAACACTTTATTTCCCTATAATTAACCAATTTTTTGTGACATTAGCTATTAAGAGTATATAAGTAATAGGCTTTTGTCACTATATCAAAATATCACTCAAATATCGCAAGTAAACTCGAGCAAAAACGTGTAATATTACTAACCATAGCGCGCTTCACAAAAAGTCCGCACGGAATAATGCAAAAAATAAAAAGAAAAAAATGGCAATAATCTACTCTTACCCCACATTAACACCACAAATGGGTGATAAAGTCCTCGGATCTAACTTAGTGGACGCTTCTGGTAACGCAGTAACCGGTAATCCTACCGTTCAATACTCATTTTCAGAGATAAAAACCCTTGTGGATCAACAATTCATAGAACAATTTTCAGCATCGTCAACAGCTGCGTCTCAAGGACCTGCTGCAACGAATACAGTGCACCAAATTGAGTTTGGACCTGCAAATAACACGTCTACCAGCGTAACATTAGATGTTAATGGTAAAGTAACGTGGCTAAAAACAGGTACTTATTACATAACTCAAGAGTATTATTTAGGTGGTACACAAAATAATGTTTTATTTAATTTGTTTAGAACTTTTGATGGTACAGATCAAATAGGAGCTACTCATGTAGAAACATATAGAGTACAAGAAAGTAGTGATTTAAAAAGAGTAGTTATACATCAAATGGTGAATATTACATCACCTAATACATATTATGTATTTCAAATGCTAAGAGATTCAGGAGGTGCTAATGATGGTACTTTATATCAAAAACTTAACAATAACTCTTGGACATCGACACCAAGTGCACAAATAACAATTTCAAAACTAATATAACATGGCAATAATATACTCATACCCTACAGTTACGCCTACGGTAAATGATTTAGTATTAGGTACAGACGTAGATGCAGCTGGCAAGCCCACGAAAAACTTTACAGTACAGAGTATTATTGACCTTGTTACTGTTTCTGGTAACAACCTGCAAGCAGTACTTGATAATGGTAATACAGCAACAGGTAAAGACATTGATTTAACTAATAATTCTTTTAGAGGTGGCTCATTCATTACAACAGGTAATGCTACTGTGTCTGGAACAACAGCCAGTAACTTTACAGTAATTACATCTACAGATTTTGTAGGTGATATTACAGGTGTTGTAAAAGCAGGATCTAGTATTGAAGGTACTGTAACCGGCGTTACACAAGCAGCAGGTGATAACAGTACTAAATTAGCAACAACTGCTTATGTAGATACTAAAGTTGATCCATCAGTATTACAATATTTAGGTGATGCTACTGGACCTTTTGATTTAAATCTAGTAAATGATGATTTTAAAATAGCGGGTACAGCAAATCAAATAATAACAACAGCAACCGCAGTAGCTGGTAACGTAGGTACTATAACTTTAGCTTTTCCATCTGGTGGTGTTACACTGCCTAATGGATCTATTGCTACTACTCAGTTAGCCACAGACAACTCAACTAAAGTAGCAACAACAGCATTTGTACATAGTCACAGTGCAGCACAGGATTTAGATTTTATAGGTGATAGTGGTTCTGGTACAGTATTGTTAGATAGTCAACAACTCGACCTGGAAGGTACGGCTAACCAAATAGTCACCCAGGCGAGCGGGCAAAAAATTACTTTTAGTTTACCAAGCAGTGTAACTATATCTGGAACATACACAGGTGCTACATTTGCAGGTGATTTAAATGGTACAATAAATACAGCTACAACAGGTACAACACAAAATGCAGGTGATAATTCAACTAAAATTGCGACAACAGCATATGTTGATGCAGCCGCAGGTGCTAAAACACTTTCATATAAAGATAACAATGCTACAGTACATACTTTAAATTTAACATCTGATGATTTAGAATTTTTAGGTGATAGCAATATAACTGTTACGGCAGCAGCGGTAGCAGCTAATGTAGGTAGAATTACTGTAGATTTAAATAATAGTGTAAATATATCAGGTACAATGACAGCTGGTACATTTACAGATGGTACATTTACTGGATCAAGTGGTACTTATACTGGTTATGCTAGTATAACATCAACTGTTTTTGTTGGTGCTTTAACAGGTAATGCAACTACAGCAACAGCTTTAGCATCTGCTGGTAATATTACTTTAACAGGGGATACATCTTCAACAGGTGGTCCATACACATATACATCAGGTGGTAACGTAAATATCGCAACCACAATTGCCGATACTACAGTTACAGGTAAAGTATTAACTAATTTACCATCACCAACATCAGCAACAATTGCAGCTTCAGATACTATACTTGCTGCAATGGCTAAATTACAAGGACAGATTACAGGTATACCACAAGGTTTAGTATATAAAGGAACATGGAACGCAAACACAAATACACCAACACTTGCTAGTGGTACAGGTACTACTGGTGAGTTTTATATTGTAAGTGTTGCAGGTAGTACAAACTTAGATGGTATTACTGATTGGAAAGTTGGTGATTGGGCTATATTTGTAGAAGTTGGTGCAACTGACACATGGCAAAAAATTGATAACACATCAGATATTACAGGTACTGGTACAGCTAACAAACTAGCTAAATGGACAGCACCTACAGTATTAGCAACTGGTTTAGTAGAAGACAATGGTACGACAGTAACAATTGGTAACTCTGGTAATTTTGTTGTTGAAGGTAATACAACATTAGGTGATGCTGATGCAGATACAACATTAATTAAAGGACCTGGTACTGCAGATAAAAACTTTATTATACATGAAGGTTTAGGCGTAGGAACTACTCCAAGTTATGGTAGTGCTGGACAAGTATTAACATCAGGTGGTAGTGTAGCTGCAGCTAATACATGGACAACACCAACTACAGGTACTGTAACATCAATAGCTACAAACAATGGTTTAATAGGTGGTACAATCACAACAACAGGTACAATAGGTATAGATATTAATGGTACTAACAATGCTATTGAATTTTTAACATCAGCAACACCAGCCTCTGGTGATTTTGTTTGGTTCAGTGATATTAACGATTCAAATACACTTAGAAAATGTACAGTTGCTGATTTACAAGGACCAATAGGTGGACCTTTCTTACCACTTGCTGGTGGCACAATGGCTGGTGCTATAAACATGGGTACCAATAATATTACTAATGGTGGTACTGCTACATTTACAACTTTTTCAGGAGATTTAAATGGAACTATAAATACTGCAACCACTGCAGTTACCCAATCACAAGGTAATAACTCTACTAAGGTAGCAACTACAGCTTATGTGGATGCTGCAATCGGTAATTCAACATTAGCTGAAGTATTAGCAAATGGAAATACTACTGGCGGTACAAACATAGCTTTCACAAGCACAGATAAAGCTATTTTTAATAGTGCGTTACAAATTTATAATACAGGATCGCAAAGTGTTATTTATGCGAATACACATAATTTATTAATTGATTCTACAACTTATTTAACATTAGAAGCAACAAGTCATATCTATTTAAAACCAAATGGAGGGAATAATGGAATTACAATAACAGGAGGAGGAGCAGTTACATTATATCACAATAACGCTTCAAAATTTGCAACTACAAGTAGTGGTGTTAGTGTAACAGGTGATGCAGATGTATCAGGTGAAGTTCAAGTAGGAGGTCAAGGTTCTAATTTTTCTGAAAATAATTTAAGATTTAAATCAGCAGGTGCTGCTTATATAGATCACAACACAGTAGGTCAAAGCTTTATATTTAGAGTTAGTGGTTCAAGTTCATTAGATACTACAGCGCTTACTATAAAATCTAACGGTGAAATACAAGCAAATGATTATGGATCTGGTAATAATACTGGAACAGAGGCTTATAACTTAGCAGTTGACTCATCAGGTAATATTATAGAAACCCCTTCAAGCGGAGGTGGTAGTGGTGGTGGCACTGGTAAAGGTGGTCATTACAGTAAAGTATATACAACAGGAAATGCAGGTGTGGCAGGAATTGCCTTTACAATAGACAGAGGTACTACAGGAGTTATGGTTTTTGATGTAATGCTTACAAGTGATACGTCTAATGCTTGTGCTATTGCTAAAAAATATACAGTTGTTAAATCTTATGGGGCTAGCCCATTATATAATAAAATATTAGATACAGGACCAGATTTTGATAATAGTGATTTTACAGTTGTTTTTGCTCAACATACAACTGACACATCTATAAAATGTACAATAACACCCGTACAAACTAATACGCAAAAAATAGGTATATCAATATGGTTAGGCTATGGCGACAATAATGCCACAGTTGTAATGAATGCTTCTTAAAATAGTATATGGCTAATTTAACTAATTTAAATAATAAATTCCTAGTAACAACTGGAGGTGCAGTTTTAATAAATCAAACATCTACTGTTTCAACACATTTATTAACAGTTAATGGAAGAATAGGTGGTCCAGGATTTTCAGATTCTTATTTACAATTTACAGGTGGGAATGTTTTATTAAAAGCTAATGATAATGTTAAACTTGGTTATTCTCAAGAAGTTGTAGTCAGTCAAGCTGGTAATTTAGGAATAGGAGGAACACCTGGACAAAATCTTGATGTAATAAAAACAGGAGCTCGGTTAAGACTTATAGATCCAGTAGATGGAGCTAATCTTCAGCTAAATATAGGATTATGGGATAATTCTAATTATAGATTTGAAGGTGATTCACAAAGACCTATGTTTCTTACATCTTATCAAGGTAATATATACTTGGGAATTAGTGGTAATACAACCATGACTATACAAAGTGCAAAAGTTGGGGTTGGAACAACAACACCTCAAAAATCTTTACATATAGAAGGTGCCGCTGGCGCGAGTGTAGCTCAAGTATTAGTATGCGGGCCTTCTGATACAGTAGGAACTACAGCAGGTATATTATTAAGGGCCGAAGGCGGTGAAGGCGATAGTGGATTAAGAGCAAAAGGCGCAATATTTTTTGAAAGAGAAGCGGCAAATGGCTTAGGTAAATTACATTTATGTAATAATAATTCAAATAATAACGATTCAGCAACCTTAGCAGATGCAGCATTAACTATTAGATCTAGTCGTACTATTGGTATTGGTAGTGCAGGTTTTGATAGTCAAATGCTAACTATTGCAGCGGGAACTCTTGATGGCGCTATATATGCTACAAGTACAGATGATCGTTGTGAAGCTTCTTTTAGAGATGGTAACAGTACTGCAAATATTACATATGGTGCATACGGAAATGATCATGTGTTAAGAAAAGATTCTGCACAATATTTTATAGTAAATAACGTAGGAGATGTTTATAACTACCAATCAGTAAATAAAGCAAATACTTTTTATGGTTATGCAGCAGGAGATTATTCAGCGGCAGGTGGAAGTAATACATTTATGGGTTATAATTGTGCTAACAATTTATCAAGTGGAGCTGGAAATGTTGGTATAGGTAGAGATGTTTATATCGACACGCTTACAGGTAGTAATAACACAGCTGTTGGAATGAGTGCGATGCAACAATTAACTTCAGGAGGTAATAATGTAGCTGTAGGTAAAGGTGCAGGAAAACAATTAACAAGTGGCTCTGTAAATACTTTTGTTGGCGATTCAGCAGGTACTTTAGCAACAACAGCAAACTCTAACACGGCTGTAGGATTTACAGCTTTATCAACACTCACAACAGGTGACAATAATACGGCTATTGGTAGAGCAGCAGCCGCCGTTTTAACAACAGGAACATATGTAATTGCTATTGGTAATTGGGCAGCAGATGCGCTTACTACAAATGGATATACTATTGCAATAGGATATGATGCTTTAACTACAGCTACAGCAGGAGACAATGTAGCAATCGGTTATACAGCAGGTCAAGATTTGACTACTGGAACTAATAATACATTTTTAGGTAATTACGCGGGTAGAAACGTAACTACTTCAAGTTATGGAACATATCTAGGTAGAACAGCAGGTCAAGGAGTTACATCGGGTGGAGAACCTGTTTTTGTTGGATATGACGCAGGCCAGCAAGTTACGTCAGGAAATCATAATACTTGTATTGGTACAAGTGCTATGACATACGGAAATGGTAGTCATAATACTTATGTTGGTTGGCAATGTGGATTTGGTTCTAATGGTCAAGATAATTCAAATAATACAGCTATTGGTAAACAATCCATGCGAAATATACAGACTGGTTCAAATAATGGCGCAATGGGTCGAGGTTCGCTATATAATTTAACAACAGGTAGTTATAACATGGGCCTTGGTTGGGATGCATATCAAGCAATTACAACCACTAGCTATAACACAGGCGTTGGAGCTAATACAGGTGTTTACCAAACAGGAAATTATAATACATCAACGGGGTATCATTCTAATTATGGTGTATCTGGAAGTTCAAGTGGAGATTATAACACTGCTATGGGATATTTTGCAGGAGCTTATAATAGAGGAGAAAACAATACATTTTTAGGTGCAATTGCTGGTAGATATTGTAGCACAGGTCAAAGAAATACAATTGTTGGCTCTCAGGCTATGGATAACCAAACTATGACTGGTAGTGATAATACTGTTATGGGTTTTGCTGCTGCTCAAAATATAACAACTGGGTATGAAAATATTTTAATAGGTAAAAGTGCAGCAAGTGGTTTAACTACTGCAAATGCCAATATAGGAATTGGTCTGGAAGTTTTAGATAATTGTACAAGTTCAACAGGTAATATAGCAATAGGTTATTCTTGTATGGGTGGAGGAGGAATGTCTGGAACAGGTAGAAATATTGCATTAGGAGACGCTTGTGGTTATAATGTTACAAGTGGTTCAAATAATATTTTAATAGGTTGGAATGCAGGTAGAACAGGAAGTCAAACTCCTCAGTCAATGGGTGGTGTTACCACAGGAAGCAATCAAATACATATTGGTAATGAAAGTCATAGTAACGCATTAGTACAAGTATCTTGGACTGTAAACTCAGATGGCAGAGATAAAACAGATATAAAAGATTTAGATTTAGGATTAGATTTTATAGATTCACTTAGACCTGTAACTTATAGATGGGATAAAAGAAGTCAATATGAAGACAAAAAACCTACAGGAGAGCATAAAGAAACCAAATTAGAAGTAGGATTAATTGCTCAAGAAGTTATTGAACAAGAAAATAAATCAGGATATAATTTTGAAGATGAAACAAACTTATTCTCTTGGGAAAGTGAAGATAAAAATAAAGTAGGTCTACAATACGAAAAGTTAGTACCTGCATTAATTAACGCAATAAAAGAGCTTAAAGCAGAAATAGAAATATTAAAATCAAAATAATGGAAGCAAATTATACACCAGAAGAAGTACAACAACACATAATTAACTGTTTTCACAGTTGGGATATATGCGAAGAATTATCAGCTAAAGAAAGTTTATCAGAAGAAGAAGAATCTAGGTTTGATAGAAACAAAGAACATATACAAATTCAATTAGGACACGAATGGTTTGTTGAAGGTTGTACTGAAAAACAAAAAGCTGATTTAGAAAAATATTTATAGTTAACATATGGCGATATTATCCAATATTAATGGTAAATTCGCGGTTGACTCTACTGGAGCAGTCCAGTTTAGTGGGGCTGCAGGTACTAGTGGATACATATTAAAATCAAATGGAACTGGCAGTGCCCCAACGTGGGTTGATGGATCAACTGTTATTGGTGGTCCATATTTACCTTTATCAGGTGGTACACTTACAGGTGCAACTGCTACAGCTAGTGGTATATCATTTACTGTTGGTGGTGTTTTAACAGGCACATCTGCAACTTTTACAAGTACAATATCTGCTGTAGGTGCTTCTACTTTTACTTTAAATGATGGTATTTTTATAAAAGCGGTTAATGGAACAAATAATGTAGCAGCAACTAATGTCTGGGGTTATGGTTTATATGAAGGCACTTCAAAATTAGGTGAAATTAGTTTAGTTAGAGATGGAACCTCTGCGCAAATGTATATTGGTACTACTGGAGCAAATCAGCAGTTAAGAATAGGAGCTGGTAATAAATCAGAAGCAATACGTATTACAGCTGCAGGAAATGTTGGAATTGGAACGGGCACACCTGATACAAAATTAAACGTTGGTTCTGGTGGAGTCATAAGAATTGATTCAGATTCAACAGGTGCAAATAATTTTTTAGAATATTATTATAGTGCAAGTTATATACAAGGTTTAGCGGCTGAAGGGGATAGAGGATTAAGAATGTTTTCTCAAACAGGTGATTCAAGCGCTAAGCTAACATTTTACACAGAAGGCTCAGAAAGAATGCGTATAACATCTGATGGTATGGTTGGTATTGGAATGACACCTGGTACAGCTGGAGGTAGCACGTATATGTTACAAATGTATAATAGTGGTTCACAGTGTTTTTTAGCAATTGGTAATGGTACTTCAGGTAATGGACCTACTAATGGTCTAGTAATAGGTAATGATACTGGTAATGTTTGGATAGTTAATAGAGAAGCAACTCCAATGATTTTTGCTACTAGTGACGTAGAAAGAATGCGTATTCACTCGAACGGAAGAGTGTCAATAGGTTCAACTACGGCATCAGCAAATACACTAACATTAGCTGGTCCAGCAGTAGAGCTTGATATTCATAATACAAGCGGTAAAAGGTGGAGATTAAATGCTGATACTTCTGGTAATTTAAGATTTGAAGATAAAACTGGAGGAACTGAAGTAATGAGGTTTGCTTCATCAACAGATGTTTTAATAGGTAATACTGTAGTAAATCCAGCTTCTGGTTTTTCAAATCAAAGAGGTTTTGGATATGACAATAGTACAGGTAATTTGCAAATAGCATCTACAAGTGGTAACGCTTTTGTTGTTGGAAGAAACGAAGCGTCTGATGGTACAATAATAGAATTAAGAAAAGAATCTAATATAGTAGGTGCTTTAGGTAGTAATACAACAAGTGGTCAAATGTTATTAGATATTTCAGGATCATCAAGTAATGGTAATATAAGATTTGTTACTAATGGTGCTGAAGTAATGAGAATGACTTCTGCTTATAAAGTAGGAATTGGGACGGCTTCTCCAACAGCTACTTTGCAAGTGGGAGGAGGAAGCGCTAATGTTTTACAAAAAATTTGGGGCTCTGGTACAGCAGGTATACAAATATTTACAAATTCACCATCTACTGGAACTAAAATAATTGCTCTTGAACAATATTTTTCAAACGAAGGGTATTTAGGATTATATTATAATGGCACTGAAAAAGTTAGATTTAGAGCAAATGATAATTCATTTATTAATGGAGGAAACTTAGGAATTGGGACTACAGCTCCTGGCCATGCATTAACTATTGAAGGTAATAGCCAAGGTATAGATTTAAGAGGTGGAAATAACAGAATATATTTTACAGGATATAGAGCTTTAGAAGGTGCTACAAATGGAAGTACCTTACAAGTTGGTGAAGGATATACAAGTACAAAAATAGATAGTACTTATTGTGGTGTTAATGTAAGTCCATCTGGTTTTGCTGCTTTAGAAATAGAAAATCCAAACTCAACAAGTTATAGTTTGTATGCAGATTATATAGATACAAATAGTTCTTATGGAGTAATGAAGATAATACTTACCGGTGCAAGTACATCACCATCATATGTTGATTGGTGGTATGGTGCAACTCAAACAGGTTCAGTTGTTACAACAGGTTCAAGTACACAATATTTAACCTCTTCTGATTATAGATTAAAAGAAAATATTGTACCAATGTCTAATGCGATAGATCGTGTTATGCAATTAAAACCAAGTAGATTTAATTTTATTGGTCATGAAAATATAGTTGATGGTCTTATTGCTCATGAAGTAGCAGAAGTTGTACCTGAAGCTGTAAATGGTGAAAAAGATGGATTAAGAGATGATGGCACACCTAAATATCAAGGTATTGATGAAGGTAAATTAGTGCCATTGTTAATAGGGGCAATACAAGAATTAGAAGCTAGAGTAAAAGAATTAGAAAATAAATAATATGGCAAATCTTTCAAATATAAACGGTTATTTTAACGTTACTGACACGGGTTTAGTTAATGTAGTTAACGGCGGATTATATGTTACTAAAAGTAGCGGTGATGCTATAATTGGTATTTTATCTTCTGGAGGTAATGGTAGACCTTATTATTTAAGATCAAACACAAATGGAAACTTTGCTATATATGATGATACAGCTTGTTTAGAAAGATTAATTATTGCTAGTGGTGGTGATGTTACAATATCAAAAAATTTAACCGTAACAGGTAATACAGTAACATTAGATAGTTCAGCAAGTGCTGGTTTTATTGTAGATAGAGCAAATGATACGAGCGGTGCAACTTATGAATATAAAACAAATGGTAGTTTAAAATGGTACACGGGATTAAGAGGCGTATCAACAGAAGATTTTTATTTATTTAATAATGCACAAGGTTCAACAGCATTATTGATAAGTTCTTCTAATAACAATGCAGCTTTTGGAGGAAATGTAACTGCAACTGGTGTTTATACTGCGGGGAATAGTGCAATAATTTATAAAGCACAAAGAAGTGGTGGAGCAGTTGCTGGTGACTGGAGTTATGATGATGCAACTACTGATATGTCTTTAGGAACATCTACTGCTCATTCGTTTTCTTTAAAAACAGGAAATACAAGAGCATTAACAATAGATACCTCACAAAATACATCTTTTGCGGGTAATATAGCAGCTGGTGTTGCACAAATTAATGTAATAAATAATCAAGCAAATTCAGCAAATATTATTTATAGATCTGGCACTACTACTATTATAGGTGGTGGGAGTTCTTCTAATAAACTTTATGTATTAGACAATGGAGATGTAGGTGTCAATGTATCTTCACCAGTAGCTAAATTACAGGTAGATGGTAATATAGCGCTACACGCTTCATCAAATGCACCTTATATTGATTTTGTAGAAAATGGAGCAACGAGTGATTCAAAAGCTAGAATTACAATGGACCAAATTGATACAAATAATGGTGAATTAATATTTAGTACAGAGGGGAGTGGTACATTAAGTACAGTATTAACTCTTGATTCTAATCAAAATACGATAGTTTCTGGGCCTTTTTGGATACAAGAATACATATATCATCATGGAGATGCTGATACTTATATAAGAGCTTTACCTAATGAATGGATATTAAGAACAGGTGGTAGTGATAGATTAACTATTTCAGATTCAAATACATATTTTACAAATACAAACGTTGGAATTGGAACAACATTGCCTGTAGCTAAATTTGAAGTTACAGATGGTTCTAGTTCTATAGCACTACAAGAATATAATAATGGAGCTGCAATATTTTTAGATGGAGTTAATGGTGATTTTATAGGTGGTGATTATTTTCATATTTTAGCTGATAGTAATTCATATTTAGGATTAGGTGGTTACGGAGGTGGCACTACACCTTTGAATATAACTAATGCAGGAAACGTAGGAATCGGGACTACATCACCAACATCACCAGCGGGCGTAGCTAGATTTTTAGAAATTGAAGGCACTACAGCTGGTATTGCTTTACATGATAATGGAAACGATCCTTACGAAATTTGGGCAAGTGGTGGAAATTTAGTTTTTAGATATAATAATACTGGAGGTGAAAATGGAATGCTTTTATCCTCATCAGGTAATTTAGGAATTGGTACGACTTCACCTTCAGCAAAGTTGGATGTTTCTGGTTCAAGTGCATTGTTTATGACAAGAGCTTCAGCTGGATTAGCGACATATATAGAAAATGATGGTGGTTATGCGGCTTTATATATGTATCAACTTGGAGGAGGACAAAAAGTAAAAATACACACAAATGCTTCTTCGTTTTTTAATGGAGGAAACGTAGGAATTGGAACATCTTCTCCTTCTGCTCCTTTGCAAGTACACGGACAACAAAAATGGTATACAACAAATGCTGACGGAAATGAATTAAGAGGATTTTTTAATCCAGGTGGTTCAGGAGATGACGCTGAGCTTTCTTTATATATAGCTGATGGAGCTACTGAAGGAATTGTTTGGAGAGCTGCTGGAAATTCTTATGTTAGAGTTGACTCAACCTCTCTTAAGTTTTTAAATTTTTATTATGGTGGTAGTAATGTTGGGGCTATTGTAACCGGAGGTTCTAATGTATTATATCAATCGTATTCTGATTATAGATTAAAAGAAAATATAATTGAAATGACTGGAGCTTTAAACAAAGTTAGTCAATTAAAACCAAAAATATTTAATTACATAAGTACTCCTGAAATTACAAATGAAGGATTTTTAGCACACGAACTACAAGAAATAGTACCACAAGCGGTATCAGGAGAAAAAGATGATGTAGATGAAAAGGGAACTCCTCAATATCAAGGAGTAGATAATGCTCATATAGTACCATTATTAGTAGGTGCTATAAAAGAGCTAAAAGAAGAAATAGAAATATTAAAAACACAAATAAATAATTAAAAATGGCAATTACTTACAAATGGGATATCCCACAAATGAACGCTCACATACAAGCAGAAGGTGAGCAAAATGTAATTTACACAGTACACTGGAGATATTCAGGATCTGAAGAAGTTAGTGGTGTAAATTATTCAGATACAATTATTGGGGCTCAAGGCTTTACTTATAAAGCTGGAGAACCTTTTGTACCCTATGAAAACACAGAAGCTTTTGAAAACGTAGTTATTGGATGGCTTGAAGATGCATTAGATGTACCAGAAATGGCTAAGTCTATTGAAGATAATATTAAACTTCAAATTACACCAGTAAACGAAGATTTATACTTTACATGGCAAAACCCACCGATTCCACCAGTAGAAGAACCAGTTGAAGAGACAGAATAGTGTAAGTTTTAAAAAAAACAAGTGATAGTATAATTAAAACCTATATCACTTAGTGATATACCAAAATAACGTTTAACCTAAAACCAAAACAATGACGTATTTTTATTACAAGACTAATACGTGGAATAGTCAACCACAAATTTCCGAAGACCAAATTAAATTTTGGAAACACCTTTCAGAAAAGAA
>BCSF01000614.1_pt1 | contig 13379 bp, 22 predicted proteins | sample 1016431 | NCBI WGS metagenome assembly BCSF01 (sample SAMD00045685;SAMD00045686;SAMD00045687;SAMD00045688;SAMD00045689;SAMD00045690;SAMD00045691;SAMD00045692;SAMD00045684;SAMD00045690;SAMD00045691;SAMD00045692;SAMD00045684;SAMD00045685;SAMD00045686;SAMD00045687;SAMD00045688;SAMD00045689, study...
GCGATGGTGTCCTCAAAAGCTTTGACTAGCTCAGATCGATCATGTTCTCCAAGGTGGAGACTTCGTCCTGTTGCTGCTGACATACGTCCGAGAGCCGTACGGCTGTTTGATTCTTCAAGTGCCAGCTAACCGACCCGTTCTCCTTTGTTAAGAAGGTGAGTTGCAAGGTCACGACAGAAGGACGATTTTCCAATGCCACTTCCTGCAGTAATCGTGACAAGTTCTCCGTACCGGATCCCGTGAAGCTTTGCTTGTAGTCCTTGAAAGGGGTAGTCATGGTCTGATGGTGGTGTCGGGGTTGTGACAAGTTCGAGTAGTTGTTTTGCGTCAACAATCCCGTCTGGTTTGTACTGTTCGTGTTCAAAGCTCAGAAGATTACGAATGGCTTGCGAATCTTTAGCCTGTAAAGCCTCTGAGGCATCCTTGTAATCGGCTAGAAAGCCTATGAAAGCCTTGCCAGGTGGTAACACCCCGGCAGCTTCAATTGCAGCGTCTCTACCCGGTTTATCGTTATCGAAGCAAAGTATGACTTTGTCGAAACTTGTGATGTAATCGAAGTTGTCCTGAATCGCTTTCTTTGCAGATGCAGCACCATTCGGAATTGAAGTAATTGCGTAGTAGTTGGGCTGGGCTTCGTAGATGGACATTGCATCCATCTCGCCTTCAGTAATGACAAGAGTAGTTTCCCTACCCTTACCATTTTTAATCTTTGTAGTAACTGGGAACTTGTTCATGCCGAACAAGGTTTTGACTTTACCCTCTACCCGGAATTGTTTGTCAGGAGTTCTTACTTTTGCTCCGACAATCTCTCCAGCGCCATCGATGTAATAGTGGCGTAGAAGTTCTCCGTCTCTGTAGGTTTTGTAGAACTCACAGACTTTCTCGGAGATTCCTCGGGAGTGCAGCCTTCCGGCTGATCCTTGTAGTCGTACATGTTGCACGCGATGGTGAGTGTGATTAGTGGATGGTTCATCGCCAAAGGTGTGATGACCACACTTATGGCAGTGTTCGTGGCCGTCCGTGTAGATACTGTTTGCATCGGACGACCCACATTGCGGACACGGTATGTGCCGTATAAATTCGGATTCGCTCACATGAGCCAAGTAATAGGTATATTTGCGAAGGACGTCCATTTGATGCCGTGGCGATCACACCAGGCTGCATATGTAGTCTTCGATTTTTTAGAGATAGTGTTATAGGGTGCCTGAAAGACCATACGAAGATCTACGTCAGGGTTCTGTTGAATGACTGACTTGATCTTCTTACGGTCTGCACTGTCCCAGTAACCTTTACACTCAAGCCAGATTCCATTCGGAAGAATGAAGTCAGGCGTGTAGTTGTGATGGATTACATAGGGGACCTTTGTACTTTCGTATTCATATTTGACACCCAGTTCGACGAGAAGGTCAGCGACCCTCTCTTCGAGACCGGATCTGAAAGCCATTTAGTCGTCGATGTTCTTTTCGATGATCTCTTCAACGATCTCTGAGACAGCTCGACGCATCTCATATTTGAAGTCGTTGCGATCAGCTTTGAATCGGGTAACGGTGATCTCAGGGATAGACACGGTCAACGTGCCTTCGTAGAGATTCAAGTCATCGTTCTTCTTTACTTGGAAATCAACCATCAGAAGTCCACCTCCCCTTCAGGAGCAGTAACAGCAGGCTCAGATGCCTTGAATCCCTTGGTCTTACCAAAGAGTTCAGCCACATCCACATCATCCATGTCGCCAGTGTCAACACCAGCAGAAGTGGACAGGGTTACGACTTGGACACCTTGCAGCTTGAGGCTGGTGCCGTAGGTCACCTTGTCCTTCAGGACGTAAGGCTTCTGGAAGAAAGCCAGCTTGACCTTGCAACCTGAGTACAACGGAGTGTTCTCGTCTTCAATAGGTGTGCCTTCAGTGTCAACAATGCCAGGCTTCATCTCTTCATTCCAAGAGAACTTGACGACATACTTGCCATCAGAAACCTCTTCCCAAGGCTCAGGCTTCAGGGTCGAACGCTTCGGGTTAGCGAGCTTTGACTCAGCCCACTTGAGGCAGTCAGGACGCTCAGCTTCGAGCTGATCGACGATGTCTTGACCGACGACAGCCTTGAGGTTGTACCCGTACTTGCCGGGTTTCAGTACGGCCTGGAATCCATCAAGGACAACAGGCTGTTCAGTGACGATAGTGTTTCGTGCCATTAACAAAAGAAATAGGTGGAGTCAATTACCTTCGCTGGTTTCAGCGTGTCGATAATCGGTGGTTCTGTCTCTGCTCCTATGTAGTGAGCAAAGGTAGTTAGGTAGTCATGCTCCGCAAATAAGTGCATGTATGTCTCACGAACGAGTCTCGAAAGAGTATCCATGTCAGTAGCACGACATAAAACCGAGTCGTGTATGAGGGAAATCGGAGCGTCGAAACGTAGTGCAGATAGGTGCAGGAGTGATGCATCGAGCGAATGAATTAAATTTGGAGCAGTAGCATTTTTGTGGTGGTTCTTATCGACCTTGTCACCATCTTCAGTGGCAACCTTGATATGACATCTGCCTAGAAGTTGTAGTTCAATCTCTTGAACTTTTTTCTTCATCAGCTTTTGTGTCACTACAAAGCCAGAAGGTGTGACCCATTGCAGCTCGCTAGCGCCACGGTCAATGGCCGCGGCCACCTCTGATTCAATCCACTTCATAACCTTCATTGGACCAGGAACAATTACGTTCATGGCATCACGTACAGCCTTGACGGTTGCAGTGAGGTCGTCCTTTTCAACTACGACACCCTTTTCTTCCAAAGCTTCACGTATGTAGCCTCGGTTTGAATAAGGTTTAGCGTTGTAGGGGACAGTCATGACCGTTCTTTTGGTCGTTTTCCTGTCCATGTGTGGCTTGATACACTCAGGTACATTTGGTTTAGCTTGTTCAGCTATTACTTTGTATGCGTCCTGAGGTTTATCACTTGGCAATACATTCACCAAAGCTGCTGTAGATGCATCTCTAGCGAGTCCTGCGAGAATTTGCAGTCCACTGCAGGTAGCATCAACAGCGACAGGTAAATTAGTGTGATGACGATCACATTTAATAATGCAATGATAGTATTCATCACATGCTGCCAGAAAGGTCCAAGGTTCATCTGCGACCTCCCATTCGTGCAGGTAACCAAGAGGATCTGTTGCAATAGACGTAATCAATGAACGATTACTTTCTGTCCACTCAATACGATCCCGAATGGTGTCTTTGTCCTTACCATAAGTAGTAGCAACTTGAAAGGCTAGCCAATCTTCTGCTTCAGGAGTCATGAATGACGACTCATGAAACTTAAGAAGTGACTTACCAAAGTCAGTATCTTGTGGTGTAAGGAAAGCAGGGATCGGATAAGCCCGACCCCTGTAGTCAAAGCTCCAAGGGATAAAGAACTTCTCTTTATCTTTGAATACTTTGACAGCGTTCATGGTCATCCTTGTACGACATGACCTTTGAAACGCTTGTGCATTTGTGTTGTGTACCTCTGCAGCCTTTCGGTTGTAGTCATGCCGAGCTTCTTTGTTCTCAGCTATGTCAACAGGCTTGGGTGGTAGAGGTAACTCCACGATAGGGACAAACTTTCCTACTTGTTCACCTCGTTCTAGAAGTGTCTCAGCGACACCAACAATGAACGGGTTCAACGTGTAGCCAACCTTCTGAATCTTGTTCAGAAAATTGATTGGTGTTTCTCCCTGTATACGGCGGGGCTTGCCTCGTCGAACCATGTCATACCCACGCATGACTTCGTTGAGCAGGTATCCGCCTTGCCTTTCGTTAGTCCAGTCGTTTGGTTCAATCAGCATCGGCCAAGCCAACGGGCTGAACAGCTCAGCGGTAGCCATCACTTCTTCCTTAATGGATAAGAAGTGCGTGCTGGGAAGGATGTACGTGTGAGTCTTTCGACCTTCACGTCGGACCTCTTTGGTAAACCAGCCACTTGCCTCAATGATGCAGTCAAGTAGCCAGCCACCAAGCTTGATTCTGTTGGTTCTTCCCCAACACTCCCAGTGCGGCACGTCATAGCGGTGCATCAACGTCGTGATGACCTTGACCTTTTGATGCGTGCCGATGGACCTATGGAAGTAGTTCTCCTTAATGGTGTGTAGGAGACCAGGCACCTTGCGCTCGTAGTGGCGCATCATGCACTCGTTCTCAACAGCCTGTCCTATTGCGTCGGTGACGTTTTGGACTTGGTTGGCTTTGGGTTTGTTGCTGAACACCTTGTCAAAGGTGACCTTGCAGGCGATGGCCGCGGCAGCTTCAGGCTCAATGTCAGCTAGGTATTGCTTAATTTCTTTAAAAGCTCTACCTACATGACGTGTATGGATGTAGTCGTTAGTCGCCTGAATACGTCCGACCACAAGAGGCAGAAGCTGCTCAATAGAAGCCACGCCATACACACTTGCAGACGCATACTCTTTGTCTTCTAGTTTTCTTTGGTTGTCGTGTAGTTGCTTGAGTCCTTGCCGTATTTGCTCACGCTCAAGCTCCACTTGTTCGTGGATCTCTGCCTTTGTTGCCAATAAGAATGCGCGTTAGATCCGGTATTTAGATCTATACCGGAGTGGATTGGTGAGTGTGAAAGAAAGGTCAGGCGTCTCAACCTGACCTATTCACATGCGTATTTTAGACGCTCAGGAACCTGAAACTAGCGCGTCTACCAATTCCGCCACATCCGCGTGGGGATTCCAGCGATGAGACTCGCTGAGATCGTCGGCGTTCCGACCGAAAGAAGGTAGCACAGCGCACCCAGTAGATGCGCTTAGATCGCAGCCATAGCCTCGTTTAGGGCTGAGTCCGTGGTCTTTGCGTAGCGAAGGGTGGTCTCGATTCGCTTATGTCCCATGAGCGTCATCAGTGTTCGCATGGGTGTCCCTGCCTCTGCGTGCCATGTGGCGAATGAATGCCTCAGGCTGTGAAAGACAAGCGATTGATCCAAGCCTGCGTACTTACGTACTCGCTTGAACGATCGAAGCAATTGGTCCTTGTCATTCCATTCGTCACCGAACACCCTCACGTTGGGTGAGAGGTACTCAAGACGCTCAGAGAGCAGCCCTGATATACGTTCGTGGACAGGAATGGCACGGTAATTGGATGATTTTGTCTTTTGATCAGGGCGACCACCGACATGAATCAGACCTGCGCCTAAGTCAATGTCTCGTGCCTTGATCTTGAGTAGCTCGCCTTGTCGCATGCCTGTGTAGGCAGCAACAGCAACGATGTCCGCCACGTCCTTGCGGTCGAAGGGATCAATCGCAGCATGTACGAGCTTGTCCACCTCAGCTTTGGAGAACCAAGTCAGACGAACTTCATCCTCTTTACGTTTGGTGAACGCAGGAGGTTTGTTGCACAACTCACGCCGATGGCAGTGGTTGAGCACAGTGGAAACAGCAGACGTAACACGGTTGATGGTTGCGTCTGACTTGCCTTCCTCTTCCAGCTCAACACCGATGTCTTCCATGATGGTGACGTTGATGCGATTGCAAGGGAAGCTGAGTCCTTGAAGCCGGGTGAAGTGACCGCAGTTGATGATCGCGGGCTTGCGCCCTGATCCGTTACGCCACGTTGGACGTGTTCGCAACGTTGTCTCTACGGCTTCACCCCAGGTGAATTGTTTAGCCATAAATGATGGATTTCATTTGCTTGGCAAGTTGCTTGCCTTTGGGCGTGAGGCGAAGTCTTTGTCGCCGTCCGTCTTGCTCCTTTGTGATGAGCCCTAACCCGGCATGTTTGATCCCCATCCGTCCATCACTCAGCCAATCTGTGTTGCGGCTGGATGATGCGGTCGTCATGTTCAGCTCCTGTTCCAACGCTTGCTTATGACAGCCGTCGTGTGAGGCGATGTACAGGAAGGTGCTGACCAGTTGACCAGGGATCTCACGTTGCAGCAGAAGCAGCAGGTCAAAGGCTTGGTGAACCTTTGCGAGGCGTGCGTCCGTGCACTGATTTGCGAGTGGATCGGCCATGCCAGGGGCGTGTACCTGACAACTCTAGGCGCAATCTACCGATGTGGATAGATATATCCAAAAAGGATTCGTTATCAATCGTCACGTAAAGATCAGGCAGACGAATCATTGGACTGGTTGAGTTCCTCAATTAAGGATTGCTTAAGAAGGTAAGCCTTGCTTCCTTCACGGTATGTGCCACTAAGGAACATAGTTTGCACTTGGTTATCCTCTTTTATGAGTCTGTGAAATTCCTCAGCCACCAATTCGTACACATACTCAGAAACGGTAACACCCTTAAGTGCACAAACACTTTTGAGTAAAGTGTGGCAGTGATCCTGCATGTTGAAGTTGACTCGTTTTAGATTTGTCAAATAGAACTAGCCGCTCTAGGCGATCTTACCCATCAGCCTGATCATCTGCCACTTGTTCATGCAGAAGGTGAATGATCTCCTCTCGATGTTCATGCATCTCAATCTCATGAAGAAGTGTGTCAAGTCGAAAGTTAAATGTCGCTGTCGTCGTCATCGTCATCAAAAAGATCAGGGTGTACGTAAGAGATCGCGTCGTGAGTACAAACAACAAACTCATGTGTTTGCTTTTTCATGTAGTCACGAACCTTTGCTTCAGCAGCGTGACCACGCTTATAGATGTGTTCTTTGACCTTTTTGGTCTTCAAGTTGGTTGCACGAATCATGCAACACACATCAGCAGGCAGCTCCCAAGCTGATAGTTTCCACTCAACAATCTCTAGGAATGTGTGAGGTTCAAACAACTCAGCCGGTGCTTCCTTGTATCTCTTCCAATTGTTAGGGAAGTATGGCTTCTTACCATTCATCAGTTAGCCTCACATCTACGAGTTTGAGTGTTCTATCTTCGGCCAACTCCAACGCAGACCATGCTGCTTCTTCAGAGTTACGAGCGAGGATATAGATAGTCTCCCCACTAGATAGCGTTACGTTGTACTCACGCAGCGGTGAGTGTGAAAGATTAAGTGGTTGTGGCTTTGCGTCGTCGTGCTGGACGTGGCTTGGGCTTTGGTTCATCAACAGCATCCATGCGAATGTAAACGTCACGCTTCGCTAGCTGTTTGTATCGCTGCGTCCATGCGTGATTGGGAAAGTGATGCAACCAGCAATAGATTGCATTTTTAATTAGAAAGTTTTCGTCGTGTGATTTGTCGTTCATACTTAGCTGTGACCTTGTTAGCTCGTGAGTACACCGAGAGCGTGGCAAGTAAGCCAACGCACCCGATGACAGCGAGGATGATGTTTGTTTCGTTCATTCGTAATCGTCTCCAATCAATTCAAGCAGTTCGTAGTAATCCTCAGTCCACATATCAATGGACAAAGAACTACGCAAGAAAAGATCCTCGTGAAACTCAGTCCACTTTATGTCGATCTTTGTTTCGTTCATTAGTTGTTTTCCTCTTTGTTGTCTGTGTCCTTGGTGTTGTCATCAACAAAAGATTGCAATGCAGCAATCATTTCTTGTGCTGCCTTGATGTTGTAAGGTTTGTTGCTCAGTTCATGGAAGACTGAGTACTGACGGTTACATGCCAGTGCATTACGGCACATCATGAACATCTTGTCTGCGTTAACACCGTTGACAGTTACACCTGACACGCTGTCGCATTCAGTGATGTGAATACCATCGCAATGAATAGACCAGTGAGCATGTGCGTCCTTGATGTAAAACTCGTAGGTGACATCAGGTGCGTTCATCAGGCAAATACCTCCATGTGTGGGAATGTTTGTCCGTTGTGTATACGAGAGACGGTGATAGTTTCACCGCCCAGGTCTACACTCCAATCAAAGGCAGCATCAACTGCCTCTGCTTCTGAGGTGAACCACTCCTCGTCAGGTCCGTGTGAAATGATGAACACAATCAATCAGGGTAAACAGCAGCGTCATTAGATACAAACGAAACAGGACGCAAATAAGTGTTAGGTACGTCCTTGTTTGTTTGCTTGTAGTTCACTGGCTCCATCCAGGAGTCCAGTGTGATGTACTTGTCACGCAGACTTGTCGTGAGTTTGTACACGATTGGCCTGCCGTAGTACACGTCCGTGTGAATCATGATGAGCAAATAGGCCGCGCTCATTGCGTCGGCAATAGGTACAGCCAGGCATTGCACCTGGCTTGAACGCGTTTACGTATGTACCTGAGTGGATAGATCAGGCAGCGACAAGCTCCCTGTCCTTGAGTTCATCAAGGATGTCATCCACGTAGTGGTCGGCAATGTCATGCCAATCCACGTCTTGCATGGTGCCATTGATGAGATCAGCAACGAATGTGTTACTTGTATCAGCAACCTCTTCGAGGTAACACTCGACATACTCTTGGATTGTGTATGCAAGTTGACAACGAAGATCGTCCTTGCTGATGTCATCGAATGAACCATTCTCGATCTCGTCCGTGAAGTCGAGACCATTGAAGTGGAGGTTGACCATCCAGGTAGCCCAGTTGGTCCAGCCGTTGTACTTCTGTGTGTCCATGTGAATACGTAAGTGGATAGGTGACACTCAAGGTGTCATGCCTGGGCGAGGGTTCGCACCCCGCCTCTCGCTTGTACGAATCAGGCAGCAACGATCGGAAGATCGCTGGCATACAAAGCGTTCAAGCATGTGACATCACCGATGGTGCGTGTCTTGCAGTTGAACGGAAGCAGGTTGTCGTTAACCCAGAAACCAAGGCTCATGTTTGGGTTGAGCAACAGGTTCAGGATTGCACGACGTGATACACAAGTGTATTCGTAGATGTTACCTTTGCGGTACGCAACCTGAACAACAGCACGCAGAGGGTCTACGACCATGCGCTCAACGCAGTCAGATGTACGGCAAGGAATGTTGATGAACATGTAGTGATAGCAAGTGAATGGATGCGTCCTTGATGACGCAATGACTGGTCCCCGACTCGAACGGGGTGCACGCCGGTGCATGTCAGCCTGCCATGAGCAAACAAAGCGTGTGGCTCCGCTGTGTCCCGTCATACGGGAGTGTATACATCCTGGCCGGCCAACTGGTCAAGCACCTCCAGGCTCTACCTCATGGCTAGCAGTTGGCTGCAGCTGCCGAGGTCGCAACGAGTTATGCAGTTGTCGAGGAGCAGAGAGTTCTGATTGAAGGATCGAGACTCTCCTCCCCCTTACAGGGAGAGTCGAGATACTCAATCTTCAAAGAACTCTTCTGATAGTCACCATACCGCAGTGGATAGGTCAATCACGGTGGACAGCAGCACAAACTGTCACAACACAGCAGCAGATCGTAGTGGTAGCAATGGATCACAGCATTGATTAGTGCTGCTTATGTCAATGATAAGCGTAGCTTAGGAGTCGCGACAGATCGCGCAAGATCTACACGCGCGGGTGTTACCTCTTTTCGCGCCTGCCTGCGCCTGCGTTTCCCCTAAAACCCAGTGATAATCGTTAGATCTCCCGTCTCTGTCTCTTAAAGCGACCCCCTATGGGGGTAACTGCCGCCATGTACGTACGTTAATAGGCTTCAGAAAATTATGTCAAAATCCACGGAGGTAGGTTTTCTCCCGTTCATACGGCTCAAACCGGACATATTCGACTAAATCATTGAAATAACCCGGCATATAGCTGCCAACATCTAGACAAGCCTTCAAACTAGCCGTATTAGCAGTACAAACCGCCACAAACCCGGTCACATAGACGATAAAGCTTTGGATACCAAAGGAAAACATGACTCAATATGCTTACGACACTCATCAGCAATAACCTTATGTTCTAGCTGAGTGCCATTACTACAACGAAGATCTGTGTAATGAATCCACGACCTCAGGGTTCCATTCATGTACAACCGAGTAGGAGTAGCCAAAGGAAGCACTTCTCTTGCACATTCTTTTGCAACACCTGCACCCAGCATCTCGTCATACAGCATCTGTGCCTGATCAAAGACGAACTGAGCTTTAAGTTGTAGTTCTTGTTTTGTGAATGGATCTAAGTCATCAATACTATTTTGTCTGTTCTTTGTGTCTTGTCTACGAAGATCAGGAATGACAGGATTATTTGTTACTGCTGCATACCGTTGACTAAACTCTTGAAAGCTAAAGCTACGATGCCTAAGGATTTGAGCAGCAATACTTCTAGTAGTGTTGATTTCTACGCACATGTTCACCATCTCAAAGGGTGACCAATGCTTGTGTTTAATGAGGTATTTAATCAGCCTTGCACTGGTCTCAGTGTTGTTCTGATTATCTGGATTAGACACCCTTGCCATGAAGGCTACAAGGTTGTCACCATCTGGTGTTGAATGGATTAGCTTAACGGAGGACATACAGTAGTAAACGAGTCACTAGATCAACAGCATTTGAGTCCTTTAAAAAAAAAAGAATTGATCAGTTGTCTAGTTTCATTAGATAAGGGGAGTCGTTTAAAACTCCCCAAGTCACAGGGAGTCCACCCTTCTCCCTGTATACGGCGGGGCTTGGTCTAAACCCAGGTGGAGACTGAGTTTCTGTCATCCCCTCTTGCTTGCTTTCTTTGTTCCATATTCATGTTAAAGACAAGGTGTTCAGCAAAGCAGTCAAGGTCATCTTCCCAGTTCTCTATGATGTCGTTCCATTCATCTCGCTTACGGTTAATGATCTGTTGTTGAGCTGAGATAGAAAGGATGTCGGTAAAGTATTTGATGCCTTGTGCTAAGGCGTCAATACGGTCATCATGTCGTACTGCACCTTTTTCACGACACATACGACTCATCTGGTAGAAGAGCATGTATTCGAGTCGTTTTTCAGGTGCTGTGTCGGGATTAGAAGCGTAGTCCCATTCAACTACCTTTTTGTCTACAACAAGCCGGTGTTGATTAAGTACAGGCTCAAGTGTGTCAATGATTCTGTCTTCTTTACGTACGTTGGCACGTGTCTCTTCAATGTGGATAGCTTGTTTTGTTTGTTGAAGGTGCTTTTTAAATAGTTCAGCAACGATGCCGTCTCCGAAGTTAGATTCAATAAGGAGTGTCTTTACGCCGTACTTTTTACAACCTCTTAGAATGTCCAGTAACGTGTTGTCGCTGTATCCGTCGTGGTAAGCACGCATTTCGTGCAAGTACATGACACCGTTTCGTTGGCTGATATAAGCCGCGACTGTCTCATCCGATCCACGACCCGACGGGTCAACAGAGCAGATTGTGTCATCGTAAGGACTCCATTCGCCTTGGAGCTGCATTGGACTGTAGAAATAATCTCCAGGTAATCCGACAGTGGGGAGTTCTTTAATACAGTTTTGTGGGTCTGAGCACCAGATGATGTTGTCTGGAGCGTCAGTAGGGTTAACAGAAGTGACGATGAGGTCACTGTTTTTAAGAGGGAACTTCTCTGCGTCAGACAGGCTTGTGTCAAGCATGAACTGAAGCATGAAGTTACTACGTCCCATGGACGCTTCACGTTCGAGTAGATCATCATCTTGGAATCGATCAGGGTCGGTTACAGCCCAAGGTTCTGCACCGTTGTCGATGTCAGCTTGTAGTTGAGGAGCTATGACGCCTTCGTAATTAGACATCTTGCGAGGAACCCGTGCAGGCCACACAAGAGGTCGATAATTACGCTCTGCAAGCTTTTTATAGATCGTGAAGGTGGTTTGAGGTGTACCGAGGTACATAATGCGGGAGTCATCCTTTGGTGTAAGGATGGACTCAGCTTCAGTACAGAGTTGTAGAAGCTTTGACCGCATCATTTCTGTCATTGAGTTACCAGGAACTTCAATGTCGTCTAGAATCATTAAATCTGCGCGGCTTCCGGTTAGCTGTCCAGTGATGCCGACGCTTTTTACGCTTGGCGCTTGGGCTGGTGAGCAATTCACATCGAAGCTTATCCTCGACCACCTTGCATCGTCGGACTTCGGGCGTAAATGAGAAAGCCATGGCGTTTCAATGATTAGTTTTTGTAGGAAGATGGACATGTTGTCTGCACGCTCTTTAGAGGCGGAGATAATCATGATCTTCTTTTCGGGGTTGTTAAAAAGGACCCACAACACGAACGCACCAGTAATCCAAGACTTACCAACCCCACGAAAGGCTTGGATCTGGAGACGTTTTGGACCATTCTGTAAATAGTCAGCAATAGCGTATTGTGCTTTTGTAGGCTCGGGTAGATCAAGCTGTGACCACATAGCTTGTAGAAACAGCTTAAAGTCACCTTGCAACGCCTCTAAAACGTTGGACATATAAAATTAAAGAGCTTCACCAGCTCGGGTAGCAGCAGCAGCTTGCATTCCTTTAAACATATATTTATCTATGTCGTTAAGGACTGCCTGCGCCTCACGAATAAAACGAAGACGATGATTATAGGAAGTATTACGAAAATCCATCTTGCGAGGATCTAACCCAGCTTCTCGGAGTTTCATATGAATAGCTGAGTGAACCTTTTGAGGAAGTTCACCAGCAGGTCCGATCAGGTTTCCGTTACCGTTACCAGTAACAAACGAAGGAAATTGTTTTTGGATGTATTGCAAAAAACGTGATCTTTCAGAATCTGGTAATCCTTCCATAACTTTGTCAATAAGATCAAGTTCAACACGGTGATGACCTTTTTTGTAATCATCAGTTCCGAGTGTTTGCTCAGACTCCATACGTTGTCGTTTAGAGTCCTGAGACATTTTTGTTTGTGCAGGACGGGCTTTAACTGACAACTCGCCAGATTTAAGGAATTTACTGTTTGACTTCAAGTCAAAAGTATTGCCGTTATGGGTAAGCGTTTGGTGTCCAGTAAGAGTGCCGTGTTCTTTATAGTACTGTTGACCATATTTACGATACTCAGCACTAACATCTTTTGGTAACCTTGGCCTAGGCGGTCTTGGTCTAGATTGGTTTATGTTGTCAGCAAACTCTCGGGAAATTGCTAACTTTTGAAATGCAGAAGTAGGGTTATATGCTTTATGAGCTGGTTTAGATACAACACCAGCAAGTTTTTTAAGAGTTCGGGCTTTTCCCATTAAAAAAGCGCCCCTTTCGGAGCGCGGTATTAGTTAAATCAAAGAACTATTTCCGTCGTCTTACAGCACGACCTCTAACTGTCCTTTTTTTAGGAGTTGATTTTGTAGCACCGCTAGAAGAGCTATAAAAACGATCTTTGCCGGTGCTGAACTGGCCACCACTAGAGGAGCTATAAAAACGCGCAGATTGGGCTGCAGTAGGTTTGGCTTTCGCCTTAGGTTTAGCCGCAGGCTTTTTAGCAGCAGGTTTAGCTTTAGCTGTTGGAAGCGATTTTTTAGCAGCCTGCATTTGGTCAGCCACTTTAGAAAGTTGTGCTGCAGAAAGATTTTTACCACGATATTTATCGTCGTAGATTTTTTTCATTTCTGCAACAGTTTTACCCATAAATGGGTTTCGAGTAGAAGCAATACGAGAAGCAGAGTCGGTTTTAGCCATTAGTTAATATGAGATAAAATAAGAGATTCCCTAAGTAGATT
>BCSF01000615.1_pt1 | contig 13305 bp, 19 predicted proteins | sample 1016431 | NCBI WGS metagenome assembly BCSF01 (sample SAMD00045685;SAMD00045686;SAMD00045687;SAMD00045688;SAMD00045689;SAMD00045690;SAMD00045691;SAMD00045692;SAMD00045684;SAMD00045690;SAMD00045691;SAMD00045692;SAMD00045684;SAMD00045685;SAMD00045686;SAMD00045687;SAMD00045688;SAMD00045689, study...
CATCACTAGTGGTCTAGTTGGGTTATACTCTGCTTTACAATCAGCACAGTATAACCACCCCTCATACCACCAGCTATCGGCTGTTGCTATGAAATTACCGTCTGTAAGTTGTGCGTTACAAACATCACATAGACAACAGTCTTTTGGAATTATGGTACGTTCCATTTTATTTCATTACCTTATTGATTTCTAACAGTTTTTCCAATTCATGAACGGTTATACGACTTACATCGTCCTCTTTCATTGAATCTGACAAAGCTTGTAAAACAAATTGTACAATCTTTTTGTCACTGTCTGAAACCATTTCTGATTTATCTTTTTGTGCCAAGACAGCCAACCTTCCGAGATCTTCAGAACTTAAAGTTTTTCTACCATTTTGTTTCATGGATCTAACCAAGTTTGAAAATACCATGTCGACTGCCTGTGCTGTATCTTCACTGATCATTTGTAGTCAAATAGGTTATACCCTATTTGATTCTACTGATTTACCTAAGATCTTTTTGTGCACTTTCTTTTTGCTCTTTCAAGTCATGCTCTAAATCTATGTGAGCTATTTGTGCCAAGACATTGAGATAGAATTGTTTTATTATTTTTCCTACTTCACGTCCACTTAGACTTTCAACTTCAGAATATTTCTTTATGACTTCGTACAAGTCAGCTTGAATTTTATCTGATAGTTTTGGATCTTCAAAACTGAAATCAAATTTCAGTTGATCGTATAACTTCAGAGCAATTTTTTTTGCTTCATCAGTTTTCATTTTTTCCAAGTGGTCACTCAATGGTTACACCTCTTTTAATATAGGTACTACTCATCTCTTCAGTGATTTTCATCAGAGCAAGTGGAATAGTTTTTGCACAATACCACATTGTCGATTCTTTAGGTCTATAGGTTTCATTGTCATGAAAATCACTTTCTACACCAACATAGATAGATGTTATACTGTCATCGTTGCGATGTTCTGCAAAGGCGATTATCTTGTTGTTGTATAACCCCTTAGATGGTACGACTATGGCAATTCCATCTTCTCTTCCGTTTTGGAATGGTTTTAACCAAAACTTATCACCATCGAATTTTTCAAGTCCGATAGTGTTTACTATTTTGATTGCTCTATTCATATAACCACCTCGATTTTTTTCTTTAAACGTCCAGCACTGTCTATAACGTGCTGAAGTTGTGTTATACCATGACCAAAGTTTCCAGCCCTGATATTTTTTTGTGCATAAATACACAGTTGCATTGTGTCCTCAATATCTGTTAGATATGAGTTGATCCAACTTTTTTCAATATTTGATTTTTCCATAAGACAAGTATGCGTCAATGCCCTCAAACACTTTCGAAAAAGGGGTTATGCTTTATCTTCATTATGGCATAAGTCTAGCATATTTGTTTCGTCCATTAAGGACTCTTCAGTTATGGTTTTACTTGTTTATATTTTCAACAGACTTTATCAATTTTTTAATAAAGTTTGTTTCAACATCGCTGAAATCATTTGTTTCATATAGATTTCCTTTGAAGATTTCTCTCATTGTATCTACATCAGAATAACTTGTTGCATAGAAAATTGCAAATGTTTCGATATTCCAGTTGTGACATTGTTGGATCGATTTCTTAAACAAGTTTGTTTTAATTGTTGGTGGTACCCTTCGTCCTTGCCAATTCATCTCTGGATAACCATCGGTTATCATTAGCATTAGTTTTTTATTTGCTTCAGATTTTTTAAGAATCCTACAAGCTTCGTCAACTGCTAAGTTGTGAATATCATGATAGTGACAGCGTGGTTCTTTTGCACAAACATTACAGTTACAACTATCATCAGCTTGGATTCGTCTAGCGTCCTCAACTGTTTTGATTTCATCGAGATAACCTTGATATTCAGTTGCGTGTCCTGAAAATGCTAGCACTTTGAAATTAACAAATGTACATTTTTCAAGGGCTTTGATTATCGTTGCGGTTATATTTCTCATGATATGTTGTACCTTTCTCATTGAACCGCTACAGTCAACTAAACAAACTATATCTAATCCTTGAGATTCGATTTCTTCTTCAAAGATTTCTAATGAGTTCATGACTCTAGCTTTTTTATCGATTCTATAACTGATATATTCATCAGCTTCTAACTCACCCGCATTGGATAACTCAATGTCTAATCGTCCTTTAATTTTCATTAAAGTTTTTTCAATGTTTTTTGCTAAGCCTTCATTAACTTTAACATTGTGTTTTGGTCTTTTGATATAAATCGGTGTATGGTTATACATCGATAGTGTTTTTTCTAATTGTTCCATAGACAAAAAAAATTTGTTTCGCTAGAATTTCACTAGCTCATCAGTATGGTTTTAGAAACCTATTTCTTGAATAATGTTTCTTACTGTTTTCTGATCTTCTTCATCATCGAATTTTTCGACAACTACAGATTCTAAGGCTTCCTGAATTGGGTTTGGAATTTTATCAGCCACATAAGACTCATAACTTTCAAAGAAAGCCTTCATTGATCTTGTTGTGAATCTGTTATCTTCACCTAATCTGTTTGAAGTTAAGCCTTTTTGATATGACTCAATTTTCTTGCCTAAGCGTATAACCTTTTTTTCCAGTTCACTATCTGGGTTATATTGCTCAAAGATTTTGTGCAAAATCTTATCGGATAGGTTTTCAAACTTTTGGAAAACGAATCTGTCTTTTAATTCCACGTTTACGGAATTAGTTCCGCTATAACCATTGTTCATAGTGCCAAAGATTATGAGCTTTGCCCCTTTGTTGATTCTTAATCTTCCTGAAGGTAGATCCATGAATCTCGTGCCGTCACATAAACCATTCAAGATTTTTTGTATTCGTTCACTTAAACAATTTATTTCATCGATACAAAGTATGACGAATTTGGGTTCTTGATTTGCTGTAAGTACGGCTTTAGTAATTACACCAGCTTCAAATTTTACTTGTTCTTCATCGTTAATCGTTTTGCTTCCGATTAAGTCCTGAAGTTTTGTGTTATTTGTGGCACCAATTTTGAAGTGATAGCCATCTAACGCATGAGCTAATTTGATTGAAGCTTCTGTTTTTCCAGTACCCGCATGACCTGTGGCGATAATGTGCTTTCCCATTTTAGCCAATGCTAGAATTTTTCTAAATTCTACATTTTGCTCAAAGTATGTTGGACAGTCTTTCACTTTGAATTCTTCAGTGTCAAATTGTACATATCTTTCTGGGATTTTTTCAGATTCAAATTTACCACCAAAAACTTTCTCTAATCTTTCAGCGGTTAATTGTTTCTTTCTTTCAAGTTCTTTTTGGGCTTCAATTTCTTGTTCACGTTCCAAAACTTTTTGAAGTCTTACAGATTCTTCTTGTGCTTCTTTCTGTTTTTGTTCAATAGCTTCTTGAGCAATTTTCAAAGATTCTTGTTTTTGTCTTAAAGATTCTTGAATTTTTGCTGAAGATTCTGCTGATATTTCTTCAGTTTGTGGACTTTCAACTTTTGGACTTTCAACTTTTGGACTTTGGTGATTTAACCAACTTAGAAAAGAATTCGTATTTTTTTCTATTGTGTGCCATGTTGAATTTTGTAGGTGTGAAAATCTTGGATCACTTTTACCGATTTCGATTAAGTCATTTAAAACTTCGACTTTTGGATTATCATCTTTTAAAACGATGATTTTTTTAATCTTTGATCTCCAGACTTTTTGAGATCCTTTCTTTATGTTTTCACTAAGAAAACTTTCTAATGTTTTTTCATTCATGTTTTGTAACATAGACAAGAAAAAAAATTCTTGTTTCGTCTTAATTTTCAAAGACTCTTCAGTATGTTTCCATTGAATTTAATTCATCAATGGGATAAACCACTGAAATTTTCAATGTTTTTCTTATTCCTTCAATTTGTTTTTTTGTCAAATGATTCATTCTAAATCGTACCAGTCCTTTGAATTAATTGGTTTTCCATTGAGGTATAACTGACCTTTTTTTTGTACAATATCACAACCATTGATCAATCTCAAAGTTGTTTTTGTTGTATGTGTGTTATATCCGCATAAGGATATTGAGATTTTACCGTTTTCTTTTTTTGCAATTATTGAACCATGAAGTTTTAAAAAATTTCCATTGGTTTCGTAATTGCTATATTTTGCACTGATTCCAGACACAAAACATTCAACTAGATTTTGTTTATTCATTAGCCGTTAAGTGAGAATTAACTCAACTTAATTCGACTGAATTTTTTTCAAGTTGTAATTTTAAAAATCTCACTTAGAACAATTTTCTATTTTTCTATATCTTGATTTTTAAAATTTGTTTTTTGTTTTTCCTTAAGAAAGGATTCAATTTTTTTTTGTTTCAAATGCTGTTTTGAAGTATGCTTCAATGACCCGAGTACAATTGTCTCAAAAAACTCGAATGTTATGCTTTATCTCCGTTATGGCATAAGTCTAGCATGGTTTTTGTGTATATTTCGCAAATCGGTTATTGTGGGATAACCTACACACGATTTTACCATAGACAAAAAGAAAAAATGATTTTTTGTTTCGCTAGGATTTCACTAGCTCATCAGTATGTTTTTTTCTGTTATTGTGATTTAAAGAAGATTTTGAAAACTGGATCTAAAGTTAAAACTTTAGATTCATCACTTCTTGCAATAACAGATTCAAAAATTGTGTTTTGAATCATAGACAAAAAATTATGAAGTTATTGAAGTTCACGAATCAATCAACAGTGAGTTAAATTTTTTATGTTATCCATTGGAAAATTAAAAATTTCTATTGTTATTTTTTTCGTGGTTCTTTGATTATTTTCTTTAGTGTTATCATAGACACTTTCGGATAATTCACGATTTTCTTAAGATGAAAACTGGAAAGTTTTTCATGAAAGAAATTCCGCTTAAAGTGAGTTAAGAAAAAAAAGTTGTCACCCAGACCAGTTTTTTCGCGGTTTCGATCCTTTTTCTCATTCGACGGTACTGCTAGATTCCCGCGAAAGCCCGATTAGATCGCCCTAAACGTTGGTCATAAGTTGTGCTCAACTCACTTAATATATAATCATATACACTTCTATATAATCCTATGTTTTGTGCCTAATTTGTTTATATATGAAAATTGACCGATTTTGACTACTTTGTTAACTATTGTTTACCCATTTTTCCCTATATGTGGACTTAGTGAATTTTCAAAAATTATTTTTTTGTCATTCTGATTCTATAGAATAAGAATCAAAAAGGTATGGTTATTCACTGTATTGCTAAGGTAAAATCACCTATTCTAATTCTATAGAACTAGAACAAGTTTGATTTTTTGAGTAGTTTTTCTTATGAACTATTCGACCTTATAGACATAACATCGAAAGGAGAAAAATAGGCACGATTTCTTTAAATGAAAATAATGCGTGTTACATGAGAATATTAAAATTTAAAATCCCTACTTCATATGTGCCAATTATACCTAAACCCCCTTAGTACCACTATACTAGTAATTACCACTTTTTGGGTAATTACAGAATTTGAGATCGTTAACCATGATTTTTTTTATGGTTAACCATGTCTAGTGCCAAAAATTAATTCTAGTGTTAAGAAAGTTGCATTAAGCTAACTTTTTTGCATGAAGCTAACAAAGTTGCATTAAGCTAACTTTTTTTCATGGTTAACGGTTATACTTTGTCTAGTGCCAAAAATTAATTCTAGTGTTAAGTTATACTTTCTCTAGTGCCAACAATTAATTCTAGTGTTAAGTTATACTTTCTCTAGTGCCATAAATTAATTCTAGTGTTAAGTTATACTTTGTCTAGTGCCAAAAATTAATTCTAGTGTTAAGTTATACTTTGTCTAGTGCCAAAAATTAATTCTAGTGTTAAGAAAGTTGCACTAAGCTAACTTTTTTACGTCACAAATCAGACAAAAACGCGAATTTTTCAAAGTCAGTAAAATTGCTCTGATTTCCGCTATTTCAGGCATGGCTGTTAACCCTCTAATTGTTGATGGTTAACGAACTTTTTCTAGTCACGAATTGAGGACTTTAACAAAATTAAGCAAAATATTTTGATTTCGTGACTAGAAAATGGTACGAATATCGTTTTTTTGGCGTTTTGTGACTAGCCCTTTAAATACTCATTCTCAGATCTGAGAATGACAAAAATTTGCAAATTTCTTTACTCGCTTATAACCTTGCGACCGACTTTTTTGTACAAAATCTTATAAGATACGATATTTGTACAATTATAGGGTTATACTATGCCACAAGCACGACTTCCAGATATTAATACAGCCTATATTAAATACCGCACTGAAGCCATTATGGCTTTAAAACAGAAACATTGGGGTATTATGCACGGCTGTTTAACAGCAATCAATGGACTGTTACCGCCTGAATACCAAGTGATAATATCCTCAGTTGACTATAACCAACAAGCAAAGGCTGAGATAACATATCATTGTAACCACTGTGAAAAAGACATAGAGAAAGAATACATCAGAATTTTTGAATTAATGCCCAATGCCATGCAATTACTACTGCATGGACATAATGCTAATAAAGTATGGGATTGTATAAAATGTCATAAATTGAATCAATTAGATACTACTCGTGTTTCTAAAACTGTATTACAAAATCCTACTTTTTTGGGTGTTGTACCTGAACCACCAACAAGGACTAACGGACTCATGGATCGTATGAAATTTAACATAGAGATTGAAAGATGGGGCTGGTTAACACTTGGTGAATTAGAATACAAGATGGGTAAGTTCAGAGATGATAACTGGAAGAGAGGGGATAACGATGATATTTCAAGTCAACTCGACTTTTCCCTTGATAGCAAGGACGGTGCTGAATAATGGTTATAGAAACTACTGTTAAGAAAGTTAACGTTGGCTCTAAGGTAAATTCAGCACCAGTCACAGCAAAGTGGAAAGGTGTACCATATATCAGATCTCAGTCTTTCCTTGCAACTATACGAGAAATAATCAATTTTTCAGCAGAAATTGACGTATGCAGAATAGGACTCATTGGGTCAATGCACAGTGGTAAATCCACGTTATCCCAATCAATAGCCCATGCCATACACAAACACGCTGACATACCATACAGTATCAAAATACTGTACAAAGATGACCTGTTAAACTTTGGTGAAACAATGGAAAAACTAGAAGCAGTTAACTATATTCTGATATTTGACGATGTTTCTTTCTTAGGCTCTTCAGCAAACAAGAAACAGATTGAGATGGTTAAATCAGCGATTACCACCATTCGTCACTTAGATGGTGGTCGTGACGTTAAGATCATTGTTATGATGAACTATCACTATACTATGGGTTTAGACAAGTATCTTAGATCAGCAGATTTCAAATATATTACAACTGTGGATTCTTCAGAGAATGAAAACATGGAAAAGATGTTCGGTTCAAAGTATAGTCATAAAATTAAAACATTCAAACAACAAAGACATAATGCAGTAACTAACAAGGCTTGGTTTACTAAACTAGCAAAAGACAAACCGATGTTCAAATATGATTATCGTAACCCATTCATTCCTGTGTTATTCTGGAATGAAAATTCACTTAGACAAATCATAGCACCTACTAGACAATGGCAAGACAAAGTTTGTTCAAAATGCTCTGTGGCAACAGGCGGTGAAAATCAACAGCCTGAAGTATCTATTGATGACTTTTGTAATGGTGCTGAATATGCACATGGTAAAAGTACATTTTTGACGGCTGTAAGACTGGCTATGTATATTGAAGGTAAATTGGTATGGGGTAGATCAGTAGCCCATGCCATAAAAGCACTTGAGAGAGCAAGATCACAGAAGGTTATAACATTAGAACAGATAGCAGGGCATTATGGACTTGTTGTAAGAAGAAGGAACTTACATAAGAAATTAGATGATGTGTTAGAAATTGCTTCAAAAACACCAATAGTATCAGACGATACAGAGGGCTTGAATGATGAGAGTTAAAGGGGGCGGTTATATTTCATACGAAACGCATACCTACTGTGCACCATGCGATTTGTGGCAATCTAAAGATAATCAACAATGTGAGGAATGTAATATGACAACTAGAAAGAATCCTCATTATAGAAGTAAGACTGCGAGAGATACGCGGTGGGACAAGGCATATTCGATATGAGTTATATGCCACCAGCAAAGTCAGACACTCATATAACACCTGACAGAGTTTATGAAATGATAAAGGAAACATGGGGCATTGAACGTTCTATGATGTTTGATCCCTGTCCAATTAATGGAACTGATGGATTAGTTATTTCATGGAAGGATATTAACTTCGTTAACCCACCTTACAGTTTGTTGAAAGAGTTTGTAGCAAAGGCTTTAGAAGAAGCAAGTTATGGTAACAGAACTGTAATGTTACTGCCATCTAAAACTGACCAAGCATGGTTCCATGACTTGGTGTATAACCATGACGGTGTTGAGATTAAATGGATAAGGGGGCGACTGAGATTTGTTAATAACAAATGGTCAGCCACACAGCCACATTTTTTAACCCTCATAAAAGAAGATAAAGGAACGGTGAATTACTGGTAATGTATAACAAAATCTGCTATGACTGTCTTGAAACTGTTCCATACCTAGTGTACGATAAGGGTACAAAGGTTTGCCAATCATGTTTCCATAGAAGGTATTTCCGCAAGAAATGGGTGCGAAAGTCTGATAACCGCAAGTATACCTTTGAAGATCTAAGACGACATTTAGAGAAGGACTGGGATTGAGTTTATACAAATGTGTCAGGTGTGGGTTTAGTAGCCCTCATGCCGAAACTGTAACTGAACATATCACAGTAGTACATCGAGGTGAAGTTGATGGATAGAACATTGTTAAGGGTTAAGCAGTATGTGTTCGATCATTTCCATAACATAAAATGTTCTTGTTGTACAGAAGATGAAACCTCAAGACTGGTTATACATCATCTAAGTTATACTAGAGATTCAGTAAAGTACACTTCCTTCGCAAACAATACTACTGGTAGAATACAATACTATGCCACACTCTGTAATGAAGTTGAATCAAATCCTAACAATCTTAGAATCATGTGCATGGACTGTCACAGTGAACTGGAAGGTTTTATCAGAGAAGTTAAGAGTAATGAACTTGGAACATTTACAGAAGTACAAGAACGTGTTCCTGAACACTTATTAGATATGTTCATGTTGACATTAAAGAAGCAGGGTATAATAGATGAAGTTTACTAAACCAAATTCAATTACATTTCATTCATACTGTCCATGTTGTGGAAAGCCGTTAAAGCCTACACAGAAACAGGTTATCGTTCATTCATCTTGTCTGAAGCATAAGTAGGAAATGCATTAGGATAAAATGCATGAACAAATAATGCTAGACTCATACTCATAGCTCGTTTAAAATGCTGAGGGTAAGTCATGTTGTTTTCTTTAAGATGTTTCATTACTAATCATTATCCATATCTTCATCTTTATCCTTGCCCATCATAGCGTCAAGGAATGAACGTCTTTTCTCGCCTTTAACTTGGTAGCTTCTTTCAATCTTGTTTCTAGCAATCTTGTCTATCAAGGTACTTTGTGCAGAACCGTTATCCCTGATACTTTCTGATGATTTAGAATCAATAGAATACTGATATGCAATTACTAAATCTTTAATCTGATTTGATAATGCCAATGCTTTCTTAGATGACATAAAGTTGAAACACTGTTGTGAAAGGTTCTGAAAGTTTTCCAACTCTAAAACAAATCTTGCGAGGTTTGGTGAGGCTACGATTAATGTCTTGTAGTATAACGATTTTGGATCAATGACTAAAGACTTTTCAAAGGTACCATCTTCTTGTGGGACTTGCTCTATACGTTGAACTGACTGTACTAAAACATCAACTAAGTCCTTATGTTCAGGTTCACTTTGTGGTATCATAGCCCTGTATAACTTGTTTACTATAACCTTAAAAGTATAATGGTTAGGTTATATTTCGTGGTACGAACTAAAGCCCAGAGAAGAAAGTATCAAAAAAAGTACAGAGAGATAGACAAAGAGATCTCTAAAAAGTATAAAGAGATGGGGGCCACTGGAAGTTTTTCAGCATTTAGGTCGCAGTTAAAAAAGAATAAAAAGTCATTGATATAACTAATATTGGAAGTGTCGCCCTCACTTCTTCGCCCCGTTGCCATGTCCTCGTCAGCGGGGCGATAATATTAAATAGATAGCTATATGATTATTTCACAATGGGCGTTTTACATGGTAGAGATTTACTATCCTCTAAATGGATAACTGCAATTATTTCTGACTCTTCACACAGAGTCCATTTTGTGCCAATCAAACATACTATCGGTGATTACTTTATCACAGACATTGATGGCGACGTTTACGCTTTCAAGATTGACGGTAGAAGAATTTTACAGTATAGAGAATCAATGGTTAAGACTTTCAGAATATTACAGTATGATATAACTCATCATTTGCCTTTAAGTTCTGAATCAAAAGAACTAGAGATTATACTTGAATTAAACAAACTACCAAAGGTAGATGGAATGTTGGCTAATATTTTTAAGATATTAGGTTCTAAAGAAAGAGGTAATTTCGTATCACACAAACTATCAGAGCTCATAGATAGGATTAGTGGGTACGAAAAGACCGAAGCAAGAAACGAATTAAATGAAAAGTATTCTCGTGACGCAGTTAACATGATTAATTACCTAGACCATTTGGACGTTAAAGAAATCGTTACACCATTAAAGAAAGTATCAGAGTTTATCCAAGAAGATTTAATCGCAACAGACCCAAAGTTCATGGGTACAGTTGTTGCTTCATATCAGAGAACCGATATGGAACACAAGAAAGTAACCAATACACCTATTGCAAGTAAACAGGCTTGGATTAAATTCGTGGCTATTTTCTGTGCTATCGGTATGGTCGGTGCAATAGGATTTGTTGTCTATGACGGTGGACACCTTGACTCTATGATGGGTGGTATGTCCATGCCAACGATGGGTCAACTAGATGATACTGTGATTATGAACAAATACCCTGACGCTGAAAGTCTTAGAATAGCAGTTGATTCAGGTGAGGTTGACTATGATAAGTTATCCTCAGTGGCACAAGCCATAGTTGATGAACACAGGGAAGAAAATCCAATCGTAGTTATAGAGGAAGCACCCCCAGTAATCGAAGAACCTGAAGTACCAGTTCAACCTGAAGAAACAACTGTATTAGACAGTCTTTTAGACATTGAACCAGTGCTAATCGAACAACCTTAATACTAGAACCGATGTGTATGAATTGTGTATTGGTATATAATATTAGCAGTATTGGCAGTATCTTTTGGTGCTAATGAAGCCTATGCACAAAACACTGTAACTATTACTGGTGATGAGGATTTAACCCCATGCTTCCTTGACATGGACGCTGGTTTTGAGATGTGGGAAAATTGCGGTGCTGACGATGATTATTTGGACTTTGCATTAATGCCGTTTGAATATATCACAGGCGGTTACTTCTCAATGATTATAGTCACGATCTTTATCATTATGGCTTACATAAAATACCACAACGTGTTATACCCAATTCTCATTGGACTGTTATTCATTCCAATAAGTTATACCTTCTTCCCAGAAGTATTCTTGACTTATGCACTAACATTGGTAGCAGTAGCCTTCGCTGGACTATTAGCAAAGATGATTGTTTGGCGTACAAGAAACTAATAAATACCCAGTATTCACACCCTCATACATGGGCGTATTTGTTTGTAAAGTGTGTAAGCGTTCCTCAACTAATCATACACAAAGAGGACGACCATTAAAAAAACACTGTAAAGATATGTGTTCAAGTTGTTATAATAAAACTTTGAAACTTCCTATAAAAAAATGTGTAGAGTGTGGTAAAGAAACTACTGATTATGGGTTTGGACATTGTGCAATTTGTTATGATAAATATGTTAGAGTTAGAAAAGAATGTGTAGAGTGTGGTGAAGTTAAACGGATTGTGTATAGAGGTAAATGTGGTATTTGTAGAACAATGGAACGTAAAATAGAAGCATATTCTCATTATTGTAATGATGAAATAAAATGTCAATGTTGTGGGGAATCTGAAATTGATATGCTATCACTTGACCATATTAATAATGATGGTGCATATCACAGAAGGTCTAATCCATCTTCAGCAAAAAACTTGGTAGGATATGTTATCAAGAATAATTTTCCAGAAGGTTATCAGGTTTTATGTATGAATTGTAATTTCTCAAAATCTAAAATAAGAAACAAAGGAAGATGTATGCACGAAATTCACGCCTAGCCGTTTACACCATAGTTATATAGTATAACTCTCGGAAAAATTTCATAATGGTAGAGAATAACATTATGGCACTCGTAGGAGCCTTCATTGGTATCGCAATCCTTCTCGGAATCGGTACACAAATATTAGGTAACTCAGTCCAAGATTGTACAAACCTATCAGATTACGACAGTTCCGCAACAACCCAAACTGGTTGGGCTGGACAGTGTGAAGCTAATAACAGCCAAACACAAAACGCATACGCACTCTTGATAATTGTCTTGATTGTAATTGCAGCAGTCGTAATTTTGACAGTAGTCAAGATGTTATAAGTGTAAAAAACTTATACTCTTTTTCTTTTTTAAAACCTTATTTACTACTGACCGCATGGTTATATCAAATGAGTAGTTTAATTTTCTTAGGATTTTCGGTTATACTATTTATCATATCCTACGGTATTATGTTCACAATAGCACCAATGATTTTAGGTTCAGTTTATTCTGTAGTTGAAACCAATATGACAGAAGGGTCAATGACACAGGAATGGATTGATGTGTATAACAATACCAAAGAAACAACACAGTATTTGGTTCCATTAATTCCAACGATTGGTATATTCATTCTAGTTATCAAAGTCTTAATGGTAGCAAGTGCTAGAGGGCGTGATTAATCATGCGTACGGAAATTGCAATTATTTCTGCACTAGCTTTAGTTCTTTCAGTACCACTTGCTTTTGGTCAAACTGACTTTGAAGAATCAAATACTGAAACTTCTAGCCAGTTTGAAGCTATGGTAAATCAGGAACTTCCAGAATTAGGTATATTCAAAAGTTATGACCATATCTTAAATGATGATGGTAGTTATACAATGTCAACACACTATCCTTATTTTGAAACAGAACAAGGCGAATTTATTCCATATAGATTAATCCAAGATGATAGTATGGTACAAGTCGAAGTTGATGGTGGTAAGTTTGTATTTGACAAAACAGTTGGTGCATTAACTGTATTTAACGAAGATGGAATTGTGATTAATTCAGATAGTTATGTTGTAAGACAAGCAGAATTAAACACTGATGAGTGGAATCA
>BCSF01000616.1_pt1 | contig 13296 bp, 14 predicted proteins | sample 1016431 | NCBI WGS metagenome assembly BCSF01 (sample SAMD00045685;SAMD00045686;SAMD00045687;SAMD00045688;SAMD00045689;SAMD00045690;SAMD00045691;SAMD00045692;SAMD00045684;SAMD00045690;SAMD00045691;SAMD00045692;SAMD00045684;SAMD00045685;SAMD00045686;SAMD00045687;SAMD00045688;SAMD00045689, study...
AGCAGCTTACAAATAATTTAAATCTTCTTTATTAAATATTATATCTGCATTTTCTATAAATTCAGCAAAAAACTTTTTTCTACCAACTCTACCTGTAGCATCTGCTAAGTCAGTTCTTATATCACCAGCTTGCCACTCTTCGCTAGGTTCAACATAACCTTGCTCTTGTTTTGATATTACACCTATATTATCAGCAAAAGCTTGTAATTCACCGTCACTAGTTACTAAATCAACTAACTCTTGTATATCTGTTTTTGACATACCAGGTATATCAAAACCTGATTTATTCCACAAATAAACTCTTACAGCATCAGAATAATAATAATCACCGTCAGGAGTTTTTTTTTTTTATTTTTTTCTTTGGCATGATAAAAGAGGCTATGCGATGCCATAAGTCGTCTCCTTTTTGCCAACCATAAGCCTCTCCCGCATATGATACACCTTTCCACAGTCTTTCATGTAGTTGGTCTTGGTTCTTTACGGTGTACTTTGTAAAATATTTTTCTGGATTATCTATCAGCATCTCGTCCATTTCTTTATCGAATTCACTAGAGCTTATTGGGTTAGGTCTGGCATAATACATGTGGCCTCGAACTACCGTAACATCGCCTGGCGGGTTTGTTCTTGCGTGAGTCATGCCCTTTGCAGTGAATGATACTAAGCTGAACTTATCTTGAACAGGTAATGCAAAGTGTGTACTAGTCAATTTTTTAAGGGCTTTTTTGACTTGTTGAGAAGATAGTTTACCTCTTAGATATATAGCCCAGTTTTTACCTTGTAAGTCTACTGCGGACTCTATTACCTGATGACCACCTATTGACTGGCCAGCTCCAGGAAACGGAGTGTTGTCAAGCAACGTTTGAATCTTCGCTTTCTGATTCATAATATTCGTCTCCTAAATCACCCTCTATAACAGAAAAAATGTGAGAATCTGTATCCGGCCCTGTTCCTGCGAAGGCGCTATTGATAATGGTTTCTTCGGCTGGCGTATATAGGAATTCTTCTTCTGCATCCATAAATTTCATTCCTTTATCGAGTAAGGGTATTTCCCAGGATTCGTAGTTATTTAATGCCACGGCTAACCAATCTGCTTTAGGATATGGTCTCTTCTCCCATTCTTTGAACTGCTTGCGATATTCTGTTGTTCTTTCGTTCCATAAAGAATTGTTAGATGCTGGGTTAGAGCGAATCGGCTCTCTATCTAAAGCACTAAATCCCTTTGACGAAGTAAAGTTTCGATTTTTCATCTTTGATTTGATAAAGTTTCTTTTGTCTTCTTCAGATACCTTTTTGTCTACTAGGCCAAATAAAATATCTTTGCTGTCATCTTGTGTAGGTGTATTTGCTACCTCTTTAGCAAGTGCACGGCCAAATTGCTTTGCATCTTCGATATTTTGTTCATCGGTGCGATGGTATTCACGTGAGAGTAACTTCTTTAGTGGAAATTGCTTTGTTTGTTGCATGTCTATGCCGTCTCTTGACCCAGGAATGTTCGGGCCTCTTTCGTCAAATATTGCATCAGCAGAGGCAAAGGGTAGTCCGGTCATTTCTGGGTAGTAATCAATACCAGTGCCAAAGTGTTGTCTTGCATTGTCCCAAATAGGGCGGTAATGTGGTTTCCAACCTGACTTTCCTCTTCTTGGAGCTCCGCGCTCAACTGGGTCGATATATTCTTTTTCTAGTGTTGCACTAACATCTCCGAATGAAATACTACCAGCTGGGAACTCTGTTCCTGTTGGTGAAGCAGGGCCACCGGCTGCGATATATCTTGGTCCACGCGCATAACCATACATTGGATTTGTTCTGACACGTGTTACTTTCATCATTGCTGGATTTTCTAGCTCGTCGGCTGCAATAGTTCTGATTTTTTTCTTGCTTATCTCTAATCCGCCAGCTCCTTCTGCTTGTGTATGAGAAATATCTCTTGGGCTATCGCCTGTTTTATCGGGGCGAATAGCAATAATAACTGGAGGGCCGATTAGTCTTCTGCTGGTAAACCCACCTTGGGGCTTTAATCTATAACCACGCTGACGTGTTGAAGGCGATTGACCGGCCTTTGTTGGTTGTTCTAAAGAAAAACCAAATGCCCGCCGAGTATTCATACCTAAGCTTTCATACTCTACTTCAACTACTACTTTAGGGTCTACCCAATATATCTCTGGCGCAGTTTCATTAACTATCGACGGTACAACATTAGCAAAACTCTTGCGCTCCCAACCATCGTCTCTTCTCTCACCAAGTATCTGATGAAACAAGTCTCGACGCTTGTCTTCAGAGATACGGAAGTTACCTATTCGCTGAAATGCTACATAAGTGGGTCCTTTAGAGGTTCTTTTACTTACAGCAATGATTACTGTAGGTAATATTTCTTTTCTGTCTTGCCAGTATTTAGCACTGGTGTCAATGCCAATAATGACTGCGTCTAAAGTGTACTTTCTCTTTATCTTATAGCGGCGACCATTGGCATGAATAACTAATCCTTCGTTTTGTAATTCTTCTACATTACGCTTCCAGTAAGCCTCAAAGTTTTCTGTTATGTTATCAGATACTACTTCATGTGGCATTACTGATATTCGGTCATTCTTAGCAGAAGCAAATACAATTGCTCATCTCTTACCCAAGCAATTTTACTTTTTCGCTTTGCTTCTTTTTTATCTTGGTCAAATAATTTTCCTTCTTCCCACTTAAAATTATTGCCAGACAATGCAGTGTTGACCACTTGCATCGACTGGCGATTAAAAGAAACTTGTTTAAAATAAAGACCGTAGTTCATTAGAATCCATTTTGAAATCTCTTCCATTCAATTGCATTCTTGATGTGATAAGTGCGGTTGTTAATCATCCGCAGTACACCATCAAGGAAGAAGAGCACCTGATCTATGTAGTCAATTTTGTACTGAAGTTTTGAGATATCCTCATCTGCTTCAATAAACATAGAGATTTCTTCTTTGGTTGTAAGTTTCAAGTCAAATGGCATTTCTTTATATACCGTAGCAGGTGCTTTACCTTTGTAATACAACCATTTGTCCCTGATTAAACGTTTCATTTCAATCTCTCGTTCTTTCTTCATCAAAGAGAAAGTGTTGTGAAACTCCATGTACTTCATATGAAGTTGAGGAATTTTCAGAGAGTCATTATCGTGGAGGTCATCATCCAGTACGGAATCAGTTTTCCACATTTGTTGTAGGTTTTCCAGATTCATAACGATGTTTAAGTGCTTGTAAATGCCATGCTTGTGCTAAACTTTTTGGACCTTCCTTTAAGAGTGTTCTCTCTTCAGGAGTAAGAACAAAATGGTCCAGCACATATTGTTTCCATTCTATCATCTTCTTGTTTGACTGTTAACGTTCCTGATTTCATACAAGGTATATTTAAATGTTGCTGTCGCTGTAAAGTAATCATTATCACTTCCAGTAACATCAAAGGATAATGTAGATAAATCTACGGGAAATATGTCTTTAAATACTACGTCAAAATTTGCCAAATTATTATTGTTTAATACTTGCAATGTTGCATCAGAAAATCTTGGATCCTGAGATGGTGCATTTGCATAAGTCTCTCTCCACAATTTTCTTTCTTTGAATTCTTGTGGAGTACCTAATGCACGCATCCAATTATGGATTTGCATATAGTTTTCTAAGTCTTCATCAACAATAAATTCAACACTGAAATCACTGTAACGCATATTTCCTTCCACTGGGATGGGAACCAAACCTCTAGTGGGGATTTGAACATCACCTAAAGAAACGGTGGGCAGTTCTGCTTTCTGGCATAAAAAAGAAACCTTCTTTGCTTTATCGAGAATGAATAAAAATCCGATAGGGGAAAGAAAATTTCTATTTGTTAGTTGGTCTTCGTACCAGTTTGCCATGGCAGTTTTTATTATTATTTAGATAAAAAAGCGGGGGTCCGAAAACCCCCGTACACTTCCTTCACACGGTATACTATATAGGCAAAAAAAGAGACCCTTTCGGGTCTCCGTAAGATATGTGAACCAATATCACATGAGGTTTGCAACCTGTACGCGACGATAGTAGCGGTTGGTGTTTGCGCTGAGAGCGCCGCTGCCCTGGGTGAGACCTTGAGCGAAGGGGTTCGAGACCATGCCGTAGCGGGTCTTGAAGCCAATCTTGGGGGTGAAGGTGTCAGGGTTGATAGCACGAACCTGCTGGAGAGGAACGTAGGGGCAGTAGAACAGACCTGCGTCATATGCGCTGGTGCCCTTGTAACCTGCAACGTAGAAGTGCTTATCGCTTACGTTTGCAGAGTAGGGGTCAACATAGACCTTGATCTTACCGTTGAGTGTACCAACCAGAGTGCTGGAGGTATCGTCAACACCAGTCAGAGCGTTGTTGCCGTTCAGAGCGGGGGTGTAATCCAGAACGCCTGCCATGCCAAGTGCCGAAGCAACGTCAGCGGAGCAGATCAGGATGTTACCCTTGCCACGACGAGTTTGCTGACCGATTGCGTTTGCATCGCGCTCGATTTGGAACAGCAGACCCTTGAACTTCTCAACAGACCAGCGACCGTTGGAGTCAACGTCGAGGTCGAAGATGCCAGCGTTAGCGGTGTTGTTCTGAGCACCTGCAACAGCGTTGGTGTAGATGGTACGAACAACTTCACGGTTGATTTCAGCAAGGATTTCAGTGCTGAGGATGTTTGCGAGCTCTTGCTCAGCATCCAAACCATGAATCGCCTTCAGGTCCTGAGCAAGCTCAAGGCTGTACTCTGCCTTCAGGGCACGAGACTTAGCGGTGACGCTAACTTTCTCGATGCTGAATCCCATCTCACGGAAAGCGGTGCCAGCAGCAGCGTCCGAAAGTGCTTCAGCGTCAGCGGTAGCCATGCCAGTTGCATCGCCAGTCAGCTCATAAGTGCCAGCAGGGCTGTCATTGAGGAGACCAGGGTTGCTGCCTTCAGCATCGTTGACTGCGCTGGAGGTAGCGGTAGGATCGTAGTTGCTGAGACCAGTGCCAGGACCGCCAGAGAAACCAGCGTTAGGCTCGTTGAACATTGCTTCTCTGTAATCGCCAGAAGCGGGGCTACGCTCAGAACCGTACTGAGTACGCATTGCGAAAATCAGACCAGTAGGACCAGTCATAGGCTGAACGCCTGCAACGTCGTATGCAATCAGCTGAGGCATCGAACGGCGAATCAGCGAAATCAGAACGGGGTCGAAACCTGCGTTAGGACCTGTTGCTGTTGCGTCTGCACCGAAACCGCCTGTGCCAGCAGTTGCGAGTGTTTCGTTGAGCATGGTTGCCTCTTCAGTGAGGGCACGCTCTTGGTTTTCGAGGAGTTGTGCGACGACACCGCGCTTATGGGAATCTTTGATCTCGGGGAGAGCATCGTGATTCAGAACGGGTGCCCACTTCTCCTGGAGTTTTTGTAAAGACATTTGTTTCTCCGAAAGTAAGTAGTTAATTAATTATTTGGACCAGCGAGCGAGAGCATCGACATACTTCGACATCGAGCCGCTTACTGTTTCTTCGACAAGGGGTTCCGAAACTTCTTCGGTGGGTTCAACTGCTGCTGCAGTTTCAGCCTTACGGGTGAAGTAGGATTCCTTAATCGTTTCGATTTTCTTACGAAAATCTGCTTCAGTTTCAAACTCAACACCCTCTGCGAGAGAAGCGAGCTTCTCCTTCTGAGTCTCTGCGAGACCAACAGCGCATTCGTTCACAATTTCCATTTTGACAAACTCGCCAATACGCTTGTTCAAAGCGACATTAGCATCGATTTGCTCGTTGAGTTTAGCTTCCATATCATCAATCTCTTCAACCATGCCATCAAGCAGGTTGAACTTTTCTTCGGGCACCGTGAAGTTGTGCTCTAAGAAAAGACCTTTTAGACCGTTGAAGAAAGACTCTGCCATCTCAGTCTTAATGCCGTGCTCGATCTGGAGAGCATTCTCCTTCATCCAAGACTCGGCGGCATAAGTGAGGTAATCGTCTACCTTCTCGGCCAATTCTGTTTGAATCTTTTCGACTTCTTCAGTCAGTGTAGATTCAAATGCTTCTTGCAACGCTGCAACCTCAGCGTTAACCTTAGCGGTTACTGCTGCTTCAAAGATTGTTGCTGCTTTTGCACGGAACTCTTCGCTGAGTTCTTCACCAGCGACAAGAGCGTCAACATCCTCAGTAAAGTCGTACTCGGTTTCAGCGAGGACTTCCTCTTCGCCATCTTCCGTTTCCTCCATTTTAGCGGATGCGTCACTTGGTTTGGTCGTAGGGGCAGATGCCTTACTTACTGCTTTAGCAGCAGAAGCACCAGCGTTCTTAGTTCCCTTTGCACCTTCCATAGAATCCGAGGTAACAGTAAGAACTTTCTGCGATTCATCCTTAAGGTCGGACTTCTCTGCAGGTTTTGCGTTCTTAGTGATAGGATTAGAACCTTCGGACACTTGCTCCATGTTATCTAACTCCTGTTGGGTCTCAGCCATTTGTAACTCCGTTATGCATTAGCGTTGTCTGTATTTATTTATAAATCACAAACTCTTTAAAAACTTGGAAAACGCGGAAATTTTACGCTCCTGTAAGTTAATAAGAGTTGCTTGGTCGATTTCATCCTTGATAGCAGCAACATGTGCTTCTTTTAGGATTCCATTGTCCCAAACCCATTCTTTTCCTTCCATAATACCGTCAACAAATGCATCGGGAGCAGAAGGGTCTGCTACAATATCAGCAGCAGTGGCAAGCATGAAGTCGTCCGCAACAACGTTGCATCCTTCTCTTTTAACTAAAGAACCCATGCCTCTGGAAGATACGCCAAGTTTGACGCCTTCGTCGAGAAGGTTCTTAGCAATGTTGCCCATGGGAGTATCTAAGATTTTTGCTCTACCAACGAAGTTGTTTCCGTCTTCTTTGAGAGAGGTAATCTTATGAGAAACTCGGTCAAGGTTGATGGAAGGACCATCGGGATGACCTAATTCGCCAAGGGCACGCCCCTTTTGAATGTAGTTCTCATCGTATTTAGCAACTTCGCGCTGTAAAGTTGGTAACTTGTACATGCGACCATTGCGGTTCTGAAGTTCTGCCTGTAAGAAGATTCCTTCAATGAAGTAATTCTTCTTGCCTTCGTTCTCCTCAGCAATAAATTCTACTTGAGTGATTTCTTCAGCGATCAGTTTCATCGTCTTCATCGGTAGTTTCTTCTTGGGGTAACTCATCAGTAGGAGGTTCGTGAGGTTGACGTTCATCAACTTCAACATCTTCAACATCACCAGTTTCAGGCAAAGTATCTGCGAGTTCATCCGCAGCATCTTGACCAGTGTCGCCCAAATCAAATCCCATTGCTTTCGCAAATTCAAGTTTTCTCTGCTGAACAACATCGAATGCTGCAGCACCTAAGGCATCATTAACTGAGTCTAATGCTGCTGCTTTGTCGTCAGAAAAAATTTGTTGGACGATTTGTTGTGCAATTTCGCTAGGCATAATAACATTCCCACTATAGTAATATTTAGTTTATTTAGAATTCGCCTCTGCGGGCATCTGCAGGTTCTGGTGCGGACTGCTGGTCACCAGGTGCTACTTCTGCTGCTGGGGCACCTTCGCCGCCAGCAGCCATAGCGGGATCCATTTCCGCTGCAGGATCAGCAATAACACCAGATTCCATCTCAGATTCAATTTGCTTGTCAATTTCTTTAATCTCCTCTTCGGTTTGCTTAAGAACCTGACGACGCATATATTCAACAGAGAAATACTTACCGACATATGGGTCCATAGTATTAACCTGATTCATACGCTCGTTACGAATCTCAATCTCCTTAAGTTCGGTAAAGTAGTTGTCCGCAATAAAATCAAATTGGACATGATTTTTCATTTCTTCCCACTCTTCAAGAGTTACAACACCCTTGAGAATAAGTTGAGTCTTGAGCAAATCAGTAAACAGTTCTGAGAAACGCTTACGAAGGCGTGCAATAAACTTCTGAAATTTAACTTCGTCACGAGTAATCTCAGCAGCACGACCGATGTTAAAAGTCGTTTCTGTTTCTAAACGGGATGAAGGAACATTGAGTGCTTTGTAGAGTTTCTTTTGGAAATACTTAACGTCTTCTAGTTCTCCGAGGTTCTGACCACCAGGAAGTGTGGAGATTTCTGTACCTCTTCCTCCTTCACGACGAGGGAGCCAGAAGTCTTCCAGCATAGACATGAACTTTTTGTCGTCCTTAATTTCACCAGTGTTCGCATCGTATACAAGTTTATTACGATAGCGACCCATAACTTCACGGAGATATTGTTCCGCTTTATTCTTGGGAAGGTTGCCAACGTCAATGTAGAAGATACGACGCTCAGGTGCTCTACTCAAACGATAGATAACCAGAGAATCTTCAATCATTCTCAGTTGATTGACTGCCTTAATCGCCTTGTGCAGGTGACTAAGAGTCATGTTTTTGTTTAAATCTTGAATGCCAGAATGACAATAGCAGACAGAATCAGTGGTAATTTTCATACCCTGATTCTGAGAATTCTTCAAACCTTTGGGGTTATAGAGAAAATACTCTGCTGCTTTTTGTGTGAGTTGAGTATTGATATCAACGCCACGCAGTTGCTCGGGGCGCTTCTGTTCATACTCAGTTACCTTACGAATCTTGCGAGGGTCGATGTAGCGAAGTTCTGCAAGACCTGCGCGAGGATTTTTAGGATCGATTACTTTATGGTAAAATAATCTTCCATCAACATACCATCTACGAAAGATTTCATATGAACGATTTTCAAAATCGAGAAGACGAAGGACTTCATCGAACTCCTCTCTCATAAGTTTTTTAATTCTATCCGATGCCTTTAAGTTAGAAAGTTCCAACTCAACTGGTACATCATCAAAATTTCCACAAATAGTTTCGTTGACAATATCATCAACTGCACTATCACACTCAGGTTGCAAAACCATCTCCCTATAACGAGAGATTAACTCATAATCATTCCGAACAGTTCCATCAAAATCGACAGAATATCCATAGTATCCGCCACCCACTACGGGTTGCGAACCATCCATATTATCTTTCTGAACAAAAGAAGGTCCTTTGGGGACCTTCTTTGCTCTTTCAAGTGAAAAACCGAAGAGCTGAGACATTATATTTCTAAGTTATTGGTCCTGTTCTATTTATCAGGCATCCGCACCTGGTTGTACAGGAGTCCAGTACTGAGTCTGGAGTTCAACAGTGAACTCTTCAATAGCATCATTGCTACCGAAATCGAGATCGATTGCAGCAATATTGCTGGGGAAAACATTGTAGAACTTATAAGATTTAAGAATCTTAGGAGAATCCCCATCCTTAACATCGCGTGCTAACTGATGAACAGTCATATCAGCGAAGTAACCAGTTGCATCATCGGCATCACCGAGACCAGCAGCAGAAGTAAAGTTTTCGTTATATGCTTGAATGCTGGATGCCCAGAGTTCAAATGCATTACGCAGAACGAAACCACTGTCATTTTGAATGGTAACAGTCCAAGGTTCAAAAGTTCTGTCTCCAGCAATTTTCAAAACACGACCACGGAAAGGAACTTCAATAACACCAATATTGGATGCGGGGAGATTTGCAGCACGAACAGTAAATTTACCAAGTTCGATTAATGCAGCATTGTTGATAATTCCAGTAGGGAAGTTCAGATCTACTTGGAATAAATTGGGACGAGCAAAATCGGCAACAACATTTGCCTTAAAGTCGTCAATAGTTCCTCTTTTTGCCATTGTTTTAAAGTGTCTCCGTCTTTAATATTTAGTACAAATAATATTTTCAGACAAAAAAAGAGACCCCGTAGGGTCTCTTGAGCATATTAGTTTTTATCAGGAAGCGACTTCGGTGAATGCAACACCAGTTCTGGTGGCAACGAATGTCAGAGTGATGTAGTTGATTGTGCGTGTGGGTTTGACGAAGATTTCGGCGTAGAACTCACCACGGTCAACTGCTTCAGCGGGGTTGTTGTCGCTATCGCACTTGACGAGGAAGTCAGTGACACCACGACGACCTTGAACATCACGGAGATAAGGTTCGACAATGTTCAGGAACAGCGAACGCTGCGACTCATCGTTTTGCTCGAACAGTTGAGACTTAGCAGCACCACTGATGACGCGCTCGATAGTGAGGAACAAGCGACGAACGTTGATTCTGTCAAATGCAGAAGCAAATCCGAGAGCAGTCTTGTCACCATAGAGAACAACACCCTGACCAGGGAACGAAACGATGGGATTCACGCGAGCAGCATACAGGCGGTCACGCTGAGATTTGGTGGGAGTATATGCGAGTTTGATTGCATTTCTCAGGTTGCCACGCTGGAAACCAGCGGGAGAGAACCAAGGTTCTGCAACCTCAGTAGTTTGCAGGCAGAGTCCAGCAACGTCACCGTTACAAGGAACATAACGATAGACATCATTGTACTTATCGTAGATGTACTTGTAACCCGAGTCAAATACCACGTAGGAAGACGAGGGCAGTTGATCAAAGAAATTGATAATATTATTTGTAGCAGATGTTGCATTAGAAACACCAACTACATTAGCGCGACGAGGAGATACAAACAACATGCAATCACGGCGCTCTTCAACAATGTTGACAAGAGAAGTGATTTTAGCAATAGCAGCAGAATCGTCAGCACCAGAAGGACCAGTGAGAATAAAGTCTACAGTTTGAGATTCGGGGTCTTCGCCTAACTCGTATGCACTAACCAAATCGGTATTGGTTACGGTATAAGAACCGCCAGATGCAGCATAATCGGCACCAGCAGAGAGACGATAGTAGTGAGTTGCATTATTGGTAGAACCAATGGTTGTGCGACCAGAGGGATGACTTAAAGTACCATCAGTAGTACGCAATAAGTTGTATTGACGAGATGCTGCAGTTAAACCCCAATTGCCATCACCAGGAGTGGCAGTTGCGTTCATTACTTCAGTTTCATGAGCACCCCAATAAATGTATTGAGAACGTTGCTTAATTACAGTTACATAGTAATTCGTTTCACCAAGTGTTGTCTTGGCATCAGATGCTTTAGAAAGACCAGTGAAACGCTCAAGAACAGCACCAGTTGTACCAGTAATTTTACCGTCAACGTCAATGACTAAAACGTGAAGTTCGTCACGGTATCCGCCAGCATTGGATGCATAATTGGAAGTGCCAGGACGAGGTGCAACATTAATCCACTTCAGACCAGGAAGATACTCACGATCAGTATACTCATCGGTAACAGAAGTGATAGCAATGGTAGTACCGTTACTATCAGAAATTTCATCGGTAGCGGCGAAAGCGATACTATCCTTATCAAGAGCAATCAGAAGTTTACGCTCAACACCACTAGTTGAAATAACGCAGGTATTGGTGCCTTGAGTAATAGTTTGACCATCACCGATGATACCAGTAACACCAGCACCAGGAAGATCAATTTCAAGTTTCTTATTGGCGGGGTCCCAAGCAAGAACGTTAACCGTCTCTTGACTATTAGAAATGCCGACTGTAGTTGTAGAACCAGGAGTGAAATCACCAACAACATCCTCAACTGTCAGAAGAATGCTATACTTGAAGGATTTACCAGAAGCACCAGAACCAGCAGCAAGCCCCTGGTCTGTATTAAATATCCATTCGTTACCAGAACCAGGAGCGGGGAGAACAGCAACTTGGTCAGCACCCGCATCAGTTACAAAAACACCGATGGAGTTGCCAAGAGAACCAGGAGTTCTCGCTGCCCAGAAGAATGTATTGCTGCCAGAAGACTCGTATGATGTTTCGTATTGATCAACATTTTTAATCAAAACGGTGTCAACATCACCAGTAATATCTGCAACTGCATTCTTTAAATTAGTAGATGCGACACGGACTGCTTTTAAAGTACCGCCATAAGCAAGAAACTGCGACGCAGTAAACCAATACTCATAATTATTTTCGTTTGGTTTACCAAAGATATTGGCGAGTTCTCTTTCATTCGAGATTTCGACAATTTCTTCTACAGGACCTTGAGAAAAAGGTGCTGCGAGGAGACCGACGTTCGCGGTCGATAGTGTTGTGATAGTCGTTAGGTCTCTTTCCTGAAAGACTACCCCTGGCGAGGATTGGTTGGCTGCCATGTTTAAATTCTCCTAGAGTGATTCCAACATCGGTTGTCTAGGATTATTTATATTTTTGAATCTTTACCTAAACTCCCACATATAAGACCTGTCGCCATATTCCGCGATCTGCCACACATCTCCTTGAGCATCTGCAAAATATTCCTCACCGAGTCCGTCATCCATGAATCCAAATGGTGCCATGTCTTGTTCGATAGATTCTCTCTGGTCTTCATAGATGCGCTGACGCACATCATTATCATGCATCTCCTTGAAGTATGGTTGCATTGCCATCCAACCAAAGATAACCAAACACATAGCAAGGTCATCATTACATCCATCTTCTGCGGCAAATGATTGACCCTTTACAATAAAGGTAGTTAGTTCTGCAATTGTGTCATAGTCTGGAATCATCAACTTATCTTCTTCGATAAGTGCTTTGAGGTTGGAACACCCAACTTGCTTAACTGCGGTGGACATCTTGACACCAAGTTGTGTTTTCTTACCAGAGAATCCTTGACCCAGTTGTTGTCCTGCACGACCGCGCATTGCTGCCATCAATAGATTCTCATACTCCAAATCAAACTGAATGATGTCTGCAACCTGTCCACCAATATCATTTACCTCACACAAGATATAAGCGTTATTATAGTTCTTTGCAACGTCAACAATGATATTGGGGAATACGATAGGTTTAATTTCATTGTTCCTATAGCGAGCAACAACCTTGTAGGGCAAGGTAGTTGTATCCATAACCATAAACGCAGAATAGTCATTTGATGTTCCTCGCGCAACGTCAACAGTTATGATATAATTATGTTCTGGAATAACGTTCTCATACACCGCCAATCCCTTTGATTGCTTGATAGGGTCTGTGTATGGCATAGTCCTTAACTTACTGGGACTAATCAATGTGTCAACAGAACCAAGGAACTCACACTCAAACTCAACCTTGAACTGCTGTTCAGAGGTGTTCTTGATTGTTTGTTCTTTCCAAGCAGCATCTCTACCAGGAACGGCAGACCAATGAACCTCTGTTGGAATGTATTCATTCTTTCCTTTCTCCGCATCATGCCACAACTTGTAGAACATGTTCATGCCGTGAGGCGTGGAGATGATGATTACTTTGGTAGACTTACCAGACGAGATAGTAGGATAAACAGAACTAAAGAACTGGTCAGCGATATGATTCGGAACGAACGCGAATTCGTCCAGAAAAATAACATTAAAAGACATACCCCTGACGGCACTAGAGCTAGTA
>BCSF01000617.1_pt1 | contig 13295 bp, 2 predicted proteins | sample 1016431 | NCBI WGS metagenome assembly BCSF01 (sample SAMD00045685;SAMD00045686;SAMD00045687;SAMD00045688;SAMD00045689;SAMD00045690;SAMD00045691;SAMD00045692;SAMD00045684;SAMD00045690;SAMD00045691;SAMD00045692;SAMD00045684;SAMD00045685;SAMD00045686;SAMD00045687;SAMD00045688;SAMD00045689, study...
AAGGGACAGTTGGTGGATTTATAGCAAGGCATGTATCTCCATTTACTACCGATGAGAAGCTTAGACCTGAAAAACACACTTTATCTATCTCGTCGGCGACAGGAACTATATCTCAAATAGAGATAGGCGATATACCTAAGGGACAATATCTTAGAGGCTTAGGTTCTAAATCTCCCTTAAATATAACAAACATTAGAACAACGACTGGTTCATTGGACGCAGTTGGGTCTGTCAATGTGTTGGGCAACTTTACAAAAAATTATGAAATTGTCCAAACAAACGACCGATCCAAAACAAATATAGATTTTGTTTTCAATAACGACCAATATTATACTGGGTCTATTGATTCTCCGTTTATATCTTCTATTTCAAGACGAGCAACTACGCCATTTGCGGAAACAGGTTCTGTTGAATTTTCTGCGCCCCGACAAAGGTCCGGCAGAAGAACTACTGAAAGTATATTTGTAAATCGATTCTCTGCCCCCGGAAGCAAAGAAGACTCAAAACAACAGTTCAGGGATATTGCATCTGACCAACTCTCCCCAAATAATGCATTACCTTATCGTAATGTTTATGTTAGAAGATTTGGAACACTTGGCACAAGGTTTACTACAGCGGGATCAACAGATCAGCTTCCACTAGGAGCAAGCGCCGGCTTAAATGGGTTTTTGCGACTCCACACAGGGTGGGGAGGATTTCAGGAAACAGCACAGTTTGATTTAGAATATTTAAATGGGGCAGGTGCCATAGCTAGTCCCCTTTCTTTCTTAAATGCTGGGAACCCAATGCCGGCACCAGCCAGTCCATTGCCTTTCGGTGGTGCTAACATAACAAACGGCTCCCCAGGATTAGCCGCACTACACAAAACTCAAAGAAATACTACGTTTAAACCAGTCTCAGTACAGACAACGGCTGGTGTTTATGATATTAATCCTACAAGGGATAATGCATTTATCGTTCGACCAATACCTATGGCAGATAGAAGCTCTTGGTTTATGGCTATGTCTGGAGCTAACGATACCACTTATACATTGTGGGAGGCGTCTGGGTCAAAGTATCCTGATAATTTAACCTTAACAGAGTCCGTTGTTTCTACAACTACTTTCCCAGATTCTGTCTTTTCTGATTTTTCAAGTAATGGCAGATATCTTTGGGAAGATAGTAGGGGATTTCCTGTTTGGAAACAAACTAGAGTTGCCGACGGACCACAGGGCAGATATTTTATAAAGAACAATACTTACGAGATTCCACTCCCAGTAAAAACTTTTGTAGATCAAGATGGTGCTTTATCGGGCAAAGAGTACGCTGAGGGTTCTGGTACTAGGGATTTTACTGACCGTGCAGGGAATGTAATAACATACAAATATAAAAATTCCTTTAGAGAACCGCCAATAAGTTCGAAATATTTCCCAATAGAAACGCAAATTAAGACAAGACCAGGCACCCCAGCCAGAACAAACATGCAGAAACAAATAGATGTGACCGTTGGGTTTAGTTATGGCAACGACCTTCAAGGCTTTGCAAACAAGCAGCTAAACCTCGATACAATAAGGCAGCAACTGTTTCAGCGGATTAAATTTAAGTCTGGTCTACAAAAGACACCATATGAAATTTTTAGAGACAATTATAATGAAGGGGTATCAAAATACTCTACAGGCGTTGACCTGATTAAACGCACAGATTATAAAGAAACAATATTCCCAAGGGAAATTCATACATATTTGTCTGCATCTCGACAACGACTAGCGTTTGAGAACAGCTTCTGGCGATCGGATGTTGAGGTATCTCCCATAGCAGAGATAAGCAGCTTTACGGGATATTCCGATCTCAGAGATGAATCGAACATAAAGAAATATAACCTTGATTACAATAGGTTAGTTGCTCCATTCACAACATCTCAAGGGTATGTCGTTCAGGCGTCAGAGCAAGTTCCCTATGATCCAACCGACTCAACTATACCAATTGCTTCAGGATTCGGTTCAGCTTCTATGTGGTCTATGGATTCATTCTTATATGGAACAGGATCTTCTATTCTTGCTTCGGTGAAGTCTCCTAGCGGCGTTGGATCTGTTTTGTTTGCCGCCGCTAGCACAATGGCTTGTGGTGAATTGATGATGACATCATATGGGACAGTTAGTGGCGACGGTGATCCTTCAGGAGAAAATGCAAGATTTGTTACATCTAGTTGTGTCAGTGCTCAATATATATACAGTTTTCCTTCTGAATTAGATTACACTGGCTTCGGCGGGGGAATATTTGCAGAGGCTTCTTCACCTGGCGGCGCTTATACTCGACCACCTTGGGAGTCCCCAACGACCAGAAGAAATATCGATACTTTTGAATTATCTGATCCAAAGTATCCTTTTTATGCGTCATATAATGATTATGTTTCTGATCTCAGGGCAATAGGGCAAGAGTATTCAATACTCCCAGAATTTAGAATAAGTGAAAATCTTGATAAATACCGATTAAATGGTGATGTCTTGGCGATTGTGTCATCGAGCTTAGAGCTTACAGGCGCTGGCACATCACTAGATGATTCATCAGATACAGGTTTTATTGCAAGGTATGCAACTAGTGACGTTTTGCAGTACCTTGATCCATTTATGCAACACGGAACCAGCGATATTGATTTTAATAAGCCACCAAGGCATTTTGAGATAGAATCAAAAGCACTTATAAAACTATTGCCATACGATGGTTTTTACCCGATGGATCGATCCCTGCAAATCGCATCTTTGTTTTCTGAGTCTTATGCTACAGCTTCGGCTGTTAGTTGGAGTGGAACTGATTCCGCAGAAGATTCAAGGTGGAGAACCGCCCTTAGACCATTTTTTGCACCGGGCATTTTCTTTAACTCTATCAAATCTGGAGTTGGTGTTTCGTATCCCGTATCTCGTGCCGACGTTAACCTGGGTCAGTTCGCCCCTGTTGATTACAGCCAACCTTTAGCGGGAGGACTTTCCGGTACAACAAATCCAGCTACTATAGCCGGAGGACTAATCCCAGGAGGTAGAAGAAGGAGAACTTCTGATAACTATGATTTCTCCTCAACAGATGTTGACAGTTTCTTCTGGGCAGATTCCCTGCCGTTTGAGGCTATATTTAGCCCGATGGCATATCTCTCAAACAACAAAGGTTTGACCTCTAATGATCTAAGTTCGTTGATGAATTATGATATTACGGCTTCTTTTTCAACGCCAGATCAAGTTGATGACTTAAAATACAAACTTGCCGTGTCGAACTTTTTAGCATCAGCGACTGCCTTTTTCTTGAAGGAAAAAGAAGACGGCGGACATATGACTAAGTTCGTAGCAGAGATGCCATCATCAAATCCCAAGGGTTCCCCGCAAGGAGTACAACCCCCAACAGAAACCGACAGACGCACCACTTATGTAGATGCTGGAACTTCATATCTTATGGAGATCGGACTAAAGAAAACGGACAACTTTAATTTATACAGCAACCCATATGCCTTTGGACCACCAACTGCTACGGGTTCCCTTGACTGGGACCAGGCTATGAGTATTACCGGATATTCAGTTGCAAAAGCAGACGGAAGCACTTTAGGTGGAATTCCTGAGGGGTTTGATTGGCCTCTTCACCGTGGCGAATTTGCTCCATTCACACCAGCCTATTACTATGGCGATAGTGTGGTTCGTTTATCATATACTCCTTCAACCTCCGGGTTTGTCTCCTTATCAGAAATTTTTGATAATATAGTTGTAGAATATTCAAACAAAAACGATGTGTATTATGACTTCTCTTCGGGATCATATACAGATATTACAGGTAATGCCGTATCGACTACAGATTTTCCAATCTATCAGTGGAACCGAGCATGGCAAAACAGACAGGACATAGATTCTTCGATTATTATCGATAACAGGTTCCCAACAGAAGGCGGCACCATATCACCACTAGATCCTAACAAGTGGGTCATTATGCCTAAATGGGAGTGCCCAATATTAGACAATCGTCAGTTTGCTTCTGCTGGAGGCGAAACCTGGGATTTCTCCTCATCTGTTGAAGTTGGATCTTATAATTCGAAGACTCACGGAATGTGGCATCAGTACGGACTAACCCCACGCCCAGGCGAGGGTGTCTACCTATATATTTCAGACGTTGTAAAACCAGATGGTACGAAAGTTTACGAAAGAAAATTACTAGGCGACCCAGACGGGTCAGCAGGGTCTGGACCTGGCGCTGGGGTTTCAGTCTTAGTCTCCACTGTGCCAAAAGCTGCTGCCTCGTCTGATACATTTTCTTCTTTAGCAAAATTGGTTGGCTTCAAAGATGAGGAAATAATGGCTGCTGGAACCTGGGATCCATCTAGGGCTAAGAGGCTTGGAGAACTAGAGGAGGACGGAAAAAGAACAATGTCCGAGGCAGTTATTGCCATGCCTTTTTATGAGGATCCAAAAACTAATAAATTAATCGCAATGACTATGACAGCAGATAAAGATGCCTTAGGACCCAAGATAAAAGAATTTAGAAGAGTCTTTACAAAATATTCTCTACCTCCTGCTTTGAGGGCAAGTTTGGCTGCTCTTCTTCCTAACTCCTATCCTGAGATTCCAAACTTTATCGATCCTTTTGGTGTGGATGAAAGAGATCAATTGAATAGCACACTTGGCGGCTTAGAGTTATTAAACGTTCCAATTGTATATCTTATGGAACACACAGTGAAACTAAGCAAACAAGATTTAGCAGATATATGGCAAGGAATAATGCCGGACATAGGCACCACAGTGACCAAGTCTCTGGCGGCAATAGATCACTATATGCCAGGAGAAGAAGAAGAGGATACAACAGTTTTCCCTGAGATTTTAAAAGCAGAACTAGATCTAGGATTACCAAGGTCAGGGCACCCAAGGGTTGATCTAATCGACACAAGAAGATTTCCAGAGCTAAACGGCTTTCAGCCAAAAATAAAATGGCTAGTATTCAAAGTTAAAGAGCGTGGACCACTTGGTTATTCTGATATGATTTTCGAGGAAATTAATGATGGTCCGAAGTCTAATTCTTTTGAATATAGGTTCGGAAATATCTTAAACACACTCAGTCCTGCCCAAAGACAAGCGGTAGAAAATCTAAAAGATGCCTGGGCTTTATCGAGATATCACTCAAGCAAGGTTGGTAAACTAAGAAATACCTATAACTGGCCTTATGATTATTGCTCCATCATCGAAACAGCAAAGATCAATACCAAGGTAGGATTTAGACCAGAATTGGCAAAAGAAGTTTTTGACCCATCCCGAACATTAGACGTTAATGTTGACGGAGGTTTGCAAGCACAAAATTCAGACATTAATAGAGTGCCTGGGCGTCAAGTGCAAGACAGATTACTTAATCTAAGAAACTTAGACGATTAAATTCTAGCTGAAGAATAAATATTATATGGCAAACTTTATCAACAAAAAAGAAAGAGTGTTGGATGTTAAGCTCACTCCTTATGGGAAACAGATGTTCTCCAAAGGAAAGCTTAAGCCTTCTTATTACTGTTTTTATGATCACGACATTTTGTATGATGGTGAATATGGCGGCATAGAAGAAACACAAAACGATATTGTAGATAGGATAAATTCCACTCAAAGGCTGGCTCTAACAACAGACTTTAGTGGCTCTGGACAAAACAGCACAACAAGTGTTGTCTCCCCTCAAGATCTAGCAGAAAAAGATTTCGAAAAGACAACGCCAGCCAATGCAAGATTCTTTAGAGTGTTAGGGAAAAACAGCCCCTGGTCAGACTTTTACCCAGCTTGGTACATCAGAACAATAAAAGATTCAAACATTTTTTCTGGCAATTATGAATATAAATCACAACTTGCAATACCAAGCCTTAAGGCAGAATTAGAAATAATTTATGAGTCTGACCCTGTTATGGCAATCGATGAAGAAGGGGAAGATAGAGTAATACCTTTTTATACAACCATAAGTCAAGATAGAATATTCTTAGATGTACAAGAATTGAATACTATATTTAAAGCAAACGGCAATTATGATATCGAGATTTTTAAAATTCCTGACACAAAAGATGGACAAGATAGTTCTTTACAGAAAATACACTTCATCAATAATAATAACCCTAATGCAGATGCTCTTTACGATCAGACCAATTTAGACTCTTTCTCGGATACTCTCCGAGGCACAAGATCAGAGCTTGAAGATTCTTTTCCAGTTTTAGATGAGACTTACGTGGAATACTATTTATCTGTTAGGGTTGACGATGAAATTGAAGATCTTGTTAAGCTAGGGTTTAATAAATACAATATCGACCCACTTAGAGCACCAACTGATCCGTGTGACACCTAAGGAGAGAAGTTTTGGCAGAAAGAGATCGGCAGCAGCAAAATAACGACCAACCAATATGTGGGCAACCACTCCCCCCAGAAAATGTACCAAGCGCATTTGGATCATCTGTGAATCCATTGGTTTCTTATAGTCCGTCTCTATCATATACTTCGGTCAGTTTATACAATTCTGTTGATGGAAATCAGACTTTTATTGAGATTAAAGCAAATTTTGAAGAGATAATTACCGGTCAAAACACTTTAAGGTGGTATGATGATAAGCGCATCTTGGATTACCTAAGGATAAGATGCATTGTTTCGCTAGGAGAAAGATCTTCAAGAGACTTGGACGCTATTCAGCAAAGAACTAATGAATATATTGCTTTATCATCAGATTCGCAATCACCTGAGCAGTATATCAATGAATTAAACAGAAATCTTACCCCAAGGCAAAGAAAATTAATCGGAGAGGATGGTCCGTTTGATTTTGCAGGTCTAGTTCCAAAGGTTAGGCTAAACCCTTATTACTATTATAATTCTAATGATAATTTTTCTGATTTCTCAGATGTATTCCTGTATGATATACCAGCTAGCCAACTTTTGATGAAAGATTATGAGGGTACATTAACAGTCAGTAGGGTACAGGATGTTTCTGCTGGCGAAAGAGTTGGAGATACAGGTAATAGAAATTATGTGCTAGAAAAAACTTTTCTAAAAGATATGGTTTTTAAAATTGGAGCAGAACAGGAATATATTGATCAAACCATAAATCACTTGAGTGTGTACACTTATGCATATTTAGATATGGAATCTTATGCTCGTGATAACAATTTAGAAAACAGACCAAGCACAACTTTATCAGCAGGAAGCGGTTTTATAAACCCTGGTGTTTTTATAGGAAATTTTCACGTCTTTGGAGATGGTTTAATAGACCCAACACAAGTTCTTGATTCGCCAAATTCTGATATCTTGAATGATCTAAGGCTAAGCAATGAGACCAACATAGACAGGTTCAACACTATTTTATATGATACTTTTATAAGCTCATTGCAAAGAACGCTTATTGGCAGAGGGTTTGCTGATATTATAAAGGACAGAAACCACTTCTCAGACCTCTGGATCTCTAGGGCTGAAAACGACAATGTTCGCTACATGTTCGCATTTGATCTAAGAGCGTTTCTAATACAAGATAGTAAGTTTCCTTTCTTGTATTTGATGCCTGAAAGCTATCGACAACTTATGCAAGGCGGAGAGTTTATACAGACAAACGAAAACTCCCCAGGCATGGTGGATGAAAGAACTCAAATCCTTGATTATGTTATGAAAAGAAGGGAAAACTTTCAAAATTCCTATGAAAGTAATAATGATTTACCAACCTCTCTAAGAAAGAAACCCAAGGGACCAGATTATTATGCTCCGGAAAAAGTTTTGCCCGCTCCCCGAGAGAATAGGGGCATCTTCCTTCCTGATAATTTTGTAGAGCAACAGTCTGGTTTATCTTCTATGGTTTTTTATGAGGGGTTTGATGACCTAAGTGAAGAAATCCAGTCACAGGTTGTTGCCAGATTCCAATACAATACTAAATTTCTTGTCAAAGATTCTGCTAATTTATTAATACAACGCTGCGCAGAGAAGCTTCGGACTGCGGAGAAAAAAGTAGAAGAGATATATAATCTTATATTAAACTCGCCCACCGGACAAACAGTAAAAAACACTTCTATAGAGCATGGTATAGGTATTACTATTCCAGAAGAAACAGAAGAACAGCACATGCCAGATGGAATTATTACGAATGGTGTTGGTCTTTTCGACTACAGGACCCTAACAAGAAGAGTTCCCCTGGAGCTTATAGGAGTTCTCGATGAAGGAGTGATCCGTTCAGCAAAAGATGTCCTAAGAGACCAAATTCAGACTTATGTAAACTGCCTTAAGTTTACTGGTGCAGCGGTCATGGTTTCTTACAATGCGATACAGAACCAGCTTCTAACAGCCATTAATCATCCGGATCTAAACGGTATTGAACAGACGGCAAAAACAATTCAGTTCTTTGCTGCAATGCTTGAGGGCATTTCTAACGACTTAAATCCTGGCGATCGTTATCACGAAGGCGGTAAAGAGAAATCCATCCTTAAAACAAGAGGTTTTTGTCAAAGGAAGCTGGTAATATTAGAGGCAAAAAACCATTTTGATAATATCTATGATCTCGGAAAGACGTACAATACTGGATACGAGTATTTAGTAGATGGTGACAATAATACTGAGCAGCCTGGGCTCGTCCGCATAAGTAAAGGACAACATACCAGCCGTGCCGCTGAAGAATTCTATAAATATTTTGACTTTACAACAAGAGACATATCCCAGGCTGTAGCCGATAGGCAAGCTTCGGAGTCATTTATCAGAGGAGAAACGCCGTTTTCTAGCGGGTATGCTAATTCAAGCTATGTCTATTACACTCCTAAGAACATAAAAAAGTATGGAAAGTCAACAATAGTGCAGCCATCTTATAAAATCCAAAACTCTCTTAAGGAAAATTATGACGTCAACAAATACGGAAAGTTGTTTGCTGATTTAATTTCGATCAAGAGCCTTTCGAAATATTTGGATAAAGTGTACACCCTATTGGAGGGTGAAACAATAGAGGATACTAAAAACTTACAAACATATAACTCTGTTGTCGATAGCCTATTAAGGGAATCGTGCTATATCGAGGAAGGGTTTAGTGTTAGTGATCCTGATTTAACCCCAAAACTTTTTGATGGAAAACCAAGCACAGAGGAAAATGTTCAAGAAGGGTACCGCTTGCTTCCGTATATTTTTGGCGGTGGTCTTGATAGAACAACCACGGTTCTTGATTTCTTCAACGACACAGAGAACAGCATCAAAACAGAAACAAGGGAAGATGACTCGAAAGGCAGTGACAATAAGATAAAAGAGCCCGCCGCACGGGAAGAATTACCAATTAAACTTGCTTTTGGAATACTCGGAGAACTAACTTTAGAGCGTGACGGCGTCGGCAATCAGAACTATGAAGAACTCCTGTTTAACTCTTTGAAAAATTTAGTTTTGAAATTAGGAATTGACAATAGAAATGTTAAACAAAAGATAGAGACCGAGTTTTCAAATTTCCCCAATCAAGTTAAGTCTATGTTGGTCCTTGCTAGCTCAAAAGATATCCTCGATGAGCCACTTGGAAACGGATTTCAGGTTGTCAGATCAGTGTTAGATGACCTTGACCCTGGTAGAGACGATCAAGTGGTTTCTGAGTATGTTATATCACAATTTCCAGACCCTGCTGACACAAAAGATCCCATGAAAGTGTATTCTAAATTTTTGACATTTTGGATGAATTATAAACAAATGATCCGAGTAGAATATTTAGCAGGATTTAATAAGTTGGATGCAACTCATTTTATCAGAAACTATAGAAATCTTGGTGAAGTTGAAATGTTAAATAATCCTATTTTTTCAAAAGCAAAAATGCCAATATGGAAACCAATTACTTTAGATGTATTGCAATCCAATCAAACTAGAAATTTCTTGTGCCGATTGATGCCAATTTCTGATGAAGAAGAATATGCCGAAGGTCTTTCGACAGCGAATGATTATTTTTCGCTTCCTATTTACAATAAATATTTTGTCCTTGAGGGGTCTGTTCCACAAGAGTCCCAACCTACCCCAACAAATAACTTAGGGGGACTCGTTGGCGGCGCATCGACAGGAGAATCTACAGTGGCTGAAACAACTACTTCTTCTCCTGTGGTTTCAGCAACAGTGACGGGTGTAACATCTCAGGTCTCTCAAATATCTTCTGTTGCAAATACAGGTTTCTCATCTGGAGGTAGCTTTTACTAATGCCACGTCTTAATAATAATCAGGGTGCTGTACAAAATCATGCAGACAGACTAACATCAGGTGAAGAAGCTGGTGGACAATTATCGGGTCCACAAACTTTACAACAAAGAGCAACACCAGAAGGGTACAGGAAACTTTTAGCAGGAAGTTTAGGTTCCACTGTTCGTGAGACAACCTTTATAAAGAAACCTTACGAGGTCTTAGATACGCCTGGGGGTTTGAGAAAAAATTATAATTCTGACCCAATGCAGGCATATTATTATACGAAGGACGAAAACCCTTTAAGCGACTTTGGAGTAAATTCAGATAGACAGATTAATCAGTACGGTCATTTATCCTTTGGGGATGTCAGACCAAAAATATTCCCGCAGGACATAAGCTCTAGAGGAGAGACAATCAATTGGTCTTATGCTGGGTATTTTAATCGTAATGGTTTACCTGGCATAAGACCGGTATCGGAAGTTAGCTTTGATAACTCAGGGCAGATTATTCCACTTGGAGACATTATCCGTCAGGCTATGCTTACTGATGAAGATCGTTTTGAAATGTTTTCGGTTGATGAATTCCAGGCTGAAAAATATAGACTTGTTTTTCCCAATGGATATAATATGGCTAAGCAGCTTAGTGATTTTGCGGCTAGAACCACTGCAAAAAGACTGCCCGAAAACCAGGAAAACGAACTATTAAGAGGGATACCTTTTAGGTCAACAGAAGTTGAAAGACAGATTAGAGCCGCAACCGGACTATCTGTTGAGGAATTCATAAACAGAAGAGCCACTGAGTTAAATCGCTCCGGCGTGCCGCAATTTCCATTAACAAATGCACTGGAGGTTCAAGAATACCTAGAATCAGGAGGCAACAATTCTAGTAACGCAAGAGCGGGAGCATTACAAGCTTACCCTGCTGATGTATATGCACAACTTGTTGAGGAAACCTTTGTTGATATAGACTTCGTTGATTTTTCTGCGGACCTTCCATTTGTCAAAGATTTATACTCATCTAAAAATAACCTATTTTCCGGTCAAAGTTCGAACGAAATGGCAGCAGAAATTACTGGTGAGTATAATTTTTACCTAAAAAAATATCAAACAGGTGCTTCTGACCCTAATATACCAGAGTCTGTTTTGCCTAATTTTTACATATACAACATTCTTTCAGAAGGGGCGATACAAAACAGCCCTTTGTGGCAAGGTTCAAACGAAGCAGCGCAAGAGTTGCAAGGAAATTATGACTCTTTAGTAAGAATTGACGAATTTTATCAAGGGATATTGCCGAGAGTTTCAGAACAGGAATTCTTAACTTACCTAGAGGGGTATGGAGACTCTGTATCTCAAGGTGTTGAAGTTGATATTATAGATCAAATATTAAGAAATTCTCGAAGCCTAACAGTTCCAACTTCTGATGTAGATATATTTGAAAAGATTATCAACAAAAAAAGAAAACAGTTCCCAATGTCTATTGACATTAAGATACCAACAACCGAAGTTAAAGAACTGGGGTCATATATTAATCAATATAATATAAGCAGTCGAGTTGCCAAAAGCATAAAAAACCTAGTGAACACAAGTCCTGTTCCATACAATGTATCAACGTCTGGATTCCAGATTGACAATAGACTATTGATAGAAGATTTAGCAACAGAAGAGCTAGATCCAAGTGGCTTACAAAGTACGTTAGACCATTTCTTGTTGGATAACCCACAAAACCAGCCAAGACTTAAAGGGGGTATTACTAGTGCTCTTGTATTAAACACATACACCTTTGAGGAATTTTTCAACAACCTGACTCAAAATATAGAATCTATGACAACTTTGACCACGAGAGGACAGGAGGGGACCTCTGATGATTGTTTGGACCATTTTAAGAGAATGGTTTTATCTCAAATGAGGTCAACCGCATTAGCGAACGCAGAAGAGAAGAAAATATCTTATGCTGAACTCCTGCAAGGCAAGAACTTTTGTGAGTCTGAAACCCTCATGTTCAAACTAACAAAAAGACGAGCATCAGATGCTTCTCTGCCAGATCTGGAAGACACAACCTTGATACAAGAGTATTATTTTGCAAATACTGACTTGGTTAAGGTTATAGAGTTCATAGACACTCAGGTAAAATATAACACCCCGTATTATTATGAATTGACAGCGTATGCTGTGGTGTATGGGTCAACTTTTAGATTTCGAGCAAAAGATTACATTGCCCCCTTGCAATTTACATCAGATAGCAACGGAAATACTTTTTATGAATTTATCGACGGTGATATTGTAAATAATCCATTTTACTTCTCTTTTCATGTAGAAACATTTGCGAACCCAAAGATAGTAGAACTTCCAGTGTTATCAAACAAATTTACACAAAATCAAGTCGTTCCAGAAGCAATAGGTGGGGTTTCCTATCCTGTTGTTAGATGCAGAGATCTTCCGCCAGTAGCGCCACTTGTTTTTCCAACTCCGTATAAGGACAATTATCGACAAGTTCTTTTTCTTTTTCAAACGCAGAATGCTTCTTTTCTTGATGAAGGTGCGTTAAAATACATTCCTTTTAACGCATCGGAAGAGCTTACATATGAGCAAATTTCAAGACAACAAAAAATAGAAAAGTTTTTTAACCTTAGGAAAGGTTTCGCTTCTTTCCAAAGCGAAGGACAAAAAGAGATAGAATCAATACTCATTTACCGTACAGACAATATAGATGAACAAGTTGTCCAGGCATCTGCTCTTTATCAAAGTTTCACAGAAAATACTCTTATAAAGAAGTTGACAGTTAGTTGCGATGATGATGTGCCAGATGAAGATAGGGCTAAGTCTTTTGACTTTGTTGACACTCTGGAACCAAACAAGAAGTATTACTACACATTTAGATCAATGGATGTTAATGGTCAAAAGTCCGTGCCAACTCCAATATATGAAATAGAACTGTATTTTGAAAAAGGTTTATATGTTCCTTATATAAAACTTTATGAACCAAAATTGATAAGTAAAAAAGTAAGCTCAAAAAGGTTTGCTCGTTTTTTGGAGATAAAATCCGCAGATATTCAAACAACTCCCTATGCTGCCACAACCCAACACGGTGATCTTTTAGAGTCAGTTAAGAGTCTTGTGGGCTATGGTGCTAATCATGTTGATTTTAATGACTTCTTAGTGAGGATAACCT